>ERZ1673743.84-NODE-84-length-155597-cov-22.882283_pt1 | contig 155597 bp, 146 predicted proteins | sample MGYA00580197_ERZ1673743 | MGnify/ENA primary metagenome ERZ1673743 (study PRJEB41218, sample SAMN15661795) | gut metagenome | host: Homo sapiens | place: Canada: London | collected 2015-08-20/2019-03-30 | study: EMG produced TPA metagenomics assembly of...
ATTCTTCTTTTTTGCAGTATCAGCAAGCCCGAGCTTCCATAGGATGGTTGCTCGGGCTTGGGTGTTGAGTTATTTTACAGCGGCTTTAAGCATTGGCTACAAATTGGCTACAACATAAAAGCCACTTGCAACTACTTCATATCTTGATATTTCGGTATCAAAATGGTATCAGAGAGCAATTTGAAGCCTGTTAAACCGCATTGTTGTGCGAAATTTCCGAAATTGGCGATTATTCCCACTCGCCAAATGAAAGGGAAACTTAAACAAGTTTGTTTTGGCAATATGGTACGATTTGATTTCTAATGATAGGAATTATCCAAAGTCTATAAGCAATATGGACTAATGCTATCAAATTTCTATCGGGATTTGCTATCGAAATCACTATGGGGTGATTTAATTTGTCCCTGCTGATTTATTATAGCACAGATTATCACAAAATGCAAGCGGAATTTCTATTTTTTAGCGTGAGTTATGATGGCATATAATTCAAATTTCTGTTAATCGAATACGTTATCCGTCCACAATTCACACTGCGTCATGACTGTCTGCACTGCATCTTCCATTCCCTCAGGTGGGTAACGATGACTTTTTAGCAGCTTCTTGATCAGCATACGCATTCTAGCTCTTGCTGAATCTTTCTTCTGCCAGTCAATGCTCTTGTTCTTACGGAGGGTTTCGGTAAGCTCTTTCGTTATCGCAATCAGCTCAGAGTTTTCATAAAAGTCCTTTACTGCCTGCGGCTTGGTGAGGGCGTCGTAGAATGCCAGCTCGTCAGCAGTTAATCCCATTTCTTGTCCTGCTTTTGTGGCATTGGCAATGTCCTTTGCCATTTTCATGAGTTCTTCGATTACCTGTTCGTTCGTGAGCATTCCATTAAGGTAAGCGTTCATCGTGCGCTGAATGATTTCAGAGAATTTTTCCGACTTTACCACATTCGTGCGGCGGTAAATATGTATTTGCTCCGCAATGAGCTTTTTCAGCAGTTCAACAGCGAGATTTTTTTCTTTCATCTTTGCCACATCTTCAAGGAATTTCGGGTCGAACAGAGAGAATTCCTCTTTCACATCGGAGAAAAGATTGATTACTCCGTCGCTCTTTATGCTGTGCTTCAGCAGTTCGTTGATACGAGCGTTCATTTCGGGCAGTGAAATTGTTTTACCTCCGCTGCCTTGATTTGAAATTCTCATAACCAGAACGCGGACGGCTTCAAAGAACGCAGCTTCAATGCGGAGCTGCTCATCTACTAATGAGGAGCAGAGAGAAAGGGACTGATGTAGCATAAGCGCTTCTTTTAGGAACTCCTCTTTATCTCCCTCTCTTGCAGGAGCTATGATAAAGTTTACTGCGCCGCTGATAGTTTTGGCACGGTCAAGGTCGCTGCCCGTATTGAAAGAGTGATAATCATAGCCGTGAAATAGGTCTTGGCAGCGTGAGAGCTTTTCAAGAAATTTCGGATAAGCAACCTTTCCGACATCTGTATCGCCATAATTCTTCCTGTCACGAACGGTATAGTCGTTCATAGCCTGTTTCAGAGCGGTAGCAATACCTACATAGTCAACTACAAGACCGCCCTCCTTGTCACGGAATACACGGTTTACTCTTGCGATAGCCTGCATAAGATTATAACCGCTCATAGGCTTATATACATACATAGTAGCCAGCGAGGGAACGTCAAAGCCTGTAAGCCACATATCAACTACAATAGCGATTTTCAGAGGACTGTTGTTATCTTTGAATTTTTTGGCAAGCTCGTTCTTGTGAGCCTTGTTGCCAATAACATCACGCCATTCTTCGGGGTCTTTGTTGCTTGATGTCATAACAACGGCAACTTTTTCCGTCCAATCGGGGTGAATTTCAAGTATTCTGTGGTAGATTTTCATTGCAATTTCCCGTGAATACGCAACAATCATAGCTTTTCCTGTTAGGAGATTTTCTCTGTTGTTTTCGTAGTGGTCGAGAATGTCGGTGACAAGTGTGTTAATGGTAGCGTCATTTCCGAGGATAGCTTCCATTCGGCTCAGTTCATGCTTACTCTGTTCGATAACACCTTGATCAGCTTGTGCAGCCATCAGGTCGTATTCCTTATCGATCGTTCTCAAAGTATTTTCATCGAGCTTGAGTTTTACGACACGGCTTTCATAATAAACAGGGCGTGTCGCGCCGTCCTCTACCGCCTGCGTCATATCATAAATATCAATGTAATCACCGAATACCTCGCGGGTACTTTTGTCTTTGGAAGATATAGGTGTACCTGTAAAGCCTATGTATGTTGCATTTGGCAGATTATTTCTGATGATACGGGCGGTTCCGTATTTCAGTTTACCAGTTTCGGCTTCAACGCTTTCGGCAAGACCATACTGTCCACGGTGAGCTTCGTCAGCCATAACGACAATATTTCTGCGCTCGGAGAGTGCTTCATCAGCTTCCTCAAATTTCTGCATAGTGGTGAAAATTATGCCATTTGCCTTTCGTCCTGCAAGTAATGATTTCAGGTGTTCACGGCTTTCTGCGTGAATGGGATCCTGTCGCAAAAATGACTTGCACTTTGCGAACTGACCGAACAGCTGGTCGTCAAGATCATTTCTGTCCGTCATTACAACGATAGTGGGGCTGTTGAGCGCACTTTGAAGCAAATGAGCATAGAACACCATAGACAGCGATTTTCCGCTGCCCTGCGTATGCCAGAACACGCCGCCCTTACCATCGGTAACAGTAGCTTTTTTCGTGGACTCAATCGCTTTCTTAACTGCAAAATACTGATGATAGCCTGCAAGTATCTTAAATTCTTTCGTGCCGTCATCGGAGAAGCAGATAAAGTTCTTGATAATATCAAGAAGGCGTTCTTTTTGGAATATACCCTCAAAAAACGTGTCAAATTGAGCATACTGTGTGTTTTCGTAGTTTCCGTCCGTTGTTTTCCACTCCATAAATCTATCCTCTCCGGAGGTGATTGTTCCGGCTTTAGACGTAAGTTGGTCAGACATAACGAGGATAGCGTTGTAGATAAACAAAGAGGGAATATCGTACATATAGTTGCGGAGCTGTAAATACGCTTCGGAAGCGTCAGTTTCCTCACGGGAGGGAGATTTCAGTTCAAACACAGCAACAGGAAGACCGTTCAGAAAAATAATAACGTCGGGGCGCTTTTCGGCGTTCTCAACGATAGTCCATTGATTTGCGATGATAAAGGAGTTGTTAGCTGTGTTCTCATAGTCCGCAAGATAAACGATAGTAGAACGCTCCTCGCCTTTTTCTGTATAGCGAACAGGAACGCCGTTCTGGAGATAGTCCATAAATACAGCGTTCTTCTGGACTAGCTCGCCGTTATCAAAATTGCGTAGTTTAAGCAATGCGTCCTGAATAGCGTCATACGGCGCTTTAGGATTAAGGCGGCGTAAACTTTCCTCCAAAACATCATCATAAAGCGGAGATGAAAAGTTTCGGTCTATGTCCGGACCGTATACATAGTCATATCCCATGTTGCTTTGGAATAGGTCTATGATTGCGTTTTCATAGTTGGCTTCTGAAAAAATGTCAGACATATATTATCCCCTGTATTATAATTTGTCAACACCTATGGTATATCCATTGTTATTCATCTCTTTTGCGAGAGATAATTTTGCTTCTTCTACATTCTCTTTAAAAGGAATATAAATAAGTCCATCAATATCTGACGGTCTTTCCATATTTTCAGATTGCGAAAGAAGAATTGCAACTCTTGAACGACCTACTAATGAGAGCAACATACCAAGCTCAAGCACAACATTCTGCCTAACTCTAAATTTCTTTTCAGTTTCTTTGCCTTTAGGGTAACCAATATCATCAGGAGTAGCTAACACAATGCCAAAACCGACCTCCTTGGTGTACGCTTCAAGCTTTTCTATTATTGTGTTTCCTGAAGATAACTGTTGATCAATAATTATTGGTTCTAGGTCCCACCTTCTTAACATAGCTTCCAGTTGTGTCCTAGCATTTAAGTCATGACCATATACGACAAAGACTTTTTTATTCAAAGCCATTGTGTTATTATTTTGATTGCTTATTATTTTCTCAATTTCTTGTATCGCTTTTCCCTGAACGGTAACTTTTCCTGTGTCCCAACAGTTAACAATACCACCATTAGCAAGTTTTAAAACGGTGGCTTTATCGTTCCCATTACGTGTTTCTTCGATTATTTTCAGTTGGCTAGCAGAAATTCTTTCCTTAACAGAACCTAAATCCATAAGTATTGACATTCTAATCAAACCTTTCTATACAATTATTGTGTTTAAAGAGAAATAACAAATATTAAGACTATATCACCCCTTCCTATGAGAGTTTTAACTTTCAGCCTAAAGTTCGATGGCAGAGACATCAAGTTCGCCTGATATTAGCTTGGGTAAAAGTATGTCTCTTAATGAAGCAAGTTGTTCATTTAGCTTTCCGTTAGCAAATACTAGGTTGAATATTAATTCACAACACTTATCAAATGCTAAAATCTTATCAAATGGAGGGATAAGAATTGGTTCTGTTTCAATAAACCCTGTAAAATCAAGGTTTTTAAGGCCGGTAGTACCATTCTCATATGAAAAGAAAACACCTTTTTCATAGAGATATTGCCAATAGTAGTACACAAAAAGGCAATACCCACTTTTAGGTTTTATTGCTTTGCAGAAATTTGTACATACCATGCAGCTATCATATCGATCAAGCAACGATTGCGTAATTGGGGTACACCTTCCGGTAGATTGAATAGGACTACCGCCGGAAATTTCGACAACAATATCTCCAGCTTCAAGTTTCTTATTGGTAAGGTTCTTGAGAAGAATATATCTTGTTGGCATTTTCCCTTTGTTCCCAACTTTTACCTCAGGTATATCTGCTCCTCTAATACAATATACTTTTTCAGTATTGTTACCTATTGGTGATTCTTTACCCCAGTCTCCATTTAGCGTTGATTGGATTAGTTCTTCAAATGTACCAGTTGACCATTCGGCATTCTCAGGATTGTCGATAAACCATTCTTTGAATAAAGCCTGCGCTTGCTGCTCTAAATTACAGTTTATAGCATTATTAAGAGCTATTTTATCATCAATATCTCTTAAAATGCTTGATATTTTCTTTTGGTTTTCATATTCAGGAAGATTTAATTCAATTTTCCTAAATTCAGATTGCTTTATTCCTGTAACAGTTGTCCCTGTTTCTCGCGCCTTGAGCGCCGCTTGCCCATCAGATGATTGAAGATAATATAGTAGATAATCATTATCCAATACACCTTGTTTTCCTCTTAATGTCAGTAGACGTTGAGCTATTGCTATATCATCTCTATCGAGCTTTGCCACCATTCCGAGCGGTGCTTCTGTTGTCAAAAGAATATCACCTTTTTTAGGAATACCACGAATCATAAAATGACTATATTCCTCTTTTGAAATAAAATAACATTGTGAGTAATCAATATAATTATTTTTTACAGATTTAGCACTTAATGTTATTATTCCTGCATCAGACTTGTGGGGAGTTTTTCCTCTATAATCAATTATGGTTTCAAGCGCATCTTCCATTTTAATGGTGTTATATTTCATATCCTATCGCCCCCAGTCTTTTACGAATTTCATCTTCAAGCTCATGTGACTTTGCGAACATTTCGGATAGCTCGGAAGTGAGCCTTGTCATTTTCTCATCGAAAGGCTCACCATCGTCTTCATGTTCCTCTATTCCGACGTAGCGACCAGGCGTTAAAATATAGTCCTGCTTTGCAATATCATCTGTTGTTACGGCAGCGCAGAACCCCTTTACATCTCCAAGGGTTCCATTCTGGAAACTTTCAAAAGTATCAGCTAGTTTCTGAATATCCTCGTCGGTCAAATCTCTATGCTTGCGGTCAACCATATAGCCCATATTGCGAGCGTCTATGAACAGAGTTTTGCCTTTCTGCTGCTTATTCTTTGAGATAAACCAAAGTGTAACAGGTATAGTAACGCTGTAAAATAGCTGTGTAGGCATAGCAACAATGCCCTCAACTAAATCAGCTTCAATTATGCGTTTGCGTATTTCTCCCTCACCACTTGATTGTGTAGAGAGCGCCCCATTAGCAAGCACCAATCCAATTTTTCCGTTCGGCGCAAGGTGGTGTATCATGTGCTGTATCCAAGCATAGTTAGCATTTCCGGCAGGTGGAACGCCGTACTTCCACCGGACATCGTCAATCAGCTTGTCCTGTCCCCAATTTGAAAGGTTGAACGGGGGATTAGCCATTATGAAATCAGCTTTTAATGACTTGTGTAAATCATTGAAGAATGTATCAGCGTGATACAGACCGAAATCCGCGTCAATACCACGGATAGCCATGTTCATCTTTGCCATTTTCCATGTATCAGCGTTGGATTCCTGACCGTAAACAGACACTTCACCGCGGTTATTACTGTGAGCCTTTATAAACTTTACCGACTGTACAAACATACCTCCGGATCCGCAGCAGGGGTCAATAAAGACGCTGTCTTTGATACAAACAGAAAAAGCCTTCTCAGGCACATAAGTGCTGAAAAAGGCTTGAAATAAAGGGCTTTCGAGGTTCCGCTGTGTTTTACAGCAGAGCTTCGGAAGCCCTTTTTCTGTTTATTCGATTGTTGCTGGCCGGTTCTGTCGCTTTTAGAACTTACCCCTCAAAAGCGGCAGCCAGAGGAATAATTAAAAAGTGTGGAATAATTAAAAGATTTGGCCCGAAATTAGGTTGATTTCAGGCCAGATTTGTGCTATAATTAGGGCAAGATCAGAAAGGAGCACTCTCATGAAAAACGATCTCATCTATCTTGATTCTTATACTCTTCAGCAAGATATGCGTATACGCCTTCCCAAAAGCGTCTTAGCTAACATGAATGTCGAAAAAGGAAAGACTAAATTAGATATTTTCTTCGATAAAGGAAATAACGCCCTGGTCCTTATACCGGAGAATAAGCAGGAGGCACATCTTGAAGAAGACCAATGACCCCAACAGTATTCGGATAGAACGCATTTGGTCGATGCCAAATAAAAACACTTTTGAGATTCCACCCATCAAGGCCCTTCTCGAAGAGGAGGTGGATCTTAGTAAGTATTGGATTGACCCGTTTGCTAACAGAAATAAAATCGCAAGCGTCACAAACGATCTCAATCTGGAATATGATACAGATTACCATTTAGATGCCCTTGATTTTTTGAAACTATTTGAAGATGCATCTGTCGATGGTGTGTTATATGATCCCCCATATTCACCAAGACAGGTGAGCGAATGCTATAACGATGTTGGCTATACGGTCACATGGGATACAACTAAGGCATCATTCTGGGGAAATCATAAGCGAGAAATATCCCGCATTGTAAAAATCGGCGGCAAAGTTATAACATTTGGTTGGAATAGCGGCGGGATCGGATACAAGTATGGTTTCGAGATTGAACGGATTTTGCTTGTTCCTCATGGAGGATGGCACAACGATACGATTTGCACTGTTGAGGTAAAAACGCACGAAGGAGAATATCGCAAAAAAGTGCTGAATCGAAAAAAAGAAGAAAATGGAGGAACTATGATCACGTCTACCGATAAATTGCTGATTGAAAAACTGAAAGCTCTCCCCATTGACTATTGGGATTTCAGAGAGGACGATACAAAGGAATATACGCATGGACTCCACAATTATCCTGCAATGATGGTTTGCCCGATTAGTCGTAATATTATTAGAATGGTTAAAGAGCTCCAGCCGGTTCACGCATTGTTTGACCCCTTCGCAGGATCAGGAACGGTTTTAGTAGAAGGAATGCTTAGTGGTATAGAAACTGTTGCGGGAAACGATATTAATCCACTGGCATTGCTGCTCACAAAAGTTAAAACTACTCCCATTAAGCATGACCTGCTCGTAAAAGAAACGGATTCTCTTCTGTCACGTATATCTTCTCGCAGAAGCGAATTATCGTGGGCCTTAGATTCGATTGATTCGTATATCATTGATACGCTTGGCTTGGACGTTGCTGATAAGAAAGGCTGGGGTGATGAAGCCCCTAAATACTTGGAACAATTCTGTGAAGAAAAAAAGCTGGATATCATAGTTCCTGATTTCAAAAACCTCGGATACTGGTTCCGGCCCCGTGTTATTCTTGAGCTCTCAATTATTAAAACTGAGATTGAGAAGATTCAAGACAAGGATGTTCGTGATTTTATCTTTATCGCCTTAAGCGAGAGTATCCGCTTTGTTTCTAATCGGCGCAATGGGGAGTTTAAGATGTTTCGTATGCCGGTGGCCAAAGTGCACACGTTTAATCCGGATGTTTTTAATGAGTTCAAAAAGATACTGATTAGGAACATCGACAAAATGCAAGATTTCTGTGAGGCACTTGAGAAAGAAAACGCACATCCTAAAGTATCGGTTTTTAGGAACGATGCCTGCACCTTAACAGATGCTCCAGATGACACTTACGACCTTATCATTACCTCCCCTCCATATGGCGATAGTCGCACTACTGTTGCCTACGGAGAATATAGCCGTCTCTCGCTTCAATGGATTAACCTTTTTGATCTCACAGAAAAAGAGATCATGGGAGTTGACAGATCATTGATGGGCGGCAAAAAATATCGAAATGGTTTTGAATTCACATTGCAGAGTCCCACTTTGCGAGAATCGCTGGAACGAATCAAAGACACGGATGTAGAACGCGCCGGAGATGTTTATAGCTTCTATGCAGATCTTGATGCCTCTATAAAAAGCGTGGCGGCTAAGACCTGCTCCGGCGGTTATCAGTTCTGGGTAGTTGGAAACAGAACAGTAAAGAATGAGCTGCTAAAAACTGATGTTATTATAACTGAATTGGCTCCCCAATACGGATTAACATCGATCTTTACCGTTGACAGAAATATCCCCAACAAGGTAATGCCTTCCCAGAATTCACCCACAAATGTAAGCGGAGCAACTGGTTCCACGATGACAATGGAACACATCATCATCCTTCGCAAGAATTAAAAACCGAGCTCCACTAAGTGCATTAGTGGAGCTCGTAATTTTTATAATAGCTTTTTCTTTTTATCAAAACATTCATCGAGTTTTTTAGAAGAAACTCGTATTGCCGTTCCGTTGTCGTGCGGCTTTCCTTTTCGATCTCCGGAAGCATAGACGCCAAGGCGGATGTCTACATCTAATTCACCTGATTTTAATCCTTCTATCATTCTTTCGGCACTAAAATCTTCCAAGCTGTATGCTTCACTGTAATGGAAGGACTCGGACCCGTCATCTTCTTTCTTAGATTCCGCTTGAACGTGGTAGAGCTTTTTGGAAGGATACTTTTTATCAAAGGTTTTCTTGAGTTGCTCTTGTTCCCAGTATACATCCTCAAGGATTCCGTCTTTTGCATGCTCCAAATATAACCTATCATCCCGTGTAGTCAGCTTTAAGAACGGTTCACCATCAAGAGTGTTAAAATCCCGTCCGTTTACTTGGGTGTGAAGAATATTGATATTCGGATTTAAAGCTCTTGATTCATCGGTTTGGTACCCGTATTGAGCTCGCAGCACACGAGAATTTACACCACGCTTTTTGGGGGCTTTTGTGAAAAGAGTGAGCTTACTATTTGAATCTCTACGTGTAGCTTTAAGCTCTACTTCACCAAGATCCGCAGCTTGAACAGAATTCTCTTCTACGCCAAGTTCGTCTTCAAGCGTTTTGCCAACACCAGTATCTCCGGTTCGGTGTGATTGGATGAAGCCTTTCTTTTCAACTTGCTCAATCGCTTCCTTGAATTTGTCGTCTGAAGTTAAATCGCCCGATACAAAGATTTTTCTATCTGCCATTGGGTATCTCCTCATTGTTTGTTAAACGATTTTCCTGTTGACCTTAAACAAGAGCGGTTGATCATTTTCTTTGATCCGGAACCCCGTTCCATGGTCGTGTGTCTGACCGTTTTTTGCTCCACCGTGATACTGACCTATTCGCAAATCTATGTATATCTTCCCTTGCTCAAGCAGATCGACAAAGGCCTCGTAGTTAAAGCCTGAGACTTCATAAGCCTCAACAAAACAAAACTCCTCGCTTGCTCCGCTGCCTCTTGATTGTGCTTTTGCGTACACAAACTTGTTTTTGTATTTCTTTTCAAAGGCCTTTTTCAACTGGTCACGTGTCCAATAAGCATATTCGATGCCGTCTTCAGCAATGATGGAGATTTTTTCCGGACCACACACAACCTTTAAACTGCGCCCCGTGTCAGCGATTGAAACAAAGCGGTCAGCAGAAAGCGTGGAATGAAGGACTTTTTCATCATTGTCATATGCATCACTTGAATAGCCAAATGTCATCCGCAGTGTGTTGGCAGCACCTTGCGGTTGAGGTGTTTTTGTAAAAATGGTAAGCATGCTGTTGGAATCCAGTCTGCAGGATTTCAATTCGTAATCGCCAAAGTCTGGACCATCAATATTATTCTCGACAATACCAAGAAGATCCTCCAGCGTCTTTCCTATTCCGGTGGGCCCTGATCGATGTGTTCTAATCCAGCCCATGCCGCAAATCTTTGAGTACTCTCTCACAAAATCATCCAGTGTGTAAATCATGATAAACCTCCATTTTTGATTATTGCTTTAAGAGAGATACAGCCTGCTGAATTGCACAGCAGGTCCTTTTTTGTACCTCTTATTCTGTTATCGTTCCGTCCTTGATGTGGTAACTGATACCATGCTCATTACAGAACGTTATTACCTCTGCAGCCCTATCATTGAAGAATTGCTTATGTTGCGTATAAGCAGTAACTTCGGTGTTGTAATTCATTCGACCGAATATAATTCGGTCAACAAAGCTCACTTCCTTCAGCAACACCTGCAAGTCTTGTCTGAAGATATTGGGTGTCGGGAATGGTTCAATGCTCACCCATGTAATGCTGCCCATATCGTGTAGTGCTCTTAATGAATCGAGTCGTTCTTTTAAAGGTGCAGCCCCCGGCTCCATACTCTTTCTAAATGCCTCATTTGTAGTAATCAGCGTAATGCCATACTCATTTTCTTTTGAAAACTCAGCCAACTCAATCGGCAAAATCCCCTTTGTTAGGACAGAGCACTTTATCCCAGCTTTATTGAGCTTTTTTATCGACGCCAAGCTCATCTTCTGTATTTCGGGATACTGATACATAAACGGGTCCGTTGAAAAGCATAACTGCACTGATTGGATTTTATCCTTCATCCGTGGGATTTCCTTATCCAGCAGCTCAAGCGTGTTTGACACCAGATAGGGCTCCAGCCACTCCTCGTAGGATTTGATCTGCCCGAAACGCTTCTTCATCATGAAAGCGTAACACGGGTATTTGCAGCCATGAGCGCAGCCCTGAATATGATTCATCGTATAGTCGCCATACTCTACACCGGTTTTATAGAGCATGGTTTTTCTTTCGATGTAACCTTTAACCTTCTTCATCGGATCAGCTCCTATCCACAAAACTTATGGTGCTTCGGCCCACGCTGGCACCGTGGTTTTGTTTCAGTTCATTCTTTATTTGAGGCCTGAATCCATCGGAAGGGAAAATTGGATGGTTATCCAGTGATGCCCATACATCGCTCATGGGAACATCGGGCTGCCCATTAAATGACTTCTGCAGATACTCAGCAATATCTTTAATGTAAAAGCAAAATTCGTCGGTGTGCGTCTTCGCTACGCCTTTGCCCTCAAAGTCAAACATAAGCTGGTTTTCTAAGCCATGCGTATTCTTCGTGGAAGATTTGCCTCCGAACGTCTGCCACGCACATTTCTTATACAGCTGGAATCCCTTCAGATTACTTGTGCAATGGATTAAATCGTATACGATTGCGTTCTTTTCATTAAAAAACGGAAAAGCAGCTATGTAGTATTGCCGGGAAGTCTTCCGACGAAGTGCTTTGATTATCTCCTCGATACGTTTTTCATAAGCGGTTTTATCACTACCATAGGGAATGAGGTTCTCCAATTCTGTCAAGTAGGTCTGCTCATACTTGTTTCGTGCAGCATCTTTTTTAACCATTTTGACAGCTCTCATGGAATCCGAAACCATGTGGTTAATGATTATTTCACACCAATTGTTGATATATGGAAATAGTGCGTTCCAATCAATAGTCGCTTGGAACGGATCGTAAACAAGCAGATAATGTCTGCCGTTTATCATAGAGTTGCCTATCCGTTTTGCAAGCTCGTTACCATCTTCAGTTGTAATGTGGTAATGAAAATTTCTGGTTTCACCGGGCATGAGGTTCTCAAGATGCGCCGTCTTCGCTGCCGACAAATCGCTAAAATACAAGTCAATTTGTTTTCCAAAATACTGTCCGGCAATCTGACGGAGATATTTTGCTACACGGACTGGCGTACCGAACACCTGCTTGCCATCATCGTCAACATATTCTCCGCTGTTAGACATGCAATCGATAAAAACAAGTCCTGTGCAGTATTGATTTAAAAGAAGTATGTGGGCCCATGCTTCAACATACTTTTCAATGAGCTCGAATTTCTTTACGGTGTGCGGATTCGCATGACCGATTATTTCATCACTGCTGCTCACTACTTGTTTCCTCCTCCGGAATAAGGTCCATAATATCTCCGATGTTGCAGTCTAATGCCTTGCAGATTTTCATTAGGACTTCCATGCTCACGGTTTCTCCCTTGGACAGCTTCGTAACGGAGGCCCAGCTGATACCTGCCGTAGCAAGTAAATCCTTCTTTTTCATATCTTTATCAATCAGCAGCTTCCATAGCTTTTTGTAACTTACTTCCATCGGGATCTCCCTTCCTTAAATCTAAAAAAGCCTGTTTCAGAGCTCAACTAAGATATTATATCACGAAAGTGTGCAAAACACAAGAGGTTTTCTCTGAAAACACTCGAATTTTCACTGTTTATGGTTGAAATTTCATCGTAGATGTGGTATAATATGTGAGCTCAAATCATTTTCGGTTAGGAGGGTGTGTCTTGTCCAAGAAGTATGATACGTTTGCGGCCTATCTTGAGGACGTGTACTATAACCAAATTTTCAGCAAAATTAAATCATACCTCTTTAACAACAAAGGTCGCTTGGACCTATCAACTTCTGTTGTTCCCGACCCCTCCTATGTAAAATTGAGTGATTTCAAAATCATGGGAGTCAATTTCCATGAGTCAGATACCGACAGGATTGAATGTAAAGTTACAGTCCGTGCGGAAATCGAAATCTCTGGCCGTGGTCGACGTGACTATGAAAGCGATTCTACTGAATGCTGGATCTCAATACCTTTATCAGCGACTTTGAGAAATGGGCTCCAACAAGTCAGCATTGGATATGCATCCGAGTATTCAAGAGAACTGTTTCGGGCAGAAGATGCGCTCACTAAATACTTGGTCCCGTACATCTACGCAAAAGATCTCGATAAGCATGCGGAGAGATTTCTCGAAAAATACTGTCCCCGTGCGTTAGAGGAGCCTATGCCGCTCCCCATCAAGGAGATTGTTGAAAATATGGGACTGACGGTTTATCATGCTCCACTGCCGGACGGTATCTTTGGTCGTACATATTTCAATGACGCTAATGTCGAGGTTTTTACAAATAAAACATGCTCGGAAACAGAAGATCAGACTATATGCCCCGGAACCATACTTGTTAACCCCGATGTCGTTTTTATGCGAAATATCGGTTCGACAAATAATACCGTAATCCACGAGTGTGTCCATTGGGACAAGCACTATAAGTTCTTCGAGCTTCAGAAGCTCTTGAACCCTGATATCCAAGCAATCTCCTGCGCTGTTGTCGAGGATTATAAGAAGAAGTCCAACGAGCTCGAAGATGAGCTGTCTTGGATGGAGTGGCAAGCCAATGCGCTGGCTCCCAAAATTCTAATCCCCGCAAAAACCGGTAAGGAAAAACTCTCCGAAATTCTAAACAGACTTCACAGAGCATATCGCGGTCGTCTCCGTGACGGGTACGTCATGGAACTTGCCATCAGTGAGTTCGCTGATTTTTTCAAGGTTTCAACGACAGCCGCAAAGATCCGTGCTGTTGAGCTCGGTTTTGAGCAAGCTGCCGGTGTTTTCAACTTTGTCGATGGTAAGAACTACCCGCCATTCTCCTTCAAAAAAGGCAGTTTGAAAAAAGGCCAAACCTTTGTCATCGACCGCAACAATGTCATAATTCAGTCCCTGCTTAACCCGGATTTATCTGAGGGTATTGCGGCGAGGCGTTTTATTCACGCTGGTGGTCTACTCGTCATTAATGATCCTCAATATGTAAGTATTGTGGAGGATTCTGAACCAACCCTTACCGAATACGCCTTAGAGCATGTCGATGAGTGCTGTTTGGTATTCGACCGCACTACACGAGTCAGCACCAAATACGATGACTCCTTCTACCGCATATGCTTTCTTTGTAGAGATGCCGATTCAAAGAGTTTTGTTGAAGCCAGCTTCAATCCGAAGGAAGGCAAGAATGAAGATGTACAGAAACGTGCCCGTGAAATGGCTGCCATCGCAGCAGAAGCAAAGCGAGTCGCAGATATCCTTGCTGAGGTTCCTTCATCGTTTTGCGGGACCCTTGACTATCATATCAAACGTCGTGGGTACACCAACGAGAAGATGGAAGAACGTACAGGCATAAGCTCTCGCATGATTCAAGACTATCGAAAAAAGAAGGATTCCAACATCACCTTACAAAGCGTGCTTGCTCTTTGCATCGGACTGAATCTGCAACCGGCTTTCTCTTATGATTTAATCCTCAAGGCTGGTTTTAACATAATGACCGCCAAGGACGAGCACCTCATTTATCGGTACCTGATAGAACACCACCACATGGAAAACATCTTCATGTGGAACGAAAAGCTGCAAGATGCCGGTATTCCGCAACAACTACCCAAAAACGGGAATAAAATGACTGCTCCTGAAAAATAATTCGGAAGTCGCACTTCCGGTATAAAACCCTGATTTATCAAGGCTCTTATGTCTTTCAAGACATGAGGGCCTTCTTTTTTTGCCTATTTTTCAGGCTTTTTCGGCCATTTGAACCGGAAGTCCCACTTCCTCGTGAAAATCCGGAATCTCAATAAAATAGTACCTGTGAGTGAAAGCTCACACCCACAAGCGGTACGTCCACTGGCCCCGGACGATCCAGTACCGCCTGATGGGACAAGTTAATACGAACAGCTGCCTACTGGATAAGGAAGCTGCAGACCGGAACGGAGAAATCTCCGTCGGGACTGTGGTTGGATTTCTATACCCATTTTGCAGCTGACCATGAAGGTTTCCTCCGTTCCAAGCAAATCGAACGGAGGAAATTTTCATGCAAAACAACGACAAGAAGTACTTTATCCCGGTCGACGGGACCCCTATCGAGGTCAGCGAGGAAATTTACAGGGCATACTACCAGCCCATCTGGAGCACCCGCTACCATGCCCAGAAGAACGGCGAGTGCCGCTGCACCAAGGCCCAGCTTTGGAAGTGTGACGGTGTTTGCCCCGGCTGCCCGTTCTACGCTGCCGGTAAGAAGGTTTCCATCGACACGCCTATCGGCGGTGAGGAAGACGAGCTTACCCTTGGTGACACGCTGGCCGACGACGCATCGTCTGCGGAGTCCATCCTTATGGATAAGGAACTGCTCGACGCTCTATACGACGAGCTGAACCGCCTTGACCCGGACGGCAGACGCATCTGCGAGCTTATCATGCAGGGCAAGACGGAGCGTGAAATCGCTGCCGACATGGGCAAACGCCAGTCGACCATCAACTACCAGAAGAACAAGGTGTTCTCCATCCTGCGTGAAGCCCTGAAGGACTTCATCTAATACCCAACAAAGGCCGCCGTGGAAGCAATTCTGCGGCGGTCTAAAATTTTTCAGATTTTTTTCGTTCAAAACACCGGTTTCCCTCCAGTGGGTACTGAGGACAGCAAAACAACACAGGTCCTCAGAAAGGAGGAACCGCCAATGAGTGAGTCCAGACCCAACAAAGCCGTCACCGATGAAGAGCTCATCGGAGTGCTTACGGCAATCAGCGTAGTGTCAAGACGTCTGGCGAGGAAGCTGATCCAGCTGAACCAGACAAGTCAATCTCAGGAAGGAGGAAATCACGATGAGCAAAATGAGCGAAATGGAAGCGACCATCAGAGAGTTACGGGATGTTGCATCTTCTATTAACGACATCGCCAACTGGCTGACCGGCGCATTCAGCGGCACCGTGGAAGCGGTCCCAGCTCCGGAACCGGAAAAGGCCCTCACCCTCGAAGAGGTCAGAGCGATTCTGGCAGAAAAGTCCCGTGACGGCTTCACCGCTCAGATCCGTGACTTACTCCTGAAGTACGGTGCCAAGAAGCTCTCCGAGGTTGACCCGGCCAGCTACAAGGATCTGGTAGCGGATGCGGAGGTGCTCGGCAATGGCTAATCACGCACTTCTCTCCGCATCATCTTCGCACAGGTGGCTCAACTGTCCACCCTCGGCACGGCTTTGTGAAGGCTACGACGACAAGGGCAGCGATTTCGCAGCCGAAGGCACCGACGCCCACGCCCTCTGTGAGTTCAAACTCCGGACTGAACTCGGTATGGAGGCCAAGGACCCGACCGAAGACCTCTCTTGGTACAACTCCGAAATGGAGGAATGCGCCAACGGGTATGTGGCCTTCGTGATGGAGCTGATCGAAGAGGCCAAGAAGACCTGCCTTGACCCCGTGGTCCTGATCGAGCAGCGGCTCGACTACTCCAAGTACGTCGAGGAGGGCTTCGGTACCGGCGACTGCGTCATCATCGCAGACGGGACGCTGCACATCGTGGACTACAAGCACGGCAGAGGCGTTCTGGTCGAGGCCGATGACAACCCGCAGATGAAGCTGTACGCCCTCGGTGCGCTGGGGCTGTTCGACTGCATCTACGACATCGACACCGTCAGCATGTCGATCTACCAGCCCAGACGCTCCAACGTCAGCACCTTCACCATTCCGAAGGAGGAACTCTACGAGTGGGCCGATCAGGTTCTGGCCCCGACCGCAGAGCTTGCCTTCAACGGAGACGGCGAATACCACTGCGGCGAATGGTGCCAGTTCTGCAAGGCAAAAGCCGACTGCCGTGAAAGGGCCAACGCCAATATGGAGCTTGCCAAGTTCGAGTTCAGGCCGCCGCCTTTGCTGACGGATGAAGAGGTCGAAGAAATCCTCGGTCGCATCGATGAGCTGATCGCTTGGGCCTCCGACATCAAGGACTATGCGCTTCAGGCAGCCATCAGCGGCAAACAGTGGACTGGCTACAAGCTGGTCGAGGGCCGCTCCAACCGCAAGTACACAGACGAGAATGCCGTCATCGCAGCCGTGACCGCTGCCGGGTATGACCCCTACGAACGCAAGATCCTCGGCGTCACTGCTATGACCTCGCTTCTCGGAAAGAAACAGTTCAACGACATCCTTGGAGGCCTGATCACCAAGCCTCAAGGTAAACCCGCGCTGGTGCCGGACAGCGATAAGAGACCGGCAATGACAACCATTATCGATGATTTTAAGGAGGACAACTAATATGTCAAATTCTACTAAACTCGCAAACCCCATGAAGGTTATCACCGGCAAGGACACCCGTTGGTCCTACGCCAATGTCTGGGAGGCCAAGTCCATCAACGGCGGCACCCCGAAGTTCAGCGTCAGCCTTATCATTCCGAAGACTGACACCGTGACCGTTCAGAAGATCAAGGCGGCAATTCAGGCGGCCTACGAGGAAGGTCAGGCCAAGCTCAAGGGCAACGGTCGAACCGTACCTCCTCTCACCGCTATCAAGACGCCTCTTCGTGACGGCGACACCGAGCGTCCGGATGATCCGGCTTACGCCAACAGTTACTTCATCAACGCCAACTCCGCTACGGCTCCCGGCATCGTGGACGCTGACTGCAATCCGATTCTGACCCGCTCCGAGGTTTACTCCGGCGTGTACGGTCGTGCCAGCATCAACTTCTACGCTTTCAATTCCAATGGAAACAAGGGCATCGCCTGTGGGCTCAACAACCTGCAGAAGATCCGTGACGGCGAACCCCTCGGCGGCAAGGCCAGCGCAGCGTCTGACTTTGAAACCGTGTCGGACGAAGATTTCCTGTCTTAAGGAGGTACGCACCATGAACGCTACTACGATTCTTTGCATTCTGCTTCTGTCCCTTTATCTGGTTCTGGCCGTTTTCTGGCTCTTCATGTCCATCGTCGACACCATCGACGACCGCAAGACCAAAAAGCGCAATGCTGAACTCGATGCCGAGCGTGAAGCTCGCAACGCCAAATGGGAAGCCGAGCGTCAGCAGCTTGAACGTGAACGTGCCATTCGTGAGGTCGAGTACCACGAAGCCCGAATGAAGGAACTCGAAAGCAAGTAATCTCCGGCCTGCGGGTGGTGGGAGCAATCCTGCCACCCTTTCAGGCTACGGAAAGGACCAATGTATATGAAAACACTCAGTATTGATATTGAAACCTACAGCAGCGTGGACCTCGCCAAGTGTGGCGTCTACAAATACACCGAGGCGACAGATTTCGACATTATTCTCTTCGGGTATTCCATAGACGTCAACCCTGTGCAGGTGGTCGATCTTGCCTCTGGTGAGACAATCCCGCCGGAGGTCATCGCTGCGCTGACAAACGATGATGTGACGAAGTGGGCCTTCAACGCTCAGTTTGAGAGGATATGCCTTTCCCGCTGGCTCCGGGATCACGGCGGTTTTGATAACGCCTACTACAGCATCCCGGAAGACACCGTAGGCAATTACCTCGATCCGACCTCATGGAAATGCACCATGATCTGGACCGCTTACATGGGCTTGCCGCTGTCGCTGGAAGGCGTCGGTGCTGTTCTGGGCCTCGGAAAGCAGAAACTAACCGAAGGCAAAGAGCTCATCAAGTATTTCTGCCAGCCCTGTGCGCCGACAAAAACCAACGGCGGTCGCACCCGCAACCTGCCGGAAAACGCTCCGGACAAGTGGGCCGCCTTCAAGCGGTATAACGTCCGGGACGTTGAGGTCGAGATGTCCATTCAGGAAAAGCTCGCCAAGTTCCCAGTGCCGGAAGCAGTCTGGGAACAGTATCACCTCGATCAGGAAATCAACGACAGAGGTGTCGCCCTCGATATGGAGCTGGTGCATCAGGCCATCGCTATGGACACTCGCTCCCGTGCGGAGCTCACCGCTGCCATGAAGAAGCTGACAGCTTTGGATAACCCCAACTCCGTGCAGCAGATGAAGCAGTGGCTTTCTGATAACGGGATGGAGGTGGATTCCCTCGGCAAGAAGGAAGTCGCTGAAATGCTCAAGACCGCTCCAGCAGAGCTTCAGAAGGTCCTCCTTCTCCGGCAGCAGCTGGCCAAGTCGTCCGTCAAGAAGTATCAGGCGATGGAAAAGGCAGTCTGCGCCGATGGTCGTGCTCGTGGAATGTTTCAGTTCTACGGTGCCAACAGGACCGGTCGTTGGGCCGGACGCATTATCCAGATGCAGAACCTGCCCCAGAACCATCTTCCGGATCTGGCAGAAGCCCGTGGTCTGGTCCGCAGCGGAAACTTCGACGGCGTGGAGCTTCTCTACGAAGATGTGCCGGATACGCTATCCCAGCTGATCCGCACCGCCTTTGTGCCGAAGCCGGGATACAAGTTCATCGTTTCTGACTTCTCGGCAATCGAGGCCAGAGTGCTGGCATGGTTTGCCGGTGAAATCTGGCGTCAGGAGGTCTTTGAAAAAGGCGGCGATATCTACTGCGCCTCCGCATCACAGATGTTCAAGGTCCCCGTCGAGAAGCACGGCGTGAACGGCCACCTGCGGCAAAAAGGCAAAATCGCTGAACTCGCCCTCGGCTATGGCGGTTCCGTCGGAGCCCTCAAAGCAATGGGAGCCTTGGATATGGGGCTTTCGGAGGAGGAGCTGCAGCCGCTGGTCACAGCTTGGCGAAACTCGAACCAGAACATCGTGAAGTTCTGGTGGGATATCGACCGGGCAGCCATGAATGCCGTGAAGTACCACATGGACGGCGAAGTCTGCGGAATCAAGTTCTGCTACCGGAGCGGCATGCTTTTCATTACGCTCCCGTCCGGCAGACGCCTCTCCTATGTAAAGCCCAAGCTCGGTACTAACCAGTTCGGCGGTGAATGTATCACCTACGAGGGCATCGGCGGCACAAAGAAATGGGAGCGGCTGGAGACCTACGGGCCGAAGCTCGTGGAGAACATCGTCCAAGCCACCTCCCGTGACATTCTCTGCTACGCAATGCGGACCTTGTCGCACTGCTTCATTACCATGCACATTCACGACGAGCTGGTCATCGAAGCCAGCCCCGGCGTCGACCTGAAGGTCCTCTGCGAACAGATGGGCCGGACCCCACCGTGGGCAGACGGCCTCAAGCTCCGTGCTGATGGCTACGAGGCCATGTTTTATAAAAAAGACTGATTTTGATTCGTTCAAATACCACTAAACCCTCCAGTGGGTAGTGAAAACTTTAGATTGGAGGTGCCTATCATGGCCGAATACAAAAACGCAGAAGGTTATGCCGATCCCACAGCATTCGGAGCCTTCTGTGCCATTGAAAAAGAAGAAAAAGCTCTCCGGGCATTCAGGCCCATCGTGTATATCTGCAGTCCGTATGCCGGAGATGTCGAAAGCAACACCACTGCCGCCAGACGCTACAGCCGTTTTGCGGTAGAGGCCGGATACATTCCCATCGCACCGCACCTGCTGTTTCCGCAGTTCCTTGACGACAACAAGCCCAAGGAGCGTGAGCTGGGTCTGTTTTTTGGGAATGCCATCCTGAGTAAATGCGTCGAAATGTGGGTCTTCGGTGACCGGATCTCCGAGGGCATGGAGGCCGAGATCAAGAGAGCGACTTGGAAGGGACACCGAATCCGCTACTTCAGCGAGACCTGCGAGGAGGTAACAAGATGAAATTCACTTTATACCGCTCCAACTGTCTGGAGGTGCCTGAAAACTGTACCTACCCTCATAAGGTCGAGGTCACCGGGAAGGACAGCCTCATCGATGCTGTAAAGCACGATTATGTTTGTGCCGAGTATCAGGGCAATTACCGCAGCAACGATAACTTCATCGGTTCAGACTGTTTGCCGGTCGATTGCGATAACGACCATAGCGACGATCCGGAAGAATGGGTCTATCCTTCAGACGTCGCTACAGCTTTCCCCGGTGTTTCCTTTGCGGTTCATTACAGCCGCAATCACATGAAAGCCAAAGGTGGCAAAGCTGCAAGGCCGAAGTTCCACGTCTTCTTCGCTATTGATCGAGTCATCGAACCCGGCCAGTACAGCGAGATGAAAAAGCTGGTCAACAGCATCTTCCCGTACTTCGACACCAAGGCACTCGATGCCGCTCGGTTCTTCTTCGGGACCCAGAAGCCAGAGGTCGAGATCTTCGACGGCCCGATGACGCTTACTACCTTCCTTGCTGACGACAATTTTGACGCTAACATGGACTCCGGCAGCTATGGCGACATCGTAATTCCCGAAGGCAGCCGCAACGCCACGCTTTCCCATTATGCCGGACGCATCCTGAAACGCTTCGGCAATATCGATGAGGCACATAAGCATTTTGCGGAAGTGGCCGCTTGCTGTCAGCCGCCTTTGGAGCAGTCGGAGCTCGACAGCATCTGGCGCAGCGCACAGCGGTTCTATGGGAAGGTCGCTGCACAGGAAGGATACATTCCTCCGGAGCAATACAATCAGGACCTTCAGCTCAAGCCCTCCGACTATTCCGACGTCGGACAGGCCATGGTGCTGGCACGGGAATATGAAGGCAAGCTCCGCTATTCACCCTCAACCGATTTTCTGGTCTACAACGGTCGGTTCTGGGAGGAATCCAAGCCCAAGGCTCAGGCCGTAGCGCAGGAGCTCACCACTCGCCAGCTTGAGGAGGCGGAAACCGAGATCAAGAAGGCAACCGACGAAATGATGAAAAACGGCGCATGGGAGCTGCTGGCATCGATGGGTCCAAAGAAAGCGGCTATGGCTTTCAGCTCGGAACAGGCTCGTTCTTTCCAAAAGTACGAGAACGCCACGACCTACCGCAACTATGCCATCAAGCGCAGAGATTCCAAATACATCACCGCTGCCTTAAAGGAAGCACATCCGATGGTTGAGATTGACCAGCGGCAGCTCGACGCAGACGAGTTCTTGCTCAACACCCCGTCAGCAACTTACGACCTTCGTATTGGCCTTCCTTCCGCTCATGAGCACACTCCTGCGGATTTCATTACCAAGCAGACCACGGTTGACCCGTCCGATGATGGTATGGATATCTGGCAGGACGCCTTGGAGACCTTCTTCTGCGGTGACAACGAGCTCATCGATTATGTTCAGGAGATCGCTGGCCTTTCCGCTATCGGGAAGGTCTGTGTCGAAGGCCTGATCATTGCCTACGGTGAAGGCCGTAACGGAAAATCCACCTTCTGGAATACGCTTTCCCGTGTGCTGGGTACCTATAGCGGCAACATGTCCGCAGACACTCTGACTGTCGGATGCAAGCGGAATGTAAAGCCGGAGCTGGCTGAAGCCAAAGGTAAACGGATAATCATTGCCGCCGAGCTGGAGGAAGGCATGCGCCTGAACACATCCAACGTTAAACAGCTCTGTTCAACGGACGAGATCTATGCGGAGAAAAAGTACAAGGACCCGTTCAGTTTCGTACCGAGCCACACCCTTGTGCTTTACACGAACCACCTGCCGAAGGTCGGTGCGATTGATGCCGGAACATGGCGTAGGCTGATTGTCATTCCGTTTAACGCCAAGATTGAAGGCTCCTCTGACATCAAAAACTATGCCGATTACCTTTTCAACAAAGCTGGCGGTGCAATCCTGAAATGGATCATGACCGGTGCCAAGCGTGTGATCGAAAAGGATTATCACATCGTAAAGCCAGCCGTGGTGGAAGCTGCGATCCAGAAGTACAAGGACAATAACGACTGGCTCTCGCAGTTCCTCGATGAATGCTGTGAGATTGACAGCTCCTATTCCGCTAAATCCGGAGACGTCTACAACGCATACCGCAGCTATTGCATGCAGGTGGGTGACTATATCCGCAGCACGACTGATTTCTACACTGCGCTGGAATGCGCCGGTTTTGAAAGGAAAAGAAGCAAATCTGCACGGCTGCTTTTTGGCCTGCAGCTTAAGTCGGACTTCCTTGATTGAACCAAGGGTGACGGTCGATGACAGTCTTTACAGAAACTATTCTTAGAGCACTAAAAAACAAGGTCTAAGAAAAGTTACGGAATTACCCGTCATCGACCGTCACCACCCACTCTAATTCCTGATGGAGGAACATTATGCGAGAGAAAATCATAGAACAACACTTAGTCAAAGCCGTGAAAAACAGCGGCGGCATTGCACCGAAACTGGTGAGCCCCGGATTTGATGGTATGCCGGATCGACTGGTGCTGCTGCCCGGAGGCAAGATCGGATTCGTGGAGGTCAAGGCACCGGGCAAGGAACCGAGACCTTTGCAGGTAGCCAGACACGGATTACTGCGGCGGCTGGGCTTCAAGGTATATGTTCTTGATGACCCGGAGCAGATTGGAGGGATACTTGATGAAATACGAACCGCATGAGTACCAGAGGTACGCCATCAACTACATCGAGGATCATCCCTTCGCTGCCGTGCTGTTGGACATGGGCCTCGGCAAGACGAGCATCACCCTGACCGCCATTGCGGACCTGCTGTTCGATAGCTTCGAGGTTCACAAGGTGTTGGTTATCGCTCCTCTTCGTGTGGCTCGCGATACTTGGAGCGCAGAACTACAAAAGTGGGATCAGCTCCACCACCTGACCTATTCTGTGGCGGTCGGAAGCGAGGCCGAGCGGAAAGCGTCCCTGACGAGGAAAGCCGATATCTATATCATCAACCGTGAAAATGTCCAGTGGCTCATCGAGAAATGTAAGCTCCCATTTGATTACGACATGGTCGTGGTGGACGAGCTCTCTTCCTTCAAGAACCACCAGTCAAAACGCTTCAAGGCTCTGATGCAGGTGCGGCCCAGAATCAAGCGAGTCGTGGGACTCACCGGCACTCCGGCCAGCAATGGTCTGATGGACCTGTGGGCAGAGTTCAAAGTCATCGACATGGGAAAACGCCTCGGTCGATTCATCACCTATTATCGGCAGGAGTATTTTGTGCCGGACGCCATGAACGGCCAGATCGTTTACAGCTACCGTCCGAAGCCCGGTGCGGAGCAAGCCATATACCAGAAAATCTCGGATATCACCATTTCGATGAAATCAACGGACCACCTGAAAATGCCGGAGCTCATATCCAACGAATACAAGGTCTATCTCAGCCCCGACGAGCAGGACGCCTACGATGAGATGAAAAAGCAGTTCATTCTGGACCTTCCCGAAAGTGAAATATCCGCTGCAAATGCTGCAGCCCTCTCCGGCAAGCTCTCCCAGATGGCCAATGGTGCCATTTACGACGATGTCGGAAATACGGTCCTGATCCATGAACAGAAGTTGGACGCTCTGGAGGATATTATCGAGTCCGCAAACGGCAATCCCCTTCTGGTGGCCTATTGGTATCAGCATGATCTGGAACGGATTATGAAACGGCTGCACGAGCGGCATATTCCGTTCTCCAAGCTGGATAAAGCCGACAGTATCCGCAGATGGAATAATGGCGAGATCCCGGTAGCCCTGATCCACCCGGCCTCTGCCGGACACGGCCTCAATCTTCAGACCGGCGGCAACACCATCGTCTGGTTTGGCCTCACATGGTCCTTGGAGCTCTATTCCCAGACCATAGCAAGGCTCTGGAGACAAGGCCAGACCGAAGAAACCGTGGTCGTGCAGCACATTGTGACGGACGGTACCATCGACGAGCAAATCCTCCGGGCTCTGAAGGCCAAAGACAAAACGCAGTCGGCTCTGATCGCTGCGGTAAAGGCAAATCTGAAAATCTAACGACAATATTCGACAATCTACGCCAATCCGAGTGATCACAAATTCGGAGGTGCGACTTTGAACCCATACGAGAATCTGGCAAACGCCATCATTCTGCAGGCGGTCAAGGATTACCGGCTGACCGACGATGAACAGCAGCTTCAGGAAATTGAGCGTTTCTTCCGTTCCGGCTGGTTCGGTGTCCTGTCAAAAGTCGATCCGGAATTCCTCATTAAAGAGCTACGGAAGGAGAAGCGAAATGACCGCTAAAGAATACCTGTCACAGGCCCGGACGCTGGATATGCGAATTAAATCCAAGCTCCAGCAGATCGAGTCTTTAAATGAACTGGCCACATCCTGCACTGTCGTTTACAGCGACATGCCCAGAAACCCGAATCGTGGCGGCTCCAAAATAGAACGAGCCGTTTTGAAGATTATCGAGGTTGAGGAAAGCCTGAAACACGACGTCGAGAATCTGGTGGAACTGAAGAAGGAAATCATGGCCACAATCCGGGCCGTTTCGGATGTTGAACTGCAAACCCTGCTGGAGAAGCGTTATCTGTGCTTCCTCTCGTGGGAGAAAATTGCGGTTGAGATGCATTACAGCATCCAGCACATTTACCGGATGCACGATACGGCGCTTTCCTGTGTGGCCGCCATCATGAGAGTAAATGAGAGAGATTGAGAGTCGACTCTTATGATAGTATTATGATGGACAAAGTAAAACCTACGGAAGCCTTGTGGGAGCCCCTCTCCCGCAGGGCTTTTGTTATGCCCGGAAAGCGAGGTGATTATGTGCCAAGGAGTCCAAAGAAGCCCTGCGCTTACCCCGGCTGTCCAAGGCTCACCGACAGACGCTTCTGTCCGGAGCATGAGAAGCTGGACCGGGAGCGGTACAACAAGTACGAGCGCAACCCGGATGTCAACCGCAAATACGGCAGGGCTTGGAAGCGCATCCGTGACAGGTACGCAGCTGCCCACCCTCTGTGTGAGCAGTGCCTCAAGGAAGGCCGGTTAACACCGGTCGAGGAAGTTCATCATATTCTTCCTATTTCTCAAGGCGGCACACATGACGCCAGCAACCTGATGAGCCTGTGCCAGTCGTGCCACACGAAGATCCATCACGAGCTCGGTGACCGGTGACCGTGGGGCGGGTCAAATCTCTACGCCTTTCCTCTGCGGACAGCGGCGTGGGGTCACGAGCGCAAAAATCAGAAATCAAACGGGGTATTAACCCCCAGCCCGGAAAGTGAGGTGAAATGTGTGGCAAAAGACGGAACTATGAGAGGCGGTCAGCGTGTCGGTGCCGGAAGAAAATCCAAGGCGCTGACCGATAAAATCGCTGACGGCAGGTTAAGCGGTGCGATGGTTCTCCCGCAACCGGCAGAAATCGAAGGTGCGGACGTTCCTCCGGTCAAGGAATACTTGAGGGCTGCTCAGAAGAACGGAAAGGACCTGTGTGCCGAGGAGGTCTACCGAGACACTTGGAACTGGCTCAAGGCCCGTGGCTGTGAAATGTTAGTAAACAACCAGCTGATCGAGCAGTACGCCATGTCAGTCTCCCGATGGATTCAGTGCGAGGAAGCGATCTCCGAGTTCGGCTTTCTGGCCAAGCATCCCACCACCGGCAATGCCATCGCTTCACCGTATGTGGCGATGAGCCAGACCTACATGAAGCAGGTCAATCAGGTCTGGTATCAGATTTACCAGATCGTGAAAGAAAACTGTGCCATGGAGTTCGGCGGCAGAAATCCACAAGATGATTTGATGGAGCGGCTGCTCACCGCTCGGAAAGGAAACTGATATGTTTGAAAAAGTAAACCCGGCGCATCCCGATAAGGTGGCCGACCGCATCGCCGGTGCTCTTGTCGACCTTGCGTATCAAAAAGAAAATAACCCGAAGATCGCTGTCGAGGTCCTGATCGGCCACGGCATCTGCCATATTATCACCGAAACCTCGGTGGCCCTCTCTCCTGATGAGGTGGCGGCGGCTGTTTCCCGTATCGCTGGGAACCTGCTGGTGGACTACCGTGAGGTTTCGCAGGATGAGCATCTGGCCGACAACCAGATCGACGGCATCCACTGCGGCGACAACGGCATCTTCAAAGGTGTCCCGGTGACTGACGAGCAGAAAAAGCTCACCGCCATCGCCAAGCAGCTCTATGACACCTATGGCAGCGACGGTAAATACATTCTGGACGGCGACCGTCTGATCCTCTGCCAGAGCAACGCCAAGACGGACAATCTGCGTGAAGTCTTCCCGGATGCTGAGATCAACCCTCTCGGTTACTGGACCGGCGGCACGGATGTCGACTCCGGTGCCACTAACCGGAAGCTCGGCTCCGATATGGGAGACTCCGTGACCGGCGGTGGTCTGCACGGCAAGGACCTCTCCAAAGCCGACGTCAGCATCAACATTTACGCATGGCTCAAGGCGCAGGAAACCGGTACGCCGGTCGAGCTTGTCTGTGCCATCGGTGACGATGCTGTGGACGGTATTCCATACGAGAGAATCGTAGAAACAGCGAGGACTTTCATTGACCGCATCGGCGGTTTCGAGAGGTTCGCTGAGTGGGGTCTTATATGCTGATTGAGAAAAAGAAAACGGTAGAGCTGCTTCCTGCCGAATACAACCCTCGCAAGGACCTGAAGCCCGGTGACGAGGAATACGAAAAACTGAAACGCTCCATCGAGGAGTTCGGTTATGTCGAACCGGTCATCTGGAATAAGACGACCGGTCGTGTTGTCGGTGGGCACCAGAGGCTCAAAGTCCTCATCGACCTTGGCATCACAGAGGTTGACTGTGTGGTCGTTGAAATGGACGACGCCAAGGAAAAAGCGCTCAACATCGCCCTGAACAAGATCAGCGGCGATTGGGATAAGGACAAGCTGACCCTGCTGATCGCTGACCTGCAGGGTGAGGACTTTGATGTTTCCCTCACCGGTTTTGACCCTGCCGAGATCGACGACCTTTTCAAGGACAGCCTGAAGGACGGCATGCATGACGATGATTTCGATGTGGATGAGGAGCTGAAAAAGCCCTCCTTTACCAAGGCTGGCGACGTCTGGACGCTCGGTCGGCACCGTCTGGTCTGCGGAGATTCCACAAAGAAGGAAACCTACGACACTCTGATGGGCGACATCAAAGCCAACCTCGTGATCACGGACCCGCCTTACAATGTGAACTATGAAGGCTCTGCCGGGAAGATCAAGAACGACAACATGGCAAATGACGCCTTCTATCAGTTCCTGCTCGACGCCTTCACCAATATGGAAGCCGTCATGACCGGCGATGCTTCCATCTATGTGTTTCATGCGGACACCGAAGGGCTGAACTTCCGCAGGGCTTTTGCTGATGCAGGTTTCTACCTCTCCGGCTGTTGCATCTGGAAAAAGCAGTCGCTGGTGCTCGGACGCTCTCCGTACCAGTGGCAGCATGAGCCGGTGCTCTATGGCTGGAAGAAAAACGGCAAGCACCAGTGGTACACGGGCCGTAAGGAAACCACCATCTGGGAGTTTGATAAGCCCAAGAAGAACGGCGACCATCCGACTATGAAGCCGATTGCTCTTCTGGCGTATCCGATTATGAATTCCTCCATGAGCAATGCTGTGGTTCTGGACCCCTTCGGCGGCTCTGGAAGCACCCTGATTGCCTGTGAGCAGTCGGATCGCATCTGCTATACCGTGGAGCTGGACGAGAAGTTCTGCGACGTCATCGTAAAGCGATACATCGAACAGATCGGCTCCTCGGATGGTGTGATGGTGCAGCGTGACGGCGTGACCTTCCGCTTCGACGAAGTAGCTAATGTAGACAATTGAGGCTCCTGTTTTTCTACGATAATCGGTACATATATTTCGCTGAAATGACTTGCTATTCTGTGCTTTCAGAGTGATATATACAGTACCAAAAAACAAGGAGGTAACCCCATGAAAGAACTACACTACAACGTCACCGGACAGGACCGCAAAGAGCTGGTCGGCATCATCTCCAAGGTGGTCGGTATGAAGGCCGTCTACAAGTTCATGCCCACCTGCGCCTTTGTCATCAGCAACATTACCGTCGAGAAAGACGGCACGATGGTCTGGGACGAGCGCACGGATCAGGACACCATTGAGGCGGTCATCATCGCCCTTGCCGCAGCTGGATTCAACCCGGTCAAGGACGAGGCCGAAACCGAAGAGGCAGGCCTGACGATTGAGATCCCTCTCGAAAAGGTCTCGGTCGGAAACCTCACCAAGCTGCTGGACGCCAAAGGTGAGCTGATCAAAAAGGCCCTCGGCATCGAGGACATCCGCATTGAGCTCAAGGAAGACCGCATCGCCTTCCCGTGGTTCAAAGAGCTGCCCTCTCCCGAAGAGGTCAAAGCCTACTCGCATTTCATCGCATCCCTGTGTGAAATGGCCCTGAACCAGAAGCGGATCACCGCCAAGGAAAAGCCGGTCGACAACGACAAGTACGCATTCCGCTGCTTCCTTCTGCGGTTGGGCTTCATCGGTGAGGACTACAAGACCGAGCGCAAAATCCTGCTCCGCAACCTCTCCGGTTCATCGGCCTTTAAGAGCGGCGCAAAGAAAACGGAGGTAGAAACATGCGAGTGATTTCAAAAGCGGCCCTTGAGGGCTTACGTCGCCGGTACAAGCCCGGTACACGGGTGGAGCTCCTGCGGATGGATGATGTTCAGGCCCCTCCCATCGGAACGAAAGGAACGGTCCTCGGCGTGGACGACATCGGTTCCATCATGGTCGCATGGGACAATGGCTCCGGCCTGTCAGTCGCATATGGCGCAGACCTTTGCAGGGTGGTGAGCGGCGATGAATGAGACGATCAAAAAGCAGATCCTCGCCATCCGGGACACCGGCCTGACGAATATGTTTGATACGAACATGGTGCAGCGGCTTGCCTATGAGCGCAACTTCTACGAGCTGGTGGTTTTCATCGAGGAGCACCGCAAGGAATATGTGCATTTCATCCTCTACGGAGAGGCATAAAGTACACAATTCTGAGCCCGAATATTTGTGTAGAATACTTCGGATTATATCGCAGAAATGACTTGCTATTTCAGGCGTTTAGAGTGATATATACACTACCGAAAGGAAATACACACAAACGGAGGAAACCACGATGCGTTACATCGACCACACCAACTGCAAGACAGCCTTTGAAAAGGGCGAAGACCACGAGATCCAGAGCCTTGGACAGCTCACCCGCACGGCCACAAAGATTGCCGAAGCAAACGGCCTCGGAGTTCTGAAAAACCGGCAGGGCTACTACAGGATCATCAAGAAGAGCGGCCTCGGAGCCTACGAAGACGTCCTTTCCAGCCTCGCTGAGGTTGACGCCTTCTTCAAGAACCTCGACAGCCACAAGGCCACGAAATATTAAGGAGGGACCGACGATGATTAGACTGGAAAAGTTTTACGATCTGATCAGCCGCAATGCCACGGTGACCCTGACAAACCGCCAGCTCGACACCACCTTCTTTGAGGGCAGCATGCGAGACATTCCGGACCATTTCAGCAACTGCATAGTCGAAGACTTCTGCGTATCCAACACCGGCGACTTCCTTTTCAAGATCAAAGTCAACCCGGTCCCCGCAAACGAGGAAAAACGCCTCTGGCACGAAGGCAGCCTACGGGTCCACGGCAGCATCTTCCATTACTGGTTCAAGCAGTACGACGAAGACTCCGAGTTCGGAATCGACGGCGGCAGGATTTCCAAGCTGATGCTTAAGCGCAATGGCGAGATCGTTTGCAACTACGACAGGGGCTGGGATGTTCAGCCGGTCGACGAAGACACTCAATTTGCCTACGAAATATTGTTACATACCGAAAACTTCTAAACCACGGTAAAGTAAATACCCTTGGGACATGAGCCGCTCGGCTCTGTTCCTCGTTATGATGGTCGCTTCAGGCGGCTATTTTTTATGCCTTTTGGGAGGTGATAACACTTGAGGCGAATGAAAAAATACACACCGACGAAGTTCAAGGCAAAAGACTCCGTCTATGACAAGGCCAAGGCTGACTACGCTGTCTCGTTCATCGAGTGCCTCTGTCACACCAAAGGTACATGGGCAGGAAAACCCTTCACGCTGATCGACTGGCAGGAGCAGATTATCCGGGACATCTTCGGAATCATCAAGCCCAACGGATACCGGCAGTTCAACACCGCCTACATTGAGATACCCAAGAAGATGGGTAAATCGGAGCTCGCGGCTGCGGTCGCACTTCTGCTCACATGCGGCGACGGTGAGGAACGTGCGGAGGTCTACGGCTGCGCTGCGGACAGACAGCAAGCATCGATTGTTTTTGAGGTCGCAGCCGATATGGTCCGAATGTGTCCGGCCCTCAACCGTAGGGTCAAAATCCTGACGGCCACAAAGCGGATCGTGTACCTGCCGACAAACAGTTTCTATCAGGTGCTGTCAGCAGAAGCATACTCGAAGCACGGCTTTAACATCCACGGCGTGGTGTTCGACGAGCTGCACACCCAGCCCAACCGGAAGCTCTTTGATGTTATGACCAAGGGCTCCGGCGATGCTCGTATGCAGCCGCTTTACTTCCTTATAACCACAGCCGGTACGGACACCAAATCCATCTGCTACGAAACGCACCAGAAAGCGAAGGACATCATCGAAGGCCGCAAGATTGACCCGACTTTTTATCCGGTCATCTACGGTGCCGATGAGAACGACGACTGGACGGACCCAAAGGTCTGGAAGAAAGCAAACCCCTCACTCGGCATCACGGTAGGCATCGACAAGGTTAAGGCTGCCTGTGAGTCCGCAAAGCAAAACCCTGCCGAGGAGAACTCCTTTCGGCAGCTCAGACTCAACCAGTGGGTCAAGCAAGCTGTGCGATGGATGCCGATGGAGAAATGGGATCGCTGTGCTTTTGCCACCAGCGAAGACGATCTCGAAGGCCGAGTCTGCTACGGCGGTCTGGACCTCTCGTCCACCACGGATATTACAGCCTTCGTGCTGGTCTTTCCTCCGCTGGGCGAAGACGACAAGTATGTGATCCTGCCGTACTTCTGGATACCGGAAGAAAACATGGGACAGAGGGTCAGCCGGGATCACGTCCCTTACGATGTGTGGGAACGCCAAGGTTTCCTGCAAACTACCGAAGGCAACGTGGTCCATTACGGCTATATCGAAAAATTCATCGAGCAGCTGGGCGAACGCTTCAACATTCGTGAGATCGCCTTTGACCGCTGGGGAGCCGTGCAGATGGTCCAGAACCTTGAGGGCATGGGCTTCACGGTCGTTCCCTTCGGACAGGGCTTCAAGGACATGAGCCCTCCGACCAAAGAGCTGATGAAGCTGGTCTTGGAGGAACGCATCGCCCACGGCGGCCATCCGGTGCTCCGCTGGATGATGGACAATATCTATGTGCGGACCGATCCTGCTGGTAACATCAAGCCAGACAAGGAAAAGTCTACAGAGAGAATCGACGGTGCTGTGGCAACTGTCATGGCCTTGGACCGTGCCATCCGGTGCGGCAACGATACGACCGAGAGCGTCTACGACACTCGTGGTCTTTTATTTTTATGAAAGGACGGTGATGTGGTATGGGTATTTTCAGCGGACTATTCAAATCCAGAGACAAGCCCCAAAACAGAACGGCAGGCAGCAACTACGCCTTTTTCTTCGGCGGCACGACATCTGGCAAGGCGGTAACGGAACGGTCTGCCATGCAGATGACCGCCGTGTATTCCTGCGTTCGCATCCTGTCGGAAGCTGTCGCAGGACTGCCGCTGCACCTTTATAAATACACGGACAGCGGCGGCAAAGCAATGGCGCTCGACCATTCGCTCTACCGCTTGCTCCACGATGAACCGAACCCGGAGATGAGTTCCTTCGTGTTTCGGGAAACCCTCATGACACACCTGCTCCTCTGGGGCAACGCTTATGCACAGATCATTCGCAACGGAAAGAATGAGATCGTTGCTCTGTATCCGCTTATGCCCAACAAGATGTCGGTGGACAGAGACGAAGCCGGGCGGCTTTACTACACCTACTATCGCGGTTCGGACGAAGCCATCAAGGATAAGGAGTTCGCCGTGACGCTTCATCCCTCGGATGTGCTGCACATCCCCGGCTTGGGCTTTGACGGACTGGTGGGCTACAGCCCCATTGCTATGGCAAAGAACGCCATCGGCATGGCGATCGCCTGTGAGGAGTACGGCGCAAAGTTCTTCGCCAACGGTGCTGCTCCGGGTGGTGTGCTGGAACACCCCGGCACGATTAAAGACCCGCAGCGTGTGCGGGAAAGCTGGCAGTCTACCTTCGGCGGCAGCGGTAATGCCAATAAAATCGCCGTGCTGGAAGAAGGCATGAAATACACGCCAATCGGCATCTCGCCGGAACAGGCACAGTTCCTCGAAACGCGAAAATTTCAAATCAATGAGATCGCTCGAATTTTCCGAGTGCCGCCCCATATGGTCGGCGACCTGGAAAAGTCGAGCTTTTCTAATATCGAGCAGCAGTCCCTTGAGTTCGTGAAATACACTCTTGACCCCTGGGTCATCCGCTGGGAGCAATCCATTCAGCGGTCGCTTTTATCTGCGGATGAAAAATCAAGGTATTTTGTGAAGTTCAATCTGGAAGGCCTGCTTCGCGGAGACTATCAGTCCCGCATGAACGGGTACGCCATCGGCCGCCAGAACGGCTGGATGTCCGCAAATGACATCCGTGAGCTTGAAAACCTCGACCGTATCCCGGAAGAGGACGGCGGCGATTTGTACCTCATTAACGGCAATATGCTCCCGCTGAAAAATGCCGGAGCTTTTGCAAATACACCTACCGATGACGGAAAGGAGGTTAAATCCGATGAAGAAATTCTGGAATTGGAAGACCCGAACGGTGACCAATCAGGAGACACAGGAGCAGGTTCAGGAGAGGACGCTGTTTCTGAACGGGACCATCGCCGAGGAAAGCTGGTTTGACGATGAAATCACGCCGCAGCTTTTTAAGGACGAGCTCATGTCCGGCAGCGGCAATATCACCGTCTGGATCAACAGCCCCGGCGGTGACTGCGTGGCGGCGGCTCAAATCTACAATATGCTCATGGATTACAAGGGCAATGTGACTGTGAAAATCGACGGCATTGCCGCATCCGCTGCGTCCGTCATTGCTATGGCAGGTACGAAGGTACTGGTGTCCCCGGTGTCAATGCTCATGATCCACAATCCCATGACGGCGGCATTTGGTAATTCGGATGAGATGCAGAGAGCCATTGAGATGCTCGGCAGCGTGAAGGATTCCATCATCAACGCTTATGAGATCAAAACCGGATTATCTCGTGCAAAACTGTCTCATCTCATGGATGCAGAAACATGGATGGATGCCAATAAGGCTGTGGAACTCGGCTTTGCAGACGGAATCATGAGCCGCGCCGATGAGGCCGAGGACATGGCTGCACCCACCGTTTCCATGCTGTATTCCAAGGCGAACGTGGTGAACTCTCTCATGGAGAAAATTGCCGCAAAGTGCGCCATCGACCCCAAACCCGCCGTGCCGGAGCGCACGGGTCGCTCTGTGGACGAACTCAGAGCCAAGCTGAACACCATCAAAAACTACATTTAATATGGAGGTATTTCAATATGACGATCGTTGAACTGCGCGAAAAGCGCGCCAAGCTGTGGGCTACGATGGAGGGTTTCCTCGACACCCACCGCAATGATAAGGGCGTTCTGTCCACTGAGGACGACGCCGTTTATGCCAATATGGAGAAGGAACTGAACGACCTCACCAATGAGGTCAGACGCATGGAGCGCCGAGACGCCATTGCCGCAGAGCTTGCAAAGCCCGTATCCTCTCCCATCACCGAGCAGCCCCAGAAAGCGACCGGCGAAGCCAAGACCGGCAGAGCGTCGGGCGCTTACCGCGAGGACTTTGGCCTGCATCTGCGCGGCAAGCGTATGCTCCACAATGTGCTCTCCGAGGGCGTGGACGCCAACGGCGGCTATCTCGTCCCCACCGAGTTTGAGAAGTTCATCGTGGACACGCTCAAGGAAGAAAATGTGATGCGCCGTCTGTGCAAGGTCATCACCACCGATAACGAGCGCAAGATTCCCGTTGCGGCGACCCATTCCACCGCTGCGTGGACAGCTGAGAAAGCGGCATACACCGAGAGCAATCCCACCTTCGCCCAGAGGACCATTGATGCCTACAAGCTGACCGACCTTGTGAAGGTAAGCATTGAGCTTCTGGACGATAGTGCCTTCGATCTGGAGGAGTACATCGCCCGTGAGTTTGCCTATGCCTTCGGCGCTGCCGAGGAGCAGGCTTTCTGCGTCGGCACCGGCACGGGTCAGCCCACCGGTCTGTTCACCGCCAACGGCGGCACGGTCGGCGTTACCGCAGCCAGTGCGACCGCGGTTACCACCGATGAGGTGATTTCCCTCATCTATGCGCTGAAAGCACCTTACCGCAAGAATGCCAAGTTCCTGATGAACGATGCTACTGTTTCCGCACTTCGTAAGCTGAAGGATTCCAACGGTCAGTATCTGTGGCAGCCCTCCCTGCAGGCGGGTCAGCCGGACCGGCTGCTCGGCTACGAGATCTATACCAGCCCCTATGCGCCCACGCTGGCGGCAGGTGCGCTCTCCATTGCCTTCGGCGACTTCCAGAGCTATTGGATCGCTGACCGCACCGGCAGAACCGTTCAGCGTCTGAACGAGCTGTATTCCACCAACGGTCAGGTCGGTTTTGTCGCCACCGAGCGTGTGGACGGTAAGATCATTCTGCCGGAGGGCATCCAGCTTCTGAAGATGAAGGCAGCCTGATGAAAGGAGGCGGCGGTGATGGACGAACTGCTCACCAAAGTGAAAGCCAACCTCATTCTGGAACACACAGCGGATGATGCGCTCATTCAGAGTTACATCTCCTCCGCTGTTTCATACGCGGAGAGTTATCAGCACATCCCGGAGGGCACGTATCAAAATGCGCCCATGCCGCCGACTACGGAACAGGCCGTTATCATGCTGGCGTCCCACTTCTATGAGTCGCGGGATGGCAGCACGGGCGGCTTCTTTGCGGATAACACGGGAGCGGCACAGCAGGTGTGGAACACGGTCAATATGCTGCTCCGCTTGGACAGGCGGTGGCAGGTATGAGCTTCGGAAAAATGAACAGTTTTGCCGACATCGTGAAAACAAAGCAGGTCAGGGACAGCGAGGGCTTCACCCACTCCGAGGATGAAGTCCTTGCGTCCATCCGCATCTACCGGGAAGGTCGGCACGGCTCTCAGCGGTGGGCGAACCTTGCGGCATTCAGTGATGCCACCGACCTGTTCCGCTTTCGGTGTATTCCGGGCCTGACGGTCACCACTGACCATTTCCTCGTCTGCGATGATTGCCGCTATGACATTGTTTCCGTGGAGAATGTGAGAGGGTGCGGAATGTACCTCGAGGTATTAGCAAGAAGGAGTGAACCCACCATTGGCAAAGGCTGATTTCAAACTTCCGGACGAGTTTCTGACAAAACTATCCCGTCTTGGAAAGGACACCGATGCGGTTGCAGAGAAAGTGCTGGAAGCCGGCGGCAAGGTCGTTCTGGCAAAGGTCAAAAGCAATCTGTCCTCTGCAATCGGCAGCGGAACAAAGTACGACTCGCGCTCCACAGGAGAGTTGGTGCAGTCGCTCGGCTTATCTCCCGTCAAGCTGAACCGTGAGGGCAACCACGACATCAAGATCGGCTTTTCCGAACCGCGCTCAGATGGCGGCAGCAACGCAAAACTTGCCAACATTCTGGAATACGGCAAGCACGGACAGCCCGCAAAGCCGTTTCTGAAACCCGCAAAATCCGCATCAAAAGCGGAGTGCATCCGCGTCATGGAGCAGACGCTCAAGGAGGAGGTCGAAAAGCTATGAGTTTGCTGTCGGAACTGAATGCCATCGCAGAAGGCTGCGGCGTGCCGGTGGAAACCGGTGTGTTCTCCGATGCTGCACCGGACACCTACCTTGTGTTGACACCGCTGTCGGATGGCTTTGACCTCCATGCGGATAATCAACCATGCGTTGATATTCAGGAGGTTCGGCTGTCCCTCTTTACAAAGGGCAGTTATACCAAGCTGAAAAACAGACTTGTCCGCACACTTTTAGGTGCGGATTTCTATATTACTGACCGCCGGTACATCGGCTTTGAAACCGACACCGGCTATCACCACTATGCCATTGATGTGGCGAAATCTTATGTTTGGGAGGAATGACAATGGCGACCATTGGTCTGGATAAACTTTATTACGCAAAAATCACCGAGGGAGACAACGGTGAAGAAACCTACGGCACCCCGACGCAGCTTGCCAAGGCCATGACAGCGGAGCTTTCCGTGGAACTGGCCGAGGCAACGCTCTATGCCGACGATGGCGCGGCAGAGGTCGTGAAGGAGTTCCAAAGCGGCACCCTGACGCTGGGCATCGACGATATCGGTGTGCAGGTGGCGCAGGACCTCACCGGCGCAAAAATAGACGACAACAAGGTCCTCATTTCCGCATCCGAGGACGGCGGTGAACCTGTGGCCATCGGCTTTCGGGCGAAGAAGTCCAACGGTAAGTACCGCTACTTCTGGCTGTACAAGGTCAAGTTCGGCATCCCCGCGACGAACCTCACCACCAAGGGAGAAAGCATCGAGTTCTCCACGCCCACCATCGAGGGCACCGTTCTGCGACGCAACAAGCTGGATGGTCAGGGCAAGCACCCGTGGAAAGCAGAGGTGTCCGAGGATTCCACCGGAGTTTCCGCATCGGTTATCAGCGGCTGGTACACCGAGGTGTATGAGCCGACATTCGCGCAGGTGTAAGGAGGCTTTTATGGACGACAGAAGTGCAAAAATCAACATCGGCGGTCGGGAGTTTGAACTGATTCTCACGACCCGCGCCACCAAGGAGATCGCAGGCCGCTACGGCGGTCTGGAAAATCTGGGTCAGAAGCTCATGCGGTCTGAAAACTTTGAAATGGCTCTGGACGAGCTGGTGTGGCTAATCACGCTGCTGGCAAACCAGTCCGTGCTCATCCACAATCTCCGCACCCCAGAGGACAAGCAGGAGCTTCTCACGCAGGAGACGGTCGAGCTGCTCACCAGTCCGCTGGAACTGGCAGAGTATAAATCTTCCATCATGGAGGCCATGTTCAAGGGAACGAAGCGGAATGTGGAAAGCGAGAACAATTCAAAAAACGCGCAGGTCGGGTAACAGACGAGGAACTGTTCACCCGGCTTTTTTATTACGGAACGGCCCAGTTGCATCTTCCCTCCGAGGAGGTCTGGCTGACGCCGTTCGGTTTTCTTCTCGACCTGTGGGAATGCCACAGACAGTTCCTCGGCATGGCGAAGCCGAAGCGGGAGCTTTCCATCGACGATATTATCCCGCCCGGACTGTAAGGAGGCGAAGCACATGAGCATCATCCCAGGCACAACGCCGACCCTGACGTTGTCTCTTGACAGAAGTATCACCGGCTGCACGGCTGCGGAGTTCTGCCTCGCCTGCGGAACGGTCCGGCTCTTGCGTCCACTCTCAGAACTGTCTTTGTCCGCAGACGGTACGGAGGTCAGCCTTCGCCTGACGCAGACTGAAACGCTGATGCTGCCGGACAATCAAATCGCAAAGGTGCAGCTACGGGTCATGCTCGGCAGCGCGGTATTTGCAACAGACAGTATTCCGGTCCCGACAAAAGAACTACTGCATCGAGAGGAGTTGATCGCCGATGCGCATTAATGCAAAGCTGCACACCGAAAATGAACGGCTCCATGCCGACTTTCATGCGACCGTTCAGGTCGGCGGCGACTTCTCGCTGGGTCACGCGCTCATGTGGGACAAGCAGGGACGGCTTGCCGTGCAGGTGGCAGACGAAGCCGAAGCGGACAATACGCTCCCCATCACCGCAGCGGCGGTCTATGCGGAACTGGGCAACATCGAAGTGCTGCTCGGCACGATATAGGAGGTTTTATGAGCATTGCAACAGAACTCGCCAAGCTCCAGACGGCGAGAAACAAGATCCGTACCAAGCTGGTGGCACTGGGGCTTGTGATCGCAGCAGCCAAGCTGGACGATTGCGCCACGGCGGTGGACGGCATTTCCAATCAGGGTGCGGTTTCCGCGACTGTGCAGGAGGGCGATACCTACACCATTCCCGCAGGCTACCACAACGGCAGCGGTACAGTTTCCGGTGTGGCGGGCGGCGGCAACTACAAGCTGCAAAGCAAAACGGTCGCGCCCACAAAAGCACAGCAGGCGATCACTCCAGACAACGGCTATTACGGCCTGTCCGACGTCACCGTCTCGCAGATCCCCGATGCGTATCAGGATGTCTCCTCCGTTACGGCGGTCGCGGCGGATACACTGACCGGCAAGGTGATCGTCACAGCGGACGGCAAGGTCGCGACCGGTACCATGCCGAACAACGGCGCAGTATCCAAGGCGCTGGATGCGGGTACGCCGTCCTATACCATCCCGAAGGGGTATCACAGCGGCACGGGCAAGGTGTCCGTCTCTGTGGAAACAAAAACGGTCACGCCGACCAAAGCGGCGCAGGACATTGTGCCGTCTACGGGCAAAGTTCTCACCAAGGTCAGTGTGGCGGCAATTCCGGATGCGTTCGCGGACACCTCCGGTGCGGATGCACTGGCGGCGAATATCCTCGACGGCAAGACGGCCTTTGTGAACGGCGTAAAGGTCACCGGCTCCATGCCGGACAACGGCAGCGCCACCGCCACAATGGACGGTCTGACCACGACCAGCGTGACCATTCCGGCAGGATACACATCCGGCGGTACGGTGTCGCTGACTGCGGATATTGAAGAAGCCCTCGCGGCGATCTGAGGTGAATATGAGCATTGAGCAAGAAATCACACGGCTTGTTGACGCAAAAGCTGCCTTCAAAAGCTGGCTTACCTCCAAGGGCGTGAGCGTTCCCAAGGATGCTCTTTTGCCAAGCATGGTCGATCTATTGGCACGTGTGCCCGCAGGTGGAGACATCAACCCCGCCGACATTACGGTTTCCAACCATACGACCACGGCTTTTACCGCATACGGACCGGACGGCTCTGTTTCCGTTCCGGGAGAGTCTGATGTGGAAATGACCTCTGTGGTTGGAGGGATGATTCATCTTTCCTGTCTGCGGAAAAATCTTTCTTATGCCGCGATACCCGGCGAGGTCATCAGCAGCTCCGCATCGGGCGCTTACCTTAAAATCACAGGCACCCCCTGCACGGTGTATATCACTGTAAACCCCATCATATAACCTGCGCGGAAAGGAGGCGGCAGTATGGCAGACAATTTCGGTTTAAAAATCGGTCTTGAGGGTGAAAAGGAGTTCAAAAAGGCCATCGCGGACATCAATCAGTCCTTTAAGGTCCTCGGCTCGGAGATGAAGTTGGTGTCCTCCGAGTTCGGTAAAAACGACACCTCCATGCAGGCCGTCGCCGCCCGGTCGGAGGTTCTGAACAAGCAGATCGATGCGCAGAAGCAGAAAATCGAAGTATTGCGGCAGGCGCTGAAAAATGCGTCGGAGTCCTTTGAGGAAAACGACCGCCGCACCCAGAGCTGGCAGATCCAGCTGAACAACGCGGAAGCCGCCCTCAACGACATGGAGCGCGAACTGAAAGCCAACAACGACGCGCTCTCCGAAGCAAACGACGGCTATACGGACGCAGAAAAATCCGTGTCCAAGATGGCAGATGAAATGGACGATGCCGCAAAAAATGCCGGAGACATGGGCGGCAAGATCGACGACGCCGGAGAGAAAGCGGAGAAATCCGGCGGCAAGTTTGAAAAGCTGGGCAGCGTCCTCAAGGGCATCGGCACGGCGATGGGCGCAGTCGCTGCCGCTGCCGGGGCCGCCGCTGTCAAACTGGGTAAGGAAGTCATTTCTGCCTATGCAGACTATGAGCAACTGGTGGGCGGCGTGGATACGCTGTTCAAGGACAATTCCAAGGAACTGCAAAGCTACGCTGCCAATGCCTACAAAACGGCGGGTTTGTCTGCAAACGAATACATGGAGACGGTCACCTCGTTCTCCGCAAGCCTGATCCAGTCCCTCGGAGGCGACACCGAAAAGGCCGTCAAATATGCCGACATGGCTATTACGGATATGTCCGACAACGCCAACAAAATGGGTACGGATATGTCCATGATCCAGTCGGCGTATCAGGGCTTTGCCAAGCAGAACTATACGATGCTGGACAACCTCAAGCTCGGCTACGGCGGCACGAAATCCGAAATGGAGCGGCTGCTGGCTGATGCGGAGGCGATCTCCGGCATCCACTATAACCTCGAATCCTATGCCGATGTGGTAGATGCCATCCATGTCATTCAGACGAGCATGGACATCACCGGCACGACCGCAAAGGAAGCGGAACACACCATTTCCGGCTCCGTCAACGCTTTGCAGGCGGCGGGAAAGAACCTTCTCGTCGGCTTCGGCAACGCGGATGCGGATATGGAGCAGCTGTGCGGGAATATGGCGGAGGCGCTGAAAAACGTCATCACCAACATTACACCGGTCATTGAGAATATCGTAAAGGCGCTGCCCACGGCGACAAAGGCATTATTGGAAGCGATTGCGGAACTGCTTCCCACGCTGCTGGATACTGTGACGCAGCTTTTTTCGCAGCTTCTGACCACCATTCTGGAACTGCTGCCCCAGCTGATCCCGGCTGCGGTGCAGGCGGTGATGACCATCACGCAGGCGATCATCGACAATCTGCCGCTGCTCATTGACGCAGCAACCCAGATGATCGTGTCGCTGGTGCAGGGGCTTGCGGACGCGCTGCCGCAGCTCATCCCCGCCGCCGTGGAAGCAATTACGACCATCGTGCAGGGACTCATCGACAACCTTCCGCTCCTGCTGGATGCGGCGCTCCAACTCATCCTCGGTCTGGCGCAGGGACTTCTGGATGCCCTGCCGCAGCTGATCGAATCCCTTCCCGCCATCATCACGGGCATTGTGGATTTCCTCATTTCGGGCATTCCGCAGATCATAGAGACGGGCATTCAGCTTTTGACTGCGTTGGTGGAAGCTCTGCCGGACATCATTGCGGCAATCGTGGAGGTCCTGCCGCAGATCATTGATGGCATCGTCGAGGCATTGTTGGAAGGCTTGCCGCTGATCGTGCAGGCGGGTATCGACCTGTTGGTATCTCTGGTGCAGAACCTACCGGAAATCATTCAGACCATTGTCGCAGCCCTCCCCCAGATCATCACCGCCATTGTGGACGCTTTGCTGGCATCCATCCCGCAGCTGGTGGAGGCGGGTGTGACGCTGTTTATCTCCCTCATCGAAAATCTCCCCACCATTATTCTGGAGATCGTCAAGGCGGTCCCGCAGATCATCGAAGGTATCGTTACCGCCTTTATGGAGTCGATTCCCAAAATCGTAGAGGTCGGCGCGAACCTTGTGCGCGGACTGTGGGAGGGCATTCAGTCCCTTGCCTCGTGGCTCTGGGATAAGGTCAGCGGGTGGATTTCGTCCATCTGGGACGGCATCTGCGACTTCTTTGGTATTCATTCACCCTCGAAAGAAATGGGGTGGATTGGTGAGATGCTGGTTGAAGGTCTTGCCGGGTCCCTCGACAAAAACGGCAAGACGGCAGTGCGCTCGGCGGAGCATCTGGCAGACGGCATTTCCTCTGTCATGCAGGGCATGACGGCAGATTTGCGGACTGCCATTCCGTCTCACATCAACATGGATACAACGCTTTCCGGGCTTTCCGATGTCGGGCGGACGTCCAGCGGGCAGGCATTTAATGTCACCATTCCGCTCACCATCGACGGAACAACGCTGGCCCGGATTCTGGCGGAAATCCAGTGGACGCAGAATGCCGCCTATGTGCGCAATCTTGGAGCCGTTTGAGGAGGTGCGCGAATGTGATTGAGATTCTCAAAAATGATCATGTCATTCGAGCCATTTCTCACGTACTCACCGCTTCTATATGCGACAAGTTAGACGGCACGCTGACCTTTGACTTTACTGTCCTGCAGGAAAACTGCGTTCCGCTCCTGCCTGGCATGACGGTTCGGTATGATGGTCAGTATTACGATATTGTGCGGGTCAAGCGGGGGTTTACATCTGGGATAGAGATCAGCACCGTATCCTGTGAGCACATTTCTTACACGCTCAACAGCGAACGGTACAACCTTGTGACCTTTGTGTTTGAAGGAGCGCCGCTGCAAGGATTGACAGAGCTGCTTGCCGGAACGCCGTTCTCCGTGGGTGTTGTAGAGCCGACAGCGATGGTGGAATGCGCTTTTACAGACAGCAGCCCACTGAACCGCCGATCTGCACTGATGCGGTTTGCGGATGCCTGCGGAGGCGAACTGGAATACAGTGGATACACGATTCACATTCGGACCCATCGCGGCAGCTTGGAACGCATTGCCCTGATGGACGGAACAAATGTGACAGGGCTTTGCGCTACCTACGATTCCAGAAAAGAAACGCAGGCTTATGAGATACAGCTGTTCAAACGTACACCGCTTTCCGTAGGAGACGAGGTGCGCATCGTATATCACCCTCTTTCTATTGAAGCGGATACGAGAATTGTAGGCATGAGCTACAATCCTTTTGATGCGCATACCGTCCGTATCGAGGTTGGAGATTATGTGCCGAACCTCCTGGCAGCGGACACGGAGCGCATAAACGGTATTCGACAGGAGTTCCGAGCCGCCAACGGAAAGATGGAGTCGAAAATCGAATCCGTAGAGGGAGGGCTTTCGTCCCTTACGCAAACTGTTAGTGGATTTGATACCCGCATTGAAAACGCAGAAGGGTCTGTATCCACGCTGTCCCAGACGGTCAGCAGGTTCAATACGCGGATCGAAAATACGGAAGGCTCTGTTTCTACGCTCACACAGACGGTGAACAGCTTTCAGACCCGTATTCAGACGGCAGAGGGGAACATCTCCTCCCTGACACAAACGGCGGGTAAAATTGACTGGCTGATCAAATCAGGTACCTCGGCGTCCAATTTTACGATGACGGATCGCGCCATCAAGTTGGTAGCGGATAAAATCGATCTCTCCGGCTATGTGACCATCTCCGCCCTCGGCACGGCGGGCAAAACCACCATCAACGCCGGTAACATCACGACCGGCACAATAGACGCATCCAAAGTTACGGTTACGAACCTGCAGATCAACAATGTGAAATACGGCACATACCCCGTTATCACCTGCACCGGTACTTACGGGAACCCAAATATCGCAGTCGGCAAAGATCAGATGTCCAACAGCGTCAGTCCGACAAAACTCAGCTTGTATGGGACAACCATCAATGTTGGCGATGAAACCAGTACGCTCTACACGGTCAATATCTCCGGAGGGTATGTAAAGATTGTTGGCGGCAGCTATGTAAATATCGGTACAAGCAGTTACTATGCCGTGATGAACAACAGCCGAGAGTTCCGTCCAAGCACATCCAGTTCTTCTTATCCATTTTATCTGGGAACTTCAGGATACCCCTGGCATTACGGTAATATTGGAACGCTGAATGTCGTGACATCGGCGAAACTCGGAACAACGACAGGTGCAAAAGTCGGATTCTTCGGCACAACGCCTATCGGCAGAAAGGCTGTTTCCCGTGCCACCGGTTCTACTGTTGCGTCCTGCAATACGGCAATCAACAACCTTATTACAGCGTTAAAGGCCTATGGACTGATTAGTTAGGAGGCATCTAATATGCTTGAAATCTATAACAGCACTGGGACGCTCCAATGCAGCTTCCCGCGCGTGCTCTCCGCCTCCCTCTGCGACAAGCTGTCCGGGGAGCGGACGCTTTCGTTCTCCGTCCTTGCTTCCCGGTCGCAGCCGCTGTCTATCGGCATGACCGCGAAGCTGGACGGTCAGTTTTACAACATCGTCCGTGTATCCAAGAAGATCACGGGCGGTTTTCCGGTTACGACGGTGCAGTGTGAACATATTTCGTACACGCTCAACGATGAGAAATACAACTTAGTGACCTTCGTATTTGAAGGAACTCCGGCAGACGGCATGACACAGCTGTTGTCCGGCACGCCGTTTTCTGTGGGTGTTATCGAAGCTACCGAGCGTGTGGAATGCGCGTTCACCGACCAAAGCCCTCTCAGCCGCCGCAGTGCGCTCATGCGCTTCATTGACGCCTGCGGCTGCGAGGTGGAGTACGACGGGTACAAAATCAACCTGCGAAAGCATCGTGGCAGCACTGTCCGCAAGCATCTAATGGACGGTGAGAATGTGACCGATCTGACTGTGACCATTGACAGCCGGGAAAATACGCAGTCTTACGAAATTTCGCTTTTCAAAATGGCCGACTTGCAGGCGGGTGACGAGGTGAACATCACCTATACGCCGATGGGTGTGAATGTGGACACGCGCATCATCAGCATCGAGTACGACCCCTTCTACCGCTACACCGTGCGGGTGGAGGTCGGCGATTACGTGCCGAACCTGCTTGCATCCACCGCGACTCAGCTTGATCGAGTGCGGCAGGAATTCAAGGCTGCGGACGGCAAGCTGCTTTCCAGCATCCAAACTGTAGACGGAAATCTCTCCACGCTCTCACAGACTGTAAGCGGTTTTAATACGCGCATTGAAAACGCCGAGGGCGCAGTATACACGCTGTCCCAGACGGTCAGCGGCTTTAATACGCGAATCGAAAATGCGGAAGGGTCCGTTTCCACCCTGACACAGACAGTAAACAGCTTTAAGACCCGCATCGAGACGGCGGAGGGCAACATCACTTCGGTCACGCAGACGGCAAACAAGATCAACTGGCTGGTGAAGTCCGGCACATCCGCATCTGATTTCACCATGACCGACCGGGCCGTCAAGCTGGTGGCAGATACCATTGACCTCTCCGGCTATGTGACAATCTCTGCCCTCGGCACGGCGGGAAAGACCACCATCAACGGCGCGAATATCACCACCGGCACCATCCATGCCGACCGCATCGACACCTCCACGCTGAAGGTCAAGACCATCTACTCTCAGTCCGGTAAGGTCAGCTTGAAGGAATATACCAGCACCACTATGTACATCGGCGGAGATGGCACCTGGAACTATGATTACACCTATATTTTCGCCGGAACGCAGATCAAGCTTGCTTCTTGGGACGGCGTTGGCACACACGCGCTGGTCATTGATACGAAAAACCACTGCGTCCGACCGGCTACCATTGTGGACTGGGATCTCGGAAACATCTCCTACACCTTCGGAAACATCTGGTGCGAGAAGATCACGATCCGCAACGGAAACAACGACGGCTACATCGGCTTTAACGGCGGCACATTTGAGATCGTGGCAAACGGCGCGGCATTCAACCGTCTCGGCTCGCCCGTCTACTATTGGGATACAGGATACATCAGCAAGCTGTATTTGAACAGCTCCTGCTATCTGGATGCGTTCGGTAGTTCGCTGCGGGTAAACGGCACTGTTATCGGCGGCTCCGATCCCAATATGGCGGGCAAAGAGGTCAAAATGGGCGGCAGCACCAGCTATTACATCACGGCAAGCACATCCCGCGAACTGAAGCCGTCCTCAAGCAGCACCTCGTACCCCTTTTACCTCGGTACGGCAAGCCTTTACTGGCACTATGCCTATCTCGGTTCTGTGCAGGTAAAAATCGGCTCGGGTACAAGCTCAAAAATCGGTTTCTTCGCCGGAACGCCCATCGCACGGCAGACGCTCAGCACCTACTCGCAGAATATGAGTTATTCGGCGGCGACCTCATCCAACTATCTGAAAATTCTGAACAACCTGGTCGGCATCCTTGTGAAATACGGGCTGATCGGCACTTAAGGAGGAAAACAAACATGAAAGTACAACTGAAAGACATCGTTCTGGCGGTTCCGGCGCTGTCCAAGCTGTCTGCCGGAGATCTGCAGCTTCGTCTTGCCTACAAGCTCAAGCGCATGATTACCGCTTTGCAGAAGGAGGCGGATTTCTTTGCCGAACAGCGGCAGAAGATCTTTGAAAAATACGGCACGGCAAAGGAGGACGGCAGCTTTGATTTCTCCGCAGAGAACGAGCCGAAAGCAGCTGCCGAACTGGAGGAACTGTTAGAGATGGAGGTCACGCCGGAGGTGGAAGCTATCGACATTCCCATCACGGAAAATCTGCTGTTATCTGCAAACGACATCGGACTGCTGATGCCGTTTGTTCATTTTACAGAGGAATAAGGAGGAAACGAATATGAAACAGATTTGGAATGGCATTCAGATTGCGTTCACTGCCTTGGGCGGCTTTCTCGGCTGGTTTCTCGGCGGTGTGGACGGATTTCTGTATGCCCTGATTGCCTTTGTGGTCATCGACTACATCACCGGCGTTCTGTGCGCCATCTCGGACAAGAACCTTTCCAGCGAAGTGGGCTTCAAAGGAATCTGCCGCAAGGTGCTGATCTTCACCCTTGTGGGCATCGGAAACATTCTGGATGTCTATGTGCTCGGTGGGACAGGTGTTCTGCGGACGGCGGTGATTTTCTTCTACCTTTCCAATGAAGGTGTGAGCCTGTTGGAAAACGCCGCGCACCTGGGTCTGCCGATTCCCGAAAAGCTGAAAGAGGTGCTGGAGCAGCTGCATGACCGCGCAACCGATGAAAAGGGCGGTGAAGAGTAATGGCTTACACGAACAGCCCCTTGGTGTCCTACACCAAGCTCAGCCCGAACCACTCCGGGCAGCGCACCCACAGCATTGACCGTATCACGCCCCACTGCGTGGTGGGTCAGTGCTCGGTGGAAACGCTGGGCAACATTTTTCTGCCCACGTCTAAGCAGGCAAGCTGCAACTACGGCATCGGCGTGGATGGCAGGGTCGGGATGTATGTGGAGGAGAAGAACCGTTCCTGGTGCTCGTCCTCCGCTGCCAACGACCAAAGAGCCGTGACAATTGAGTGTGCCAGTGATGCCACTGAGCCTTATGCGTTCAAAGATGTGGTGTACCAGCGACTCATTGAGCTTTGCGCCGACATCTGCAAGCGCAACGGCAAAACCAAGCTGCTCTGGCTGGGCGATAAGACCAAGACGCTGAACTACAGCCCGAAATCCGATGAGATGGTGCTGACCGTCCACAGATGGTTTGCGAACAAATCCTGCCCTGGCGATTGGCTGTATGCCCGCATGGGCGATCTGGCAGAGAAGGTCACGGCGGCTCTCAGCGGTGATGTAAAGCCTGCCGACCCGGTCAAGCCTACTGGCACAATTCATGTTGGCGACCTCGTGACTATCACGAGCAGCACCTACTATGGCGGCAAAACTATTCCCGGCTGGGTGAAGAAACTCCGCTGGTATGTGGTCGAGGTCAGAGGCGACCGTGCCGTCATCAACAAGGACGAGTCCGACAAGTACGCCATCATGTCGCCGGTCAAGACCTCGGCACTTACCGTGGTTGGCACGAAACCCGCCGCCGACTACCGCATCCACACCGTGGTGCATGGTGACACCCTCTGGGCAATCGCCAAGAAGTATCTCGGCAACGGCAGCCGCTATAAGGAGATCGTCAGCCTGAACGGACTGAAAAGCAATGTCATCTACAACGGCATGAAACTCAAAATCCCGAATAAGTAAACCGAACCTCATCACACGCCCTCTGCGGATTTTCCGTGGAGGGCGTTATTTTTTTGCTCTTTTTTCGTTCAAGATGGCCATTTCCCTCCAGTGGGTAGTGAGAGGAACCCCTCTCGGACTGGAGGACAATCTCATGACAAACGAGCAAAGAGAAAAGATAACGGCCCTGCGGCATCAGGGCTTTGGATATACGGCCATCGCCAACAGCATCGGACTGTCAAAGGACAGCGTCAAAACATATTGTCGATCCCACGGCCTCGCCGGTGAGAAGGCAGAGAGCCACAGCCTTGCGGAGGTTCCCACGCAGCTTTGCCTGAACTGCAGCAAGGCGCTGATCCAGTTCCCCGGACGGAAACAGAAGAAGTTCTGCTGCTCGGGGTGCCGGACAACATGGTGGAACGCTCACCCGGAGGCCGTAAAGCAGAAAGCCGTTTATACTTTTACCTGCCCGAATTGCGGGAAGGAGTTCACGGCCTACGGAAACGCCAAGCGCAAATACTGCTCCCACGGCTGTTATATTGCGGCACGGTTCAAAGGCGGTGATGCCGGATGAGCAAGGAGGAGCTTCACAACGACATGCTCTACCACGCAGCTATTTCAATGGCGAAAACCATGCTCGAAAACGGCCTGATCACCGAGGAGGAATACGCTGAAATTGATACAATTCTGCTCGAAAAATACAGGCCATATTTGGGTACATTATTATCGGAAAACGCTTGATATTCCGGCCTTTTAGAGTGATATATAGACACTACCGGAAGGAGGAATTTCATTGAAAACAGTAGAGAAAATCGAGCGAAAACTGCCGGTTCTGAAAGCAAGAAAGCGAGTCGCTGCCTACGCCAGAGTGTCGATGGAATCCGAGCGGATGCAGCACTCGCTTTCTGCACAGGTGAGCTACTACAGCGCACTGATTCAGAAGAACCCAGAATGGGAATACGCTGGCGTTTTTGCGGATTACGGGATCTCCGGCACCGGCACCAAAAAGCGTGATGAGTTCAACCACATGCTGGCTGAGTGTGAAGCCGGAAACATCGACATAATCCTCACCAAGTCGATCCAGCGATTTGCGAGGAACACCGTGGACCTTCTGAACACGGTCCGGCACCTGAAGGAGCTCGGCATTGAGGTTCGCTTCGAGAAGGAAAAAATCAATTCCTTGAGCGGCGACGGAGAGCTGATGCTTTCCATCCTCGCTTCCTTTGCACAGGAAGAAAGCCGCAGCATTTCCGAGAACGTCAAGTGGGGTACGATTAAGCGGTTCAAGCAGGGCATTCCTAACGGCAAGTTCAGTATTTTCGGATATGAGTGGCAAGACGACAAGCTGGTCATCATACCGGAGGAAGCTGAGATCATCCGCTGGATGTATGCAGAGTACATGAAAGGTGCATCCCGAATTGAGATCGGCAGAGCCCTGATGGACCGAGGCATTTATACCCGGCAAGGAAAGCCGTGGGTGGATTCCAATGTAAAGGTTATCTTGACGAACATCACCTACACCGGGAACATGCTCTTCCAGAAGGAATACTGTGAAGACCCGATCACCAAGCACCGTAGGAAGAATTACGGCGAGATGCCACAGTATTTTGTCGAAGATACCCATGAAGCCATCATCCCGATGGATGAGTGGCAAGCGGTACAAGACGAGTTCAAACGCAGACGGGATCTTGGCCCCTTCGGAAACAAGTCGCTGAAGCTCTCAGCCTTCTCCACCAAGATCACCTGCGGCTGCTGCGGCAAGCACTATCGCCACAGCGGAAAGCGAAACACCGCCGGTGAGGTTTATTACATCTGGACCTGCCAGACAAAAAGCCAGAAAGGTGCGTCGGCTTGCCCCTCAAAAAACATACCGGAGAAGATGCTCCAGAATACCGCAGCGGAGGTGCTGGGCCTTGATGAGTTTGACGAGGACGTTTTCAGTCAGCAGATCGAGGAAGTCATCGTTATCGGAGACGATACCTTGACCTTCCGCTTTTACGACGGCCACGAGGTCACCACTAAATGGCAATCTACCGCCAAGACCGACTGGTGGACAGACGAGCGCAGAAAGCTCTGGGGAGAACGGCACAAGCGCAAGGATACCAATCCGAACCGGAATACCTTCTATGAGTTCACCGGATTCATAAAATGCGGCTGCTGCGGTGCCAATTACCGCTGCCAATCCGGAAAGCGTAAGGACGGCACCCCGACACGGTCTTGGTATTGCACCGGTCCACGTTCCGAATGTCGGAATCCGGCTATCAGGGACGAGACCATGAAGCGGATGGTGACTGAGATCCTTGGCCTTGATGAGTTCGACGAGGCTGCGATGGACGCTCAGATTGAAAGTGCAACAATCCTCGACCACACGGTCACGTTCCATTTCAGGGACGGCCACATCGAATCCAGAGACTTCTTGGATAAGCGGCACGGCACCCCTTGGACCGAGGAACGGCGGGAAAAAGCAAAAAAATCCATGAAGGCCGCTTGGACAGACGAGCGCAGGGAGGCAATGAGCGAGAGAATCAAGAAAATAAGGAGCGAAAAGAAATGGCCAAATCCGTAACCACGATACCGGCGACGCTGTCACGCTTCACGGCGGCACCGATCAACAGCACTAAGAAGCGACGTGTGGCGGCCTACGCTCGTGTCAGCACCGACAACGAGGAGCAGCTGACCAGTTACGAAGCGCAGATTGACTACTACACGAATTACATCAATGGCCGGGATGATTGGGAGTTCGTCGGGGTATATCCTGACGAAGGCATCACCGGCACCAATACCAAAAAGCGTGAGCAGTTCAGGCAGATGGTAGCAGATGCCCTTGACGGCAAGATCGACCTGATTATCACGAAGTCGGTCAGCCGCTTTGCCAGAAACACAGTCGATAGCCTGACTACCATCCGGAAACTCAAGGAGCACAACGTCGAGGTCTATTTTGAAAAAGAAAACATCTGGACCTTCGACAGCAAGGGTGAACTTCTGCTGACGATCATGTCCTCGCTGGCGCAGGAAGAGTCCCGGTCCATTTCCGAGAACTGCACATGGGGCCAACGGAAGCGGTTTGCAGACGGCAAGGTCACGGTTCCGTTCAAGCGATTTCTGGGCTACGACATGGGGCCGGACCACAACCTCGTGGTAAACCCAGAACAGGCCAAGCTGGTCAAGCGCATCTACGGAATGTTTCTGCAAGGCCAGTCGCCATTCCAGATTGCCCGGACGCTGACCGAAGAAGGCATTCCTTCTCCCGGCGGCAAGGACCACTGGAACCCCAGCAACATCAAAAGCATTCTCACCAACGAAAAGTACAAGGGTGATGCGCTGCTGCAGAAGTCCTTCACGGTCGATTTTCTGACCAAGAAGAAAAAGACCAACGAGGGTGAAATCCCGCAGTACTACGTCAAGGACAACCACGAGGCCATCATCGATCCGGAGACCTTCGAGATGGTGCAGACACTGATGGCCACCCGCACCAAGGGCCGGAACCGCAAGAGCTCAGTCAGCATCTTTTCCAGCAAGGTCAAGTGCGGCGACTGCGGCAGTTGGTATGGGCCAAAGGTCTGGCACAGCAACGATGCCTACCGGAAGGTCATCTGGCAGTGCAATCACAAGTTCGACGGCCAGAAATGCACCACCCCGACACTCACCGAGGATGAAATAAAAGAACTGTTCCTCCGATCCGCCAACCAGGTAATCGACCAAAAGGAACAGTTTATAGCCATATACGAGCAGGTCCTTTCAATGAGCCTCGACACCACGGCCCTTGAGAGTGAGATCTCCGAGCTGGAAGCGGAGATCAACATCGCTGCCGAGCTCATCGAGGAATGCATCAAGGAGAACGCTCATGTAGCCCTCGATCAGGCCGAATACCAGAAACGGTACGACGCTTTGGTGGTCCGGTTCGATAAGGCCAAGGCCCGACACACCGAGGTCACCGATCTGATTGCCGAGCGCATGGCCCGAAAGCACCAGATCGAAGCATACTTGAAAAACCTGCGGAGCCGGGAGCCGCTGACGGAGTTCCGGGAAACAGACTGGCTGGCGATGGTGGACTACATCACCGTTCACAGCAAGAACGACATCCGGGTGACCCTCAAGGACGGCACCGAAATCAAGGCATAATCCCATAGACGCAGCAGCGCCTCTGAACCACATCGGCTCGGAGGCGTTTTTCGTTATACATTGATCTTTTTTATCTTGCCCATAGGGGTAGCAGCATCTTTATCGAACAGAACAACATTTTTCCCTTCCGAGAATACTGTGCTCGAATAAATGATACCCGCATATCCAAGAGATAAAAAGTATTGGGCCATGCACTGGAAAGGCGAATACATGAGTTCTTTGTCTTCAGTTTCCACAGGAACAAAAATCTGTTTTGATAGCAGCCTTGCATAAGTATAAGCTGCCCACCGTGTAAACTTCTCCTTAATATCGCTGACATCTGGCGTTTTGGCATATCCTTTACGCATAATGCTGTCTACAGCCTTCTTTACTTCACGGTTACGAATTTCATCGGCTGAATTCTCAAGTTGCCTGTTTAGATCTTCATATAGAACATCTTCTGCTATCGTGAGGTCAACAAGCGTTTTTTCTGAATAATCCTCGTTAAGTTTGAACTGACACAAACCGAACAGTTCACCTGCTTCAGCTCGACATTCTTTTAAGGCACAAGTCTCAGCAACGCACGGATCGCCTATGGCCAAATACAACCATTCTACTCCCGGAGGGCTAAACCGATTGTGCTTCGTTATATAGTCCTTGTTTGGTATAAATCTGCTATACGTTGGATCGGGATCAGCGGGACGAAGTCTTCCTGCTCTCATTAGAGTCGTGGGGCAGGCTAATATGCTTTCTGCTGATACATCAAAAAAAGGATGACAGTGTGAAAATAGATCATCAAAAACCTTTAAGAATGTAGTGTTTGCTTTTGCAGCATCAAGCTCGTTGTATGAAAAAACACCTGTGGCTAAAGCTGAACGAAAATCCTCCCATGTTCGCTGAATGGCTTCTTCACTTTTGGAAATGTCAGAGAATTCAAAAAGACTCATAGTTTTAAACCGTCTCCTTGTTCTGTGATTTTCGGCAGAATCTCAAGGAAGTGCTGACCGATCTTTTCTGTGTCATAGCCGTTGGCCTCGCAGATGAACCGGACGGTATCCGGCAGCAGGATGTGGCCTTCGCTTTCTCCGCTTTGTATTTCTGCCACTCTTCGTATTCCTTATTTGTGATTTGCTTCATGGTGGTTACCTCTCTATGCTGGAATGATAACTTGAGGTTTCTCATACTTGACATATATACCAAATATCATCACCTGTGAATCCGCACTTTCTATACAGTTCCAGCGGGTTGGACGTGTTGTCGAGGTTCCCTGAAACCGTTACAAAACTCGCTCCGAAGCTTTTGAGTCTATTGAGTAATACATCCACAATCTTTTTCCCAAGGTCTCTGCCTCTGTACTCTGGAAGCACCTGAACCCATTCAATGATACCCTCCCGACAAACCTCATCGAACTCAGCTACCCCCGAAGCGGCCATTTTTCCATTGTCGGCATTTATATATACACATAATTCTTCACGGAAGGTCTTGTGCTGCTTCCACTGCAGAATGTCTTGTTCACTCACGACGATATTCTCATGCTTGTAAGACTCATTTATCATCTCGCACAGTTGTGTTGCCTGATAATCAATCGACAAGGTGTCGTAATCATAATCTATCGGAGACAAATCATTCAAATCATGCTTTATCCTGAAAAAACTTTGAAAATTGCCATACTGTCCATTCCAATTACTACAATGAATGATTCTCATGGAATCGGGAATGGCCAGTGTTTTAGCCTTCCAATATGGAATCGAAAGTGTTCCACATGGATTCTGAAGGTACTCTTTTACATCCATTAAATTACTCCTGATCTGTACAAATTCCTGTTTTCCCGCCGTCTATTATACCGACGAAGTATGAACATTTCTACCGATAAAAACAGCCGGGACACCCCGACTTCCACAACTTACCCCTCAAACACCAACTTACCCCTCAAGCGGCAAAATCGGCGGAGAAATAATTAAATTGTATCAATCTCGGTGCTTTTATATCGTAAACTCGACAGTTATCAAATGGCTTGAGTATGGATACGATAGTTTTTACGATACTTGACGGAGTATAGAATTCGCCGCCCTTTACACCCTCATGTGCTGCAAACTGTGCAATGCAGTATTCATAGGTGCGACCAAGCAAGTCCTTGCTGTCGTCTGTATCGTCCATATCCATATTGTTGGTAAATATATCTACTACATCGCCCAACACGCGTTTGTCCAAATCGGGATTTGCATAATTTTTCGGAAGAACATTTTTGAGCGATTTATTCTCAGCTTCAATAGCTCTCATGGCGTCGTCGATAACAGCACCTATTTCCGGGGTATGGGCAGCGGCAGAGATTGTACTCCATCGTGCCTGCTCAGGAACGAAGAAAATGTTATCAGCTAGATATGCGTCTTTATCATCTTCAAAACCGTCACCGACTGCTACAAGCTCATTAAACTTGCGCTCAAATGCGCTTGAAATATATCTCAGGAAAATTAATCCAACTATTACTTTTCTGTATTCAGCCGCAGGGATATGTCCCCATAGAACGCAAGCGGCGTCCCAAATCTGTTTTTCAAAGCCGATGTTTGCGTTATTTTTGTCGCTCATCGCCATGTCCTCCTGTTTATATCAAATGCAATGATATGTCATATTTTAGATGTTATTTATTAAATTATATCACAATAGGGGGAAAGAATCAATACATTTTTACAAAAAAGTGTCTATTATTGATTTCATGTATCAATAATAGACACTCGTGATGGTATCTGACTGGTATTTTATGTGGGCATTCTTAAATGTTTAGTTTCTTTTTGCTTACGAATTAGGTTATCAATATAGTTTCCCTCCACAATATCCTCATAAGCCTTAATCAGCTCCTTAACCCTTTTCAGACCATTCTGCTGAATATCAGCATTATCCCCATGAGAACGAAGCTCATGAATTGTATGCTGAAGTTCCTGCGCCTTTTCGTAAATGCTGTCACGCGAGGTCAGCCCAAACTCGCCGATAGTTTGAAGCTGCCCCACAAGGTAGTTCAGATTTGCGTCGTTGGTATAGGAGTAGACCTTTTTCTGAATAGACTTCTTCGGTGTAATATGGAAATCCCGGATAGCAATAGTAGTTTTCAGAATAGCGGCGCAGAACTTTTTCTCAATGTCACAGCTTTTATTCATGCGTTCCTGCACCTTGCGGGTGTAAACGTGCCTGTTCGCAATTCTCTTTTCAAGGCTGGCAGTAAGGTATTCATCGCCGAGAGATTTCAGCCGTACAAACCTTTCAGCAGACTGAGCCTTTACGGCAATGTACTTTCCACGCTTGATTTCGTAACCACGCTCTTTCAGCTTGTCCAACAAATCGTCAATGCTCTCTGATGAATACACCAGCCTGTCTATGTCAAACGCCATTTGTTCACGGATATAGGGCATTTTTTCATACGGCTTGTAATGTGATGAAATAGCATTCGCCGTTTTCATCGCATAGCTTGGAATATACAGCGCAGCATTTTCCTCAACGAACGGAATTTTTGCACGGCGCAGCCCATCGGCAACATATTGCAGCTTATCCTCTGAAAAGAAATCCACAGGGATAAAATCAGCCGCAGCCTGCTTGCTGAGCATGGATATAGTTTCGTTGCGCCTGGTGATTTCAGAACGCAGAAAATCGTTCTGGTTTTTGATGAGAGCAATTTCCTCTGCTGTGTATTCACAATTATCTTTCTTTTTCAGCTCTGTTATGCAGTTTTGGATTATCTGTAAATTCTGCGCCTGATGTGCAAGCACCTTGTATTCTTCAACTGACAAATGTCCACGGTGGATATTCTTATCATCACGGAGCAATCCGTGTTTATGTAAGATTTCCTCCATGTAAGAGCGTTCGCTCTCAGACCAGGATGTCCACTCGTTCTGCATTTTGTTGGATGAGGAAAATCCCTGCTCACGCAAAGCACCGCTCATGGAATTTTTGACCGGCAGACCTTTTCGGTTCTTTTTCGTCAGAGGTACGAAATCTATATGTAGGTGCGGTGTACTCTCGTCAAGGTGCATAACCGCATTGAAAACTTTCAGATTCGGATTTCGTTTTTCAAAATCTCGCATATATTCATCAAGCATATCCTGCGCAGTTTCCCAGTTTTCAGAGTTCAATCCGCATTCCTGCATATCTCCGAACTGCACAACTACCTCATAGAACAGCTTTCCTTTTCCAGAATTTTTGATGTGCTCGTAGTAATCGGTAATTTTACGGTCAGCACGGTTCTGTTTACTGTTGTATTCAGCTAAGGAATCGTCAAAAAGCTGATGATAGAAATTCCGCAGGTCAATTTGTGTATATATTATGTTATCGTTTATTCTGGCAGGGTCAACGTTTGCGGCGATAATTTCACGGTTATTGTGTTCGAGAACTCCGCTGTCAACTCTGAAAGAAATAGACATTTTCTGCTCCGACATAAAAGCCCCTTTCGCAATATTTTCAAAAATGCAGAACCGGAATTAAAGCCGAAAATTGCATTTCTGAAAGGAAAAGTTCTGGTTAGATGGTTCGCACAGCGGTTGCTGTCAAAGTTACTTAACTCAATAGTGATATTGACAAGGCACAGCCTCGTCAGTATCACATTTCGTCAGGGAGAGTATACCCTGAAACCCCGATTTTTTCAAAACTGAAAAATAAGCAGATTTTAATTTCTGCGAAAATCGCAAAAATTAGGAAAAGCGAGAATCGCTGAAATGAAAACAGCAGCGGATTTTGCACCGCCACTGTTTTATGGCTTATCCTCTCAGCTGCAAAACAATCTGCTCCATAACCTCATGGTCCACCACCAGCGAGCGAGTTTTCTCCCAGGCAGCTATTTCAACAAAAGTCCTCGGGCGAGGATTTTTTTCAGCATACTGCCTGCTGAGCAGTTCCCACATCTGCAATGCCTCACGGTCAATAAGTAGAGGGATTATCTCCCACCTGCCGTTTGCTTTCAGCGGAGGGATTTCATCGGGGTAGTTCGTTTCCATGAACCGCTGCCAGGCTTCTCCCCAGCGGTCTATTGATGTATTTAGGATTTCTTCGTTCATAGTAGTTTTCCTTTCCAATAATATTTGCGTGACGGTTTGTGACGGCTGTGACAGTTTTTAGATACCGGAGCCACTGTCACCAAAACCGTCACTGCCGTCACGAACTGTCACGGAGCTGATAATGCAGCTCAATTCTGCGACCGTCATGTGTTCGGCTACATTTGTAGATTATGCCGTACTCATTGAAAAGTCTGCCTGCGTTAACGTTCAGCCTTTTCGTGATTGAGTTTACGGGAATATCTGCGTCTGTTTTCTCAAGAAGCTCGGTTGCAGTTCCTGCCCAATCGGGATTGTCAGCCGTAACGAATTTTGAGATTTTCTCCAGCAGCGGTTCTGGAGGATCCTGCCAGAGTTCTGTTTCTTTTCGCTGAAGCTCCCAATAAAGCGTGTCCTGATTTTTTATGAGTATCAGCTTCTGCTCCTGCTGGTCGCGCCCGGAGATTTCAAGAGTAGCCGTATTGGCCGTGCGCTTGTCTTTATAAAGGATAAACGCACCATCAGCCGCTCCCAGCAGTCCGTTCGTTCCGGAAATCATATCGAAATTATCATCGGACTTCTGTTTGCGTGTGTGATGAACCAGAAGCATACATAAATTGTGACTGTCTGCAAACTCCTTCAGCTTTGAAATTGCCTGATAGTCGTTTCCGTAATTATAGTCGCTGTTGGATTCACGGATTTTTTGCAGCGTATCAATGATTATGAGCTTTACGCTTGAGTGCTCCTGCTGAAAACTGCTGAGCTGCTGTTCAAGAACTCCGTTGATACTGTCAATCTTGGTAGCAAACAGAAGATTGTCGTTTTTCTCGCTGCCGAACATACGATACAGCCGTTTCTGTATTCTTGCGAAATCGTCTTCCAACGCAAAATAGGCAACGTCACATTTGTGGACATTGTATTCCCACATCGGTTTACCCATGCTGACATGATAAGCAAGCTGCGCCATAAGGAAGCTCTTTCCTATCTTTGGCGCGCCAACAAACAGGTAAACTCCCGCATAAAGCAGACCGTCAATAATCGGCTGCCTTGTCTTGTAAACGGTATCAAACAGCTCGCTCAATGTCATGACGTGGATATAATAAGGATCAGCCATTCTGCGCATAATTTCCTGATAATTTATATCTTCGCCCTTGAAATCTTCGGAGTTTTCTGCTATAATGTTACTGTTAGAGGTTTGATTAGACTGCTCCGCACCTATTGCCGTAGGTGCATAAGGCGCAGTCTTTTCATTTTTGTACATCATTCCTCACCGCCTTTTATGCCACCAAGCGTAGCAGTTATGAGGTTGATAGTATCAAGCAGGTCGCTGTTTTCTGCGGTAGATTCGTTCTTTCTCAACTCGTTAAGAACCATTGCAAGTTTATCTTTCAGAGCCTTGTAAACTCTCGGATTTGGCTGAACAATGATTTCCCGTCCGAGGACGCGGTATATTATGTAGTCCTGCTTGGTAAGCCCCGAAAGCTGTACCGCAGTATCAAGCGCAGCGTTTTCCTCCTCTGAGCAGCGGAACGATACGATTTTTCCCCGAAATCGTCCCTTGTGGTCAAGAGATTTAGCAGACATTTTCATCACGCTCCTTTTGTATACTGTTCAGTTTGTTTGCCATTTCCGTCTGCGTGGAGGGGAACATATGAGCGTATCTGTAAGTTATGTCAATACTCTCATGTCCCACACGCTCTGCAATTGCCACAGCGGAGAATCCCATTTCAATCAGCAGTGAAATAGCGCTATGCCGCAAGTTGTGGATTTTAATTCGCTTTACGCCTGCAATTCTGCTTCCTCGTTCCATTTCATGCTTGAGATAATGCTTCGTGATAGGAAACAGACGGTCGCTTTTCTCAAGTTTATAGAACAGTCCTATGTACTCTTGCATTTCCTCGCAGAGAATATCCGGCATTACAATGGTGCGGTTACTTTTCTTGGTTTTCGGCGAGGTTATCACGTCCTCCTTGTGGATTCGCTGATATGACTTGTTAATAGTTACGGTTTTCGCATTGAAATCAAAATCGTCCGGGGTGAGCGCAAGCAGTTCACCCTCGCGGATACCGCACCAATACAGCATTTCAAACGCATAGAATGAAAGCGACTTGTCCATGACCGCCTCGGAAAATTTCTTATATTCCTCCGAGGTCCAGAAGATTATATCCCGGCGTTCTTCCTTACCCATGTTTCCTGCTTTGGCAGCCGGATTTGTGGTGAGTCCGTAATATTTGACCGCATGATTGAAAAGGCAGCTCAGCTGATTGTGTATCGTTTTCAGATATGTAGGAGAGTAAGGCTCTCCCTTGCTGTCGGTTAGCAGCCTTATTTCGTTCTGCCAGTCTATCACGTTTTTGGCGGTTATTTCAGACAGCTTCCTTTTCGCAAAATAGGGAAGTATTTTCTGTTGAATGACCGATTCCTTGCTGAGCCATGTATTTAGCTTCAGGCGGGGCTTTACGTCCTTTTCATAGAGTTTTACGAAGCTCTCAAAGGTCATGTTGGGGTCTGATTTCTTCTGCATAAGGAACTCGCGTTCCCAGTCAAGTGCTTCGTGCTTGGTCTTAAAACCACGCTTCAGCTTTTGCTGTCGTTCGCCTTTCCAGTCAACATAGCGGAACTGAACGTACCAGGAGCCGTTATTCTTGTCCTTGAAAGCTGCCATGTTTAATCACTCTCCTTATCGTTCGGCAGTTTGTTTGAGTGGTAGAACTGTTCCATGAAAAAGTTCCTGTCAATTCTCCCTGAAATTGTGATACAGCCTGTTTTCGCAAGCTCCTTGTTGAGCCTTCTGATGAGCTTATAGGCGTATGCCTCGGAAACATCGAGGATTTCCGCAACTTCATCTACTCTCATAAAAATAGACTTGGACATATTTTCACCTCCTTTCACTAAACAATTATGTTTAGATTTCCTATATTGTATTATACTAAACAAATTTGCTTTTGTCAATAGCTTTTTGAAAGAAAATTAAACATATCTGCTTATTTTCTATTGACTATCTTAAACCTTTATGCTATACTAATATGTATCAGAGGAGATGATTTGTATGGCAATAGGTGAAAGAATACGATTTATACGCAATTTACGCGGCATGACGCAGAAGTGGCTTGGCATATCCTCGGGATTGCCGGAAAAGACTGCCGATATTCGCATGGCGCAGTATGAGAGCGGAACCCGCGTCCCGAAAGCAGAGCAGACGGAGAAGATAGCCGAAGCGTTGAATGTATCTCCGGCTGCGCTTAATGTTCCCGACATTGAGAGCTACATCGGAGTTATGCACACGCTGTTTGCGCTAGAGGATTTGTACGGATTTAAAATTGACGAAGTTGACGGCGAGCCAGTTATCCGGTTGAACAAGAACAGCAAAGAGTACATGAAAATGTTCGAGATGTTCACAGCTTGGCAGCGTGAAGCGGAGAAATGGCACAACGGTGAAATAACAAAAGAGGAATACGACCAGTGGCGCTATCGTTATCCGCTTCCAAGGGCAGAGCAATTTCACAAAGAGCTAAGTGTAAAGCGCAAAACTGAAGAATAACAAAAAAGGCATTACCGACTGCATAAGTCGATAATGCCTAATTTATTTGGATACACCTGCAAACCGCTTGCTCGTTTTACAACAAATAAGCGTCTGCACCTGCTATCATTTTGCTATCGAATCGGGGTAGATGGTCTTGTAAATGGCTCTGTTAAGCCACTTGCTTGAAAATTCCATTATTCCCACTCGATCGTAGCCGGTGGCTTGCTCGTAATATCATAAACAATGCGATTGATATTCTTAACTTCGTTTACGATTCGAACGGAAACTTTCTCCAGCACATCATAGGGAATGCGTGAGAAATCAGCGGTCATGAAGTCGCTGGTAGAAACACCGCGGAGTGCGAGCGTGTAGTCATAGGTTCTGCCATCGCCCATAACGCCAACGGAGCGCATGTTAGTCAGAACTGCGAAGTACTGATTGATGCTTCTGTCAAGTCCTGCATTAGCGATTTCCTCGCGGAAAATAGCGTCAGCGTCCTGAAGAGTAGCTACCTTCTCCGGAGTGATGTCGCCGATAATTCTGATTGCAAGACCGGGACCCGGGAACGGCTGGCGCCATACGAGCTTCTCGTCCAGACCGAGAGTGGTTCCGAGAGCGCGTACCTCGTCCTTGAACAGGAGGCGCAGAGGTTCGATTATCTCCTTGAAATCAACGTAGTCAGGCAGACCGCCAACGTTATGATGGCTCTTGATAACTGCCGCGTCGCCAAGTCCGGATTCAATCACGTCGGGATAAATAGTACCTTGAACAAGATAATCAACCTTGCCGATCTTCTTAGCTTCTTCCTCAAATACGCGGATAAATTCCTCGCCGATTATCTTGCGCTTTGCTTCCGGTTCTGTAACCCCGGCAAGCTTGCCCAGGAAGCGTTCACCGGCGTTCACGCGGACGAAATTAACGCCGCTGTCAGCGAATGCAGCTTCTACCTCGTCGCCCTCGTTCTTTCTCATCAGACCGTGGTCAACGAAAATGCAGGTAAGCTGGCTGCCGATAGCCTTTGCAAGCAGCTTGCAGGCAACGGAGCTGTCAACGCCGCCGGACAGAGCCAGCAGAGCCTTGCCGTCGCCGACCTTCTCGCGGATATTCTTGATTGCAGTTTCAGCGTAACTTTCCATTGTCCAGTCGCCGCGGCATTCGCAGACGTTATACAGGAAGTTGCCCAGCATGTCAAAACCGCGCTCGGTGTGATTTACCTCCGGGTGGAACTGCACGCCGTAGAATTTCTTCTCAACATTCTGGATAGCGGCGTAGGGGCACTTGGCAGTGTGACCGCACACCTCAAAGCCCTCGGGGAGCTTCTTGATATAGTCGTTGTGGCTCATCCAGGTTATTGTAGTCTTGTCGATGTTTTTGAACAGCAGGGAAGTGGTGTCGACCTCTGTTTCGGTTCTTCCGAACTCAGACAGCGAACTGTCGACCGCAGTGCCGATCTCGCCGCCCAGGGAGTATGCCATGAACTGAACGCCGTAGCAGATACCCAGAACAGGGACGCCCAGCTCGAATATCTCCTTGGACATTCTCGGTGAATTCTCGAGGTAAACGCTGTTCGGACCGCCCGTGAAGATTATTCCCTTCGGGTTCATCGCGCGGATCTCCTCGATAGGGGTCTTGTAGGACTTTACCTCGCAGTAAATTTTATGTTCTCTTACGCGGCGGGCGATAAGCTGATTGTACTGACCGCCGAAATCGAGAACGAGAACTAACTCGTGGGACATGATTACCTCCGTATATCAGTGATGGAACAGACGAATGCCTGTGAATGCCATTGTAATGCCGTACTTGTTGCAGACTTCGATAACGTTATCGTCGCGGATAGAGCCGCCGGGCTGCGCGATGTACTGCACGCCGCTCTTGTGCGCTCTCTCGATGTTGTCGCCGAACGGGAAGAACGCGTCAGAGCCAAGGGAAACGCCCTTCATAGTGTCAAGCCATGCGCGCTTCTCCTCGCGGGTGAAAACAGCGGGCTTTACCTTGAAGAACTTCTGCCACTCGCCCTCAGCGAGAACGTCCATGTAGTCGTCGCCGATGTAGAGATCGATGGTGTTGTCGCGGTCAGCGCGGCGGATACCGTCAACGAACTGAAGTCCCATTACCTGGGGGGACTGTCTGAGATACCAGTTGTCAGCCTTGGTTCCTGCAAGACGCGTGCAGTGGATACGCGACTGCTGACCTGCCCCGATACCGATCGCCTGACCTCCGCATGCATAAGCGACAGAGTTGGACTGAGTATACTTGAGCGTGATGAGAGCGATAGCAAGGTCGTGCTTTGCGCTCTCGGGGAGATCCTTAGCCTCGGTGGGAATATTCGCGAACAGCTCGTCGTTTATAACGAGTTCGTTTCTGCCCTGCTCGAATGTGATTCCGTAAACCTGCTTGCGCTCGATCTGAGCGGGAACATAGTCGGGGTCGATCTTGATTATGTTGTAGTTGCCCTTTTTCTTGCTCTTGAGTATCTCAAGAGCCTCAGGCTCGTAACCGGGAGCGATAACTCCGTCAGAAACCTCTCTGTGGATTATTCTTGCAGTAGAAACGTCGCAGACATCGGACAGCGCGATGAAATCACCGTAGCTGCTCATTCTGTCGGCGCCCCTGGCTCTTGCGTAAGCGCATGCAAGAGGGGAAAGCTCGCCGAGGTCGTCGACCCAGTAGATCTTTGCGAGGGTATCGGTCAGCGGGAGACCGATAGCGGCGCCTGCCGGAGAAACATGCTTGAAGCTTGTGGCGGCAGGGTAGCCGGTAGCTGCTTTGAGTTCCTTTACAAGCTGCCAGCCGTTGAATGCGTCGAGGAAATTAATGTAGCCGGGACGGCCGTTCAGAACCTCGATGGGAAGCTCAGCGCCGTTTTCCATGTAGATTCTGGCGGGCTTCTGATTAGGGTTGCAGCCGTACTTTAATTCGAATTCCTTCATAGTATCTCCTTTTTATACGTTCTTATTTACAATTCTGCTGTCGTACTTTCCTGTTTCCAGGTCGATGTAACGTACGAACAGAGAAACCTTGTTGTCCTTGTTGAGATTGCTCCAGAGGTAATCGGTAAGCTTGTCGATGTCCATATCAGGAATGATAACGTTCTTCGGCTCGCCTTCAAAGCTGGGGAGTCTGCGCACGCCGTCCTGCTCTATCTCGTCGCCCGCGTAGGTGTGGATAAAGCTGCCTTTTCCTGCCATGGGATTGCTGTAGGCGTATGTGTATCTGCGGCAGGAGCTTCCGTCGCCGTCAGCAGATTTCAGAATGGACATTGCGTAGTTCATAGCGCCGTTCTCAAGGTGAATGATACCGGAAATACGCGGTGTGTAGTTGGGCTTGTCGTCCTCGAATTCACGGGTGCGCAGGGACTGCTCGAAAGTCATCTGCTTGTCCATCAGCTCGTAGATGGTGTCGGTCTGGTCGCCGTTGGTGACGATGGTTTTGTTGCCGAGAACACGCACCGGAGCGTAAATGATAAGGTGAGGGTCAACCATCTTGGAGGGGTCGAACGCCTGGGTGCGGATACCCTCGCCGTCCTCAACGAAAACGCGGTTGCGGCTGTTCTCGCTTCTGCCCATGATGAAGTAAGCGGTGACTGCCTTCCTGCCGTCAGGGGACTTGCCGATGATTATTCCTCTGCCGTGGTAGGCAAGGGAATTAAGTTCCTTGTCAAGCTCAATGTAGTTCATATCGTGTATCCTTTCAGAATTTTCCTGTATAGCATGTTGTCGTGTAGCTTACGGCGACCTTGCCGTATGTATGCGACTTGTCGAAAAGGGAAAGCAATTCGGTGACGAACGCCTTGTAATTCTCATCGCCCTCTTTTGGTGCATACGACCTTGAAAGTGCGTCTCCGAGGAAGTGCTCCCTTGTCATTACGACCGGGGTTTCCATTTTGAAAACATCTACCGATGAGAAGTACTCGTTTCGCAGGAATCTGTCGCCCTCATCTTCGGAGCGTTTCCCGACATGACCGGACCGCTCTGCAAAGCTGGGGCAGTATTTCGTGTAAATTTCGTCGCGCTTTTGAGTTATATCGCCGTTCAAGCGGCTGTTGAAAACTACCGCCAGCCGTCCGTTAGGCTTGAGCATGCGCCTGCATTCGTCGCGGAATTTTTCCTCGTCGAACCAGTGGAACGCCTGAGCAGTCGTGATCAGCTCGAAGGAATGTTCCGGAAGTCCGGTGCTCTCCGCCGACGCCATCACGATTTCAGCCCTGCCGCCAACGCATTTCAGCAGTTCACGGCACATGTCGGTGTTGGGTTCGACTGCGGTAACATTCCAGGGCTTGAGCAGCAGCTTTTCAGTGAACTTTCCAGTTCCTGCGCCGATGTCCGCGACATTCGCCGCATGGGTCAGCTCATACAGTCTGTCTACGACAGCGGTAGGGTAGGAGGGGCGGTACTTCGCATAAATCGCTGCTTTGCCAGTGAATTTATCCTCGTTCATATCAGCCCTCCCCGACGTAGTTCCAGGATTTCCGGAGAATCTTTTCGTCCCACGGAGATACCCCGATATACTCCCCGGCATATACCGCCTGTTCGCCGCGGACTGTCCATTCAATGTACTGGTCGGCGACGGGGGAGAACGCGAATTTCACGCTGAACGCCGCCGGGGAATCCTCCTCGGAAAGCAGCCGGAACGACTGCGTGTGCAGTTCCACTGGAACAATAAAAGGAGCAGCGTTCTGCGCGTTGAATTCGATAACGTCAAATGCAAATTCGCCCGCGTGTTCCTCTAACATATCGTTCAGATAAGCGGCAGTCGCCTGTCGCAGCTTTTCTGAGATTTCTCCGGGCAGGGTATCAAAATAATCCGCGCACCTGGTGAGGTACTCCTCACTGACATTTTTCCCGTACAGCATTACTTCCGCGCCAAATCGTGACGAATAAAGCACGCCCTCAATGGTGTTGAAATAATCAGCGCTTTCTCCGTTGATAACGACTCTGCTCATCTTATTTCAGTGACGCCGTTTTTGACGATAATCCTGTCCTCGCAGAACAGGGAAACCGCCTGCGGAAGTATCTTCCACTCGGCTTCTTCCATAATGCGCTTCTGGAGTGATTCAGGGGTGTCGCCGTTCTTTACCTCAACAGCCTTCTGGAGGATTATCGGACCTGCGTCGCAGTCGGCTGTGACGAAATGAACCGTGGCGCCGGAGACTTTCACGCCTTTTGCCAGAGCGGCTTCGTGAACATGAAGACCGTAGAATCCCTTGCCGCAGAAGCTGGGAATGAGCGCGGGGTGAATATTAATCATTCTGTTCGGGAATGCGTCGCACACCTGCTCGTCAAGTATCGTCATAAATCCGGCGTAAACGACAAGATCAGCGTTTTCCTCAACAAGTGCGTCACGCATTGCCTTGCTGTAGCTTTTGACATCGGGGAAGTCCCTGCGCGCCAGCACGCGGGTCTTGATACCGTTGTCCGCGGCGCGGGTCAGCGCGTAAGCGTCCGCTTTGCTGGCGATGACGCAGGTGATTTTTCCGCCCCTGATCTCACCGCGCTTTTCAGCGTCGATAAGTGCCTGAAGGTTAGTTCCTCCGCCGGAAACAAGCACAACAATGTTTTTCATAAATTACCTCCGCTATTCCCCGGTCAGGGATATCTCAACGCAGTTGTATCCGCCGTCGTCCGGAGTTTCTCCGGAGAAGGGGTCTGTGTATTCCGCAATAACGGTGTACCCTCCAAGAACCAGCTCGCGGAAGAACTCGCTGTCAACGCCCTGCATGATCGCTTCCTGCCAGGGCTGACCGTTTATCGTCAGAACTCCGCTGAACATTTTCTTGGGGGAGTGCTTCAGTTCCAGCGTATTGCGGAACATAAAGCCGAAGCTGCTTATAACCTTGCCGTTCCTGGTGTAGCAGTATATTCCGAGGTCGTCCCAGGTGTAGTTGACGCAGTTTGTGACCATACCCTCGCCGTAGCTGTTTTCCAGGAATTCCTTTGTCTCGGCGGAAGTGTGGTATTTCTTGCCGCGCGGCGTGCCGAGGAGTTTTTCAGCCGCCTCGAGATGGACGAGCACGTCAAGCTTTGTGCCGTTGATCACCATTCCGTCTTTTGAAATATCGACCGCGCACTGCTCCCCGGTGAAGGGAGCGGCGGTCTTCCTTTTAAATAAACCGAACATTATTCGATGATTACGCCCTCGTTGCTTGCAACGGTCTCGCCGATGATGAATGCGTTCTCGCCGTTTGCCTTGAGGATCTCGACTGCCTTGGCAGCGTCAGCCTTGTCAACTACGAGCATCATGCCGATACCCATGTTGAAGGTGTTGTACATGTCGTGCTCGGAGATATTGCCGGTCTGCTGGAGGAGCTTGAAGATAGCAGGAACCTCGTAGCTGTTCTTGCTGATCTTTGCAGCAACGCCGTCAGGAAGCGCGCGCGGAATGTTCTCGTAGAATCCGCCGCCGGTGATGTGGCTGATGGACTTCACGCTTATCTTGGAAATAACGTCCAGAACGGGCTTTACATAGATCCTTGTAGGAGCGAGGAGCGCCTCGCCGAGGGAGGTGCCAAGCTCAGGATAGAAGGTCTTGAGGTTCTGTTCGTTTACGTTGAACACCTTTCTGACCAGTGAGAAGCCGTTGGAGTGTACGCCGCTGGAAGCGATACCTACGATAGCGTCGCCGGGCTTAACTGTGGAAGGATCCAGGATCTTGGACTTGTCCACGATACCGGTGCTGTAGCCTGCGATGTCGTATTCGTCCTCTGCCATCATGCCGGGGTGCTCAGCGGTCTCGCCGCCTATCAGTGCGCAGCCAGCCATTACGCAGCCGTCAGCCACGCCCTTGACGATAGCGGCAACCTTTTCGGGAACTACCTTGCCGATAGCGATGTAGTCCAGGAAGAACAGAGGCTTTGCGCCGCAGCAGATGATGTCGTTGACGCACATTGCAACTGCGTCGATACCGATCGTATCGTGCTTGTTCATGAGCATTGCGAGCTTGAGCTTGGTGCCTACGCCGTCGGTGCCGCTTACAAGTACGGGTTCCTTCATGCCGGTAAGGTCAGGCATGAACAGACCTCCGAAACCTCCGATGCCGGAAATGCAGCCGGGGGTGTTGGTTCTTGCAACATGCTCCTTCATGAGTCTGACGGACTCGTATCCGGCGGTTACGTCTACGCCTGCTGCCTTATAGCTTTCGCTGAAACTTTTCATTTTACTGCCCTTTCTCTAAGGAAGCGCCGCAGGATACGGAGCACCTTAATTTAATGTTTTGTCAAGTCCGGGTCATTCCTCGAACTTCATTTCAAATTTGTCTTTGGGGATATCCTTCGGTACGTCGATGGGGTACTTACCGGTAAAGCAGCCTGAGCAGAAGCCGCAGCCCGCGTTCTCGGCAATTTTAACAACGCTGTCGGTACTGAGGAATCCAAGAGAATCAACGCCGATGATCTTTGCAATTTCCTCAACTGAATGCTTGTTTGCAATGAGGTTCTCCTTGCTGTCGATGTCGGTTCCGAAGAAGCACTCGCTTATGAACGGCGGGGAAGAGATACGCATGTGGATCTCAGTAGCCCCGGCGTGGCGAAGTAACTTCACGACCTTAGCCGAGGTAGTTCCGCGCACGATACTGTCGTCGATAAGGACGACGCGCTTGCCCTTGACGGTCTCCGAAATTGCATTCAGCTTGATTTTAACGGAGTTTTCGCGCATTCCCTGGGTCGGCTGAATGAACGTTCTGCCTATGTAGCGGTTCTTGACGAAGCCGACGCCGTAGGGGATACCGCTCTGCTGAGCGAACCCGAGCGCAGCGTCAAGTCCGCTGTCCGGACAGCCGATAACAACGTCAGCCTGAACGGGGTGCTCAAGCGCAAGGTAATGCCCGGCGCGAAGCCTTGCACGATGTACGCTTGCTCCCTCAATGACCGAATCGGGACGTGCGAAATATATGAATTCAAACACGCACATTGAGCTTTTCTGACCGCAGTGCGTTCTGATGGTCTGTATGCCGTTTTCGTCCGCGACAACTATCTCGCCGGGTTCAACGTCTCTGACGAACTCAGCGCCGATGCTGTCGAGTGCGCAGCTCTCCGAAGCGAACACGTAACCCGCGCCGTCCGGGAGCCTGCCCATGCACAGCGGGCGGAATCCCTGTGGATCTCTTGCTGCGATGAGCTTCTTGGGCGACATAACAACTAGTGAATAAGCGCCCTTTATTTTGTACATAGCTTTCTCGACCGCTTCCTGAATGGAGCCGGTCTCAAGCCGCGCCTCGGTAACTGCGTAGGATATGACCTCAGTATCGCTTGTGCTGTGGAAGATAGCGCCTTTCAGCTCGTACTGCCTTCTAAGCTCGAGTGCGTTTATGAGATTTCCGTTGTGCGCGATGGCGAGTGCGCCCTTTACGTGGCGGACGGTCATGGGCTGACAGTTCGCGGTATTTACGTTACCTGTTGTGGAGTAGCGTACGTGACCGACTGCTATCCTGCCCTGACCGAACTCCGAAAGAACGCGTTCGTTAAACACTTCGTTCACAAGTCCAAGTCCCTTGTGAGTCTTGAACACGCCGCGGTCGTTGACAACGATGCCGCAGCTTTCCTGACCTCTGTGCTGAAGCGCATACAGTCCGAAATAAGCGGAGTGCGCCACGTCGGACGGCGTATTGCAGTAAATGCCGAATACGCCGCATTCCTCGTGTATATTACCTGACAATTGGGATCATTCCTTTCCGTTCCAGCAGTAGCTGCAAAGCCCGCTTTCAGGAAGTCCGACAGCCTTTACGGTACCCTCGAGAGACTGGAATTCAAGCGAGGTGAGCTTGAGCCGCTTGCAGATCTCGGATCTGAGGCGCTGACCGCGTTCGGTGTTGGTGTCGCTGTACTCGTTGATGTACTTGACGCCGTCCTCGCCTTCAAATTCGTGGATTATCCGGCGCGCGATTAGATCAAGCTCGGAGGTGCTGCGTGAGAAGTTGAGGTACTTGCAGCCATACATGATAGGAGGACATGCGGAGCGCATGTGGACTTCCTTAGCACCGTTGGCGTACAGGAACTCAACAGTTTCGCGGAGCTGAGTGCCTCTTACAATGCTGTCGTCGACAAACAGGAGCTTTTTACCCTCGATAAGCTCGTGAACGGGAATAAGCTTCATCTTTGCAACCTTGTTTCTCATGGACTGGCTCTGCGGCATGAAGCTGCGGGGCCATGTGGGGGTGTACTTTATAAATGGGCGTGCGAACGGAATGCCGCTTCTGTTTGCGTAACCGATTGCGTGCGGAACGCCGGAATCCGGAACGCCGCAGATGAAGTCAACATCGGGAAGGTTGCCGCTCTGGATATCGTGTTCAGCCATGATCTCGCCGTTTCTGGTGCGCATGGTCTCAACGGTGACTCCCTCGTATACCGAGTTGGGGTAGCCGTAGTATGTCCACAGGAAGGTACAGATCTTGAGGTCGTTGATGTGACCCTCGCTGAGCACCTCTGCGCGCTTGGACGTTATCTTCACGATCTCGCCGGGGAGCATTTCACGGTATATCGCGTATCCCAGCTTCTGGAATGCGAAGCTCTCAAAGGAAACACAGTATCCGTCGTCGCGCCTTCCTATTATAATAGGAAGCCTGCCGTTCTTGTCCCGGGCAGCGATGATACCGTCCTCGGTCAGGATAAGCAGGGACATTGTGCCCTTGATCTTTTCCTGAGCATACTTGATTCCGTCGACGATGTTGTCGCGCTGCGCGATGAGCCCGCCGATGAGCGTGGAAGAATTAACCTTACCGCTGCTCATTGCCTCGAAACTGGCGCTGGAATTGCTGAGCAGCTCGTTGCAGAGCTCCTCAGCATTGTTGATTATGCCGATGTTGCATACCGCGTAGGTTCCGAGCCTGGACTTGAGAAGGATAGGCTGCGGGTCAGTATCGCTGATGCTGCCGATGCAGAGATTGCCTTCCATTGCGTCTACGTCGCTCTCGAACTTTGTGCGGAACGGAGAGTTTTCAATGCTGTGAATGCTTCTCTGGAAGCCCTTCTCAGGGGAATATGCAGTCATACCGCCTCTGCGTGTGCCGAGGTGAGAATGATAGTCGGTGCCGAAAAATACGTCGCTGATACAGTTATGTTCAGCAGCCGCTCCAAAAAAACCGCCCATATAAAGTTATACCGCCTTTTCTGTATGTACCAACTAAACCGGGGCAGGATGTCTCCTGCTCCGGATAGTCAGCGTAATATCCCGATCCCTTAGTTAAAAGCTTAATGCTTACTTGTTCTCGCCGAAGATACGGTGCATGATCTCCTGGTAAGCGTCCTCAACGCCGCCCATATCTCTGCGGAAACGATCCTTGTCGAGCTTCTCGTGGGTTGTGGAATCCCAGAAGCGGCAGGTGTCCGGAGAGATCTCGTCAGCAAGAATGATCTGACCGTGGTAGCGGCCGAACTCGATCTTGAAGTCGATGAGGTCGATGTTGAGCTTCTTGAAGAAGCCGAGCATGAACTCATTTACCTTGAAAGCATACTTGGAGATGGTGTCGATCTCCTCCTGGGTAGCAAGACCCAGACCGAGTGCGTAGTAGCTGTTGATGAACGGATCGCCGAGGTCGTCGTTCTTGTAGCTGAACTCGAGGGTAGGAGTCTTGAGGGGAGTGCCTTCCTCAATGCCGAGCTTCTTGGAAAAGCTGCCTGCTGCGACGTTTCTTACGATAACTTCCAGCGGAACGATCTCAACCTTCTTAACAACGGTCTCGCGGTCGTTGATCTCCTCGACAAGGTGGGTAGGGATACCCTCCTTCTCGAGAAGGCTGAACATGTAGTTTGTCATCTTGTTATTAATAACGCCCTTGCCGTGGATCTGACCCTTCTTCAGACCGTTGAAAGCGGTAGCGTCGTCCTTGTAGGACACCATTACGTAATCAGGGTTCTCCTTGATAGCGAAAACCTTCTTAGCCTTGCCTTCGTAAAGCTGTGCTGCCTTTGTGTAGCTCATGGTGATATCTCCTTTGATCTTCTGTATGTATTTTCCTGCCAGGGCAGGGAATAGACTTAGATTTCCTTTGCAGTTTCCTGCATTTTTGCGTCAGCGGCGAGGTTCTTCTCGTTCTGCTTCTTCTTGAAAGCAAGCAGCTTTTCCGCGATGGAATCGTCGCTTACCGCGAGGATCTCCGCAGCGAGGTAACCTGCGTTGGCAGCCGCGTCGATGCCTACTGTTGCAACGGGAACTCCCGGGGGCATCATAACGGAGCTGAGCAGTGCGTCAACGCCCTCGAGCGCCTTAGCCTTTACAGGGATAGCTATTACCGGCAGGGTAGTGTTGCCTGCGATTGCTCCCGCGAGGTGAGCCGCCATGCCCGCTGCTGCGATGATAACTCCGAAACCGTTTGCGCGGGCGTTCTGAGCGAACTCCGCAACCTCCTTAGGGGAGCGGTGAGCGGAAAGCACTCTCATCTCGAACAGTATACCGAACTCCTTGAGAGCCTCGGCTGCCTTGCGAACAACGGGGAAGTCGCTGTCGCTGCCCATTACTATGCCGACTTTTTTTTCTGACATATTATCTTCCTTTCGTCTTGCTTGATAATAAAAATAGCTGTATGCGGAATACAGCTAAAAAGTTACAATTGTCTTATGGTTGCACTTATTCTGTAAAAAGAAGCCGTAATTCCGCCAAAGCAGCTATGATGTGAGTTCGGACGCTTCATCTCATTGCTCTCCCTTTACAGTTATTCCGCCGGGATCCCCGGTCGGCTGGATAAATAAAACCATAAATATATTTTACTATATAATTGCCGGAATTTCAAGTGCTTTTTTAAAAATTCCACAAATTTTATCAAAAAGCTGCACAAATGAGACCGAAATCCGGCAATATATCCCTAAATTACCGTCAGAGGAGAATTGCGTCGTTTATCCGCAGACCGAATTCCACTCCGAGAAACGCCGCGGCGCGCCGGCAGAGCTTCATTCTGTCGAGGAAAATCTCGAAATACTCCATTATGGAAGATATTGACTGGTCGATCGTGAGGTCAAGGATAAGGCGCTTTTTGTCGTCGGTGAAATACAGCGACGATTTCTCAACGGCGTAGTTCACGCGGTCGTGGATATCCCGAGCGAGATTCTCCGAGCTTGGAACGAAAGGCCCGTCAGCGGAACGCACTCTTGATCTGCGTACATCTGACTTGTCCGCGATAATAAGTGCGGCAGCTATCGGAGTCACCGGGGCGGCGGTGTTTTCGTCGTGGTTTCCGATTGCTGAAATTATGAGTGAAATCTCGTTCGCTGGCATTCCGAGATTGTCTAGCAGACGGAAAGCCATAATTGCGCCGCTCTGCGCGTGATCTACGCGGTTTATAACGTTGCCTATATCGTGCATGTAAGCTGCGATTTCCGCAAGCTCGCAGGTGCGCTGTTCATAGCCGAGTTCGGTCAGTATCATGAATGCGGAAGCCGCAGCGCGCTCAACGTGCGCGTTGGAATGCTCAGTGTAGCCTATTGTGCTGAGCGCTGCGTCGGCGTAATTGATGTAGGTCTGTATATCCTTGTTGCGGCGGATATACTCGTAGGTAATGTTGCTCAATTGTCTTTCCTTTCATTTCCGGCTTTTTTTCTGAAAACCAGCAGCTTGCTGAGAACGTAGTTGAGGATCAGTATAATGACATTCGAAAACAGCTTACAGCCGAGCTCGTACCAACTGTTCTGTATACCGGTGAGGTCTACCAGCAGGAACATTATCACGAGATCCACGAAAAGCGTCGCAAGCCGTGCCGCATAAAACGAAGCCGCTTCACGGAGCACTCCGGAGGCGCGTTTTTCAGTGCTTCGGAAAACCACGGTGCGGTTAGTGACGAACGCGAACGTTACCGACAGTATCCAGGAAATGATAACAGGGAGGGCGGTCGCGCTGTCGGTTCCGAAAACTGAGGTTATACTGAAAATCCATCTCAGCCACACCGGCACGGACTGCGCGTCCGGGAAAATCCAGCGTGCCGCATAGTAGCTTGCAAAACTGATGATGGTTGTCAGCGCTCCGAACACAACGTACATTATTATCTCGCGGTATTTTGCGTAAAGCTGCTTCCTGCCGTTCTTAGTTTTCAGTCCTGCGAATATCTCGCGGATAGTTCCCTTTCCGATTTTCATACGCGGGTAAGCCTGAACATTGCAGCACCGTGCGGCTTGACAAAGGCGGTTATCTCGCCGGAAACCTCGCTGTCAGCGCCTGTCCAAATCTCACGCGCGCTGAATGTGCAGTCTATCGGAAGCTCCGCAGTGATGTAGCATTCCTTTTCGCCGCAGTTGAACAGGGCGATATAGTACGATTTTCCATCGGTGCACGAGGTGAACCATGCGATCTGTTCGCCGCCGTCAACCGTCTTTCTGAACAGCGGGTGAGCGGAATGTGTGTTGTTCAGGCAGTCTATCAGGTCTGCATTTGTCAGCAGGCTCATTGTGAAATCATCGAACTTTGTCATTTCGCCGCCTATCATCAGCGGGGAGCGCATAATGCACCACAGCGACATCATCGTGATCTGCTCGTCCTTTGTGAATTTAGTCCAGCCGTCGGGACCGTAATCCTGGAGTATAGCGCCGACGGGGAGCATGTCCGCGTCGGGGAAGTGTCCCGCGCCCGCATGAATGCACCATGTCTGCGCGCGGCTGAACATATCGAGGAGCTGCGGCCAGTTGTCCCAGAAATCGTCGGTGATGCGCCACATGTTGCTGACCTGCTTGTAAAGCTCCGCCTTTTCAGGGAGCGCCGCTCCGGGAGAGAGGCTCAGCACCATATCACGGCCGCAGGAACGCAGCGACTCGCTCAGCATTACAAGCTCGGATTCCTCGTGCGGGAGTTCGCGGCAGATGTCGTCGACCTTGATGAAATCAACACCCCAGCTTTTGTAAAGCTCGAAAATGCTGTCATAGTACTCGCGGGCGCCTTCCTTTTCGGGGTCAACGCCGTACATGTCAGTGTTCCACTGGCATATGCTGGAGGTCTTGGCAATATCACGTGCGGTTCTGGACGTACCCTTGATTGCGGTATTGCGGTGAACAGCCTGGCGGGGAATTCCGCGCATGATATGAATGCCGAATTTAAGCCCCAGCGAGTGTACGTATTCGGCTAAAGGTGCGAAGCCCTTTCCACCAGCGGCGGAGGGGAACCTCTCTGCCGCTGGGATAAGTCTTGAATATTCGTCCATGCAAAGCTCAGTGAACGGCTGATATTCGTGATTCTGTGCGATGGGATTGCTCCACTGGATATCCACGACTATGTACTGCCAGCCGAACTGCTTGAGGTTTTCCGCCATGAATTTTGCGTTGGCGCGCACTGTCTCCTCGTTGACTGCGGTTCCGTAGCAGTCCCAGCTATTCCAGCCCATGGGCGGCGTTTTTACAAATGATGTATTGTCAGACATAGGTTAACTCCTTATAATTATAAATTCGTACCTTTCAATTATACCATGAATCGTTTCTATTTTCAAGCCGTTATTCGATTTTTATATTGCATTTTTTCGGGTGTGTTTCAGGGGCAAAACAAAAAGAACCGCACAGCAATGCGGTTCTTATCGATTTTGGCGGAGACGGCGAGATTCGAACTCGCGGGGGCAAAGCCCTAACTGATTTCGAGTCAGCCCCGTTATGACCACTTCGATACGTCTCCAAAGAAATAACATAAATATTTTACACCAAAAAAACGTTTTTGTCAAGTACCCGGGAAGCAAATTTGCAAAAAAGCCTGGAAAATTAAAAAACGCCTTGATTTTCCCACACATTTCCTATATAATATTCCTGAGAAACCAAGCCGAAAGGCATAACGGAGGACATAACATGACAATTACAGATCTGAGCGGCCGCTGGGAAGTCTGCCTTGACGAAAACAAAGCCGTCGCGCTGCCAACCAAGTATCCTGATAGAATCAGCCTGCCGGATTCCACATCAAATGCAGGGCTAGGAGCATTGAACACCGAGATGGAATACGGCTGCCTGACAGACCTTCACAAGTTTGAAGGCTGCGCATGGTTCCGGCGCGAGGTGGAGATAATACCCGAGATGTCGGGCAAAAATCTCACGCTGTTCCTTGAGCGCACACGAAAGACCTGCGTCTACATCGATGGTAATCAGATTGGCGAGTATTGCTCGCTTTGCACCCCGCACCGCTACGACCTCACTGGTCTGCCTGCAGGAAGGCACGAGCTGATAATCCGGGTTGACAACACGGATTACCCCACCGGCGGCGGGCACCTGACCTCCCGCGACACCCAGACAAACTGGAACGGTATAGTAGGCAGGATCGAGTTACAGTCGTACTCGGCATATCCTGAGTATGTTTACGCGATCCCTGACCCGGACAAAAAGACCCTTCACGTTCGCGCATGGATAAAGGGAGCGCACTGCGGAACCGCTTCACTTCGCGTGTTCGACGTTACGCAGGAGTACGGCTCAGCGGCGGCTGAGTTTTCAGATGAAAAGCCGCTCGAGTGCGACATTAAACTCTCGGATTCCACGCCGCTCTGGAGCGACTCCGACCCAGCGCCGCTCAGCCTGGAGCTTGACCTAGACGGCGACCGCTGTACAGTAACTACCGGACTGCGCAGAATGAGCGCCAACGACCGCACGCTGCTTATCAACGGCAGGCAGACATTCCTGCGCGGAAAGCACGACGGCCTCGTATTCCCGCAGACCGGCTATATGCCGACAGACGTGGATTCCTGGCTGAAATTCTTCGAAACCCTCAGCGAGTATGGAATCAATCACGTGCGCTATCACACCAGCTGCCCGCCGGACGCCGCGTTTGAAGCCGCGGATATCCTTGGAATCTACCTACAGCCGGAGCTTCCGTTCTGGGGAACCGTCCCCGATGAGTTCGGCGCGGAGCATAAGTTCCTGCGCGAGGAAGGCTGGCGTATGCTCCGCGAGTTCGGACATCACCCGAGCTTTGTGATGATGAGCATGGGCAACGAGCTGTGGGGCAGCAAGGAGCGCCTTAATGAGCTCATCGCGGGCTACAAGGCGGAATTCCCGGACAAAATGTACGCCGGAGGTTCTAATAACTTCCAGTTCGTGCCGTGCGTTCTTGAGCAGGAGGACTTCTTCAGCGGCGTACGCCTCGGCCGCGACAGGCTGATACGCGGAAGCTACGCAATGTGCGACGCTCCGCAGGGTCATATCCAGACTGAGCGTCCCAACAGCGTGCATAGCTACGATCCGCTCATCGACGAAGCTGCCGCGCTCGCCGGAACCCAGGTAATCGACGAGAACGGCGAAATAATGATACAGTACGGCACGGAGATGAAGAAAGTAAAGGCGGAAAGCTGGGATAACATATCCGTACATGTTCCGGTCATATCGCATGAGGTCGGTCAGTACGCGGTATTCCCCGACTTTGATGAGATAAAGGACTACACTGGCCCGGTCCGCCACGAAGCGTATGCGGCGTATAAAAAAGGTCTTGAGGATGCGGGAATGCTCCACCGCTGGAAGGATTTCTTCCGCGCGTCCGGCGCGCTTGCCGTCGACTGCTACCGCCGCGACATCGAAGCAGCTATGAGAAGCTCCATGATGAGCGGCTTCCAGCTTCTTGATATTCAGGATTTCCCTGGGCAGGGCGTTGCCACAGTTGGTATACTGAACGCGCATATGAAGTCCAAGGGGCTGGTAACTCCGGAGGAATGGCGGCGTTACTGCGCTGAAACTGTAGTCCTCGCGGAGCTTGACAGATTCGTCTACAGCGCCTCCGACGAGATAGAGTGCGGACTGCTGGTATCCAGCACCGAGCCGGGATTCTCAGCGGAGAAGATACTGTGGGAGCTTTCCGTTGACGGAACCGTAGTTGATTCCGGCGCTTCCGACATCAGGGAGCAAAAAGGCCGCATTTACCGCGCGCAGAGCGTTTCGTTCACGATAAGCTGCGACAAGCCGACAGAAGCGCGCCTTCACATATCGGTCGAAGGCGAGGCGGAAAATGAATACACGCTCTATATTTATCCCAACATCGACATTGAGATAACCGAGAATTACATATCCGGCGGCGGAAAGCGCATTGAGATCACGCATGATCCTGAGACCGCGAAGAACGGCGGTGCGCTTTGCATACCAACTTCGGACGAGGATTCGCTCCCCGGGGAGTACTGCACGGATTTCTGGTGCTATGGAATGTTCAAGAGCATTTCCGAGAGCATGGGCAAGCCGGTCCCGACTGGTACGCTCGGACTTCTCATCGACAATAAGTCGGAGCTTCTGAAGGATTTCCCCTGTGATACCTTTACAACTCCGCAGTGGTACGAGATCGTTTCGCACAGCCGCTGCGCAGATCTTGACGGAACGGATATCGAGCCGGAGGTGTGGGTAATAGACAATCCTGAACGCCGCAAGAGACTCGGACTGCTGTACCGTAAGGATGGAGCTGTCTGCTGCACGTCGCGGCTGTGGGAGATCGCCGACCGTCCCGAAGTGAAGTGGTTCGCATACAGTTTGATGGAATATCTGGGTAAATAAGGTTTCACCGTAAATTCACCCAAAAGCCGTTGACAAATGGCTGCAATGGGGTTATAATCGGAATCAGAAAGGGGTAATCACTATGAATGAAGCATTAAAGAATATCATGTCCCGCAGAAGCGTAAAGGCGTACAAGCCGGAAATGCCGTCTCAGGAACTGATAGACCAGGTAGTTGAAGCAGGAACTCACGCTCCTACCGGAATGAACCGTCAGTCTCCGATAATCATTGAGGTTACCGATAAAGCAGTGCGCGACAAACTTTCTAAAATGAACGCCGATGTAATGGGAGCAAAAATCGACCCGTTCTACGGCGCACCTGTCGTACTGGTCGTGCTTGCGGATAAGTCGGTCGGAACCTACAAGTACGACGGCAGCCTTGTAATGGAGAACCTCATGCTTGCCGCAAACGCAGTAGGTCTCGGAAGCTGCTGGATACACCGCGCAAAGGAAGAGTTCGAATCCGAAGAAGGCAGGGAGCTTCTAAGACAGCTTGGGATCAGCGGCGATTACGAAGGTATCGGTCACTGCATTCTTGGCTATCCCGCCGGAGATATTCCCGCTGAAAAGCCGCGCAAGGAGAACTGGGTCTACAAAATCTGAGAAAATATTACCCACGCACCGTTCAAGCACGGGGGTAATTTATAGAATCGACATAAGGTCACCTCTAAAAACCTCATGTGAGCGAAAATGGGAAGTGCGCGCCATCTTCGCTCTGCAACATCGTGTTGCACCTCCTCGTAAGGCATACAGCCTTACTTCGTCGGATTTCCTAGAATCTGGCACACCCTGCCCATTTTTGCTTTTCGCACCGGTTTTTAGATGTTCCCATAATTAAAAACACCCTTGCATAAACAAGGGTGTTTTTGGTGCCGCTGACCGGACTTGAACCGGTACGGTATTGCTACCGAGGGATTTTAAGTCCCTTGCGTCTGCCGATTTCGCCACAGCGGCATAACAACATTATTATTTTATCATAATTACGGTGATTTGTCAAGTGCTTCGTCTGATTTTTTCAAAACTTTTCCCGCGGAATTATTGGAAAAAATACCTTGACAATGTTGTAAAGTACAGGTATAATTGATATAGGGCAACACCGCACAAAGACCATTTATTGGAGTTTGCACGTGTCTTGCTTGCATCTTTCTAGTTTGGTGTAAAAAATCACATGATTGTTCAACAAACTTGTTTCGTGTTGCGCCAAACTTGCATCTTGCACAATTCGTCCTAGCAAGGAGTGTCTCCCCTGCTGGGGGAGGTGGCACGAAGTGCCGGAGGGGCTAGTTTGGCACAATATATCACCGCCTGCTATAAGTGCAATGTTACATTTTGTGCCAAACTAACGAAAGACCAGCCTTGCGTCGCTAGTTGTTGACTTGAAAATGCTATCGCTTCCGTCAACAACTCCTCATTGTACAATCTGACGAAAAATCGAGTTTTGCCAATAAGCGAAGCGTATTATTGGCAAAACTGACTGCGCAATACACGCACAATCTTTGTGCGGTATTGCCATAGAAATAATACGAAAGGAATACCGCCATGACCGTCAACACTGAAAACAACCGCCTGACCGCCTCGTTCGGAGGCGCACGGCTTATAGTTGAACCCTGGGGCGAAAGCTCCATTAGAGTGCGCATGTACCCCGCGCTCTGCGATATAGCGGAGGACGAGCGGCTCAGCAGCTCGCCGTACTACAGCGCGCTTACCGAGCAGGTAAGCCATAACTGCACCATAAGGAGCGAGGAGGTCGATACCACCGACCCGTGGTACAAGGGCGACGAGTACGCTCAGTACCACCAGACCGGCACCGACTATTATCTCATCAACGGAAAGCTCACCGTGAAGCTGGACAACGAGGGCAGAATGTCATTCTATAATCAGCGCGGAGAAGTGCTCACCGAGGAATACTGGCGCGACCGCAACCGCATAAACCGCTACTGCGTGCCTCTTCGTATAGTTGCAAGGGAGCTGAAACCGCGCCAGGGCGGTACCGATTACGAAGTTACCGCGCGCTTTGAAGCGTACGACAACGAGAAGATATTCGGCATGGGTCAGTATCAGGACAGCCATCTGAACAAGAAGGGCTCCGTGCTGGAGCTTTGCCACCGGAATTCCCAGGCAAGCGTTCCGTTTTACATTTCCAGCCGCGGCTACGGGTTCCTCTGGAACAATCCGGCGGTCGGGACGGCGACGTTCGGCACTAACAAGACGGAATGGTATGCAAGATCGGCGCGTTACCTTGATTACTTCATAACCGCTGGCGACACTCCGGCGGAGATAACCGAGCACTACACTGCGGCAGCCGGAAGAGCGCCGAGAATGCCGGAATTCGGTCTGGGATACTGGCAGTGCAAGCTGCGCTACCGCACTCAGGATGAACTCCTGGCAGTGGCGCGTGAACACAAGCGGCGCGGGCTTCCCATGGACGCCATCGTTGTGGATTTCTTCCACTGGACGCGCCAGGGCGATTTCAAGTTTGAACCCCGCGACTGGCCCGACCCGCAGGCGATGGTCAGGGAGCTGAAATCCCTCGGAATTGAAACGGTGGTTTCGGTCTGGCCTACAATCGACGAGCGGAGCGAGAATTTCGGAGAAATGGCAGACAAGGGCATGCTGGTATCCGCAGACCGGGGCAGCGGTCTGCACATGACCTGGATGGGCAATACCGTGTTTTATGACGCGACAAATCCCGAAGCCCGCAGGTTCGTCTGGGATAAGTGCCGCGAGAACTATTACAGCAAGGGTATACGCTGCTTCTGGCTGGACGAGGCTGAGCCGGAGTACGGTCCGTACGACTTCGACAATTACCGTTATTACGCCGGAACCGCGCTCCAGTGCACGAATATCTACCCGCTGATGTACGCGAAGGGCTTCTATGACGGTCTGAAGGAAGCCGGCGAAAAGGACGTGCTGAGCCTTGTGCGCTGCGCCTGGGCAGGAAGCCAGAAATACGGAGTTCTCACCTGGTCGGGAGATATTCACTCCAGCTTCCGGGCTATGCGGGAGCAGATACAGGCGGGTCTTTCCATGAGCGTGGCGGGTATTCCGTGGTGGACTTCCGACATCGGAGGATTCCTTGGCGGAAACATTCAGGACGAGGGCTTCCGGGAGCTTCTGGTGCGCTGGTTCGAGTGGGGCTGCTTCTGCCCGGTATTCCGTATGCACGGCGAGCGCTCTCCCTGGTACGAGCGCGAGGAAGAATTCATCGACGGAGTGCGCCAGCTTACGTCCGGTCAGGATAACGAGGTATGGAGCTTCGGCGACGACAATTACGAGATACTCAAGAAATACCTGTTCGTTCGCGAGAAACTGCGCCCCTACATGAGAAAAACGATGGACGAGTGTTCAGCGGTCGGAGCGCCGGTTATGCGTCCGCTGTGGTATGAATTCCCGGGCGACCCGGAGGCGTGGGAGACCGAGGACGAGTACACTCTCGGAGCCTCTCTGCTTGTAGCTCCGGTAACGGAGGCAGGTGCGGCAGAGCGCAGCGTGTACCTCCCCGCCGGAACAGTCTGGAAGGATTGCAGCACCGGAACTGTTTACAAGGGAGGTCAGCGCGTTATCGTTCCGGCTCCGATAGATGTTATCCCGGTATTTGTCAGGGGCAACGAGGATATCGAGGTCTACTGATGACCTACGATAACATCGTACACGGCATATTCCTTCGAAGGCTGAACCGCTTTGTGTGCGAAGTGCAGGTCAACGGCGAAGTATTTCCGGCGCATGTCCGCAATACAGGGAGATGTACCGGGATAATCGCCGCCGGCGCGGAGGTCAGTCTGCAGCGGAGCACTGACTCGTCAAGGAAAACTCCGTTCACGCTTATTGCAGTCAACACGCCGCAGTATGGCTGGGTGAACATTGACAGCCTGGCTCCGAATGTCATGGCAGGGGAGTGGCTGAGCAAACAGGGGTTTGAAGTGATCCACCCGGAGCATGCATTCGGTGAGAGCCGCATTGATTTTTACATGGAGCGTTCCGGCGAACGGTACGTCATGGAGGTCAAGGGCTGCACGCTTGAGGAAAACGGGGTCGGTCTGTTTCCGGACGCACCCACGCAGCGCGGCTCAAAGCACCTTCGGGAGCTATCAAAAGCGGCGGGGCAGGGGTACCATGCAATAATTGCATTCGTTATCATGCTGAACGGAGTTGAGACTGTAGAGCCAAATGAAGCCATTGATCAGGCTTTTGCCAGGGAATATTCAAAGGCGGCCGCTTCCGGAGTTGAAACGAAATTTATAAAATGCAGATGTTCTGCCGACAAAGTTGAGCTAATATAAGGGAACCTCTAAAAACCGGTGTGAAAAGCAAAAATGGGCAGGGTGTGCCAGATTCTAGGAAAGCCGACGAAGTAAGGCTGTATGCCTTACGAGGAGGTTTGACGACGAAGATGGCGCGCACTGCACATTTTCGCTCACATGAGGTTTTTTGAGGTGACCATAAGTAACCCCCGCTGGAATTCCGGCGGGGGTCGTGCTTTGCTTGATTGTGTAATCAGGCGGCTTCTTTAGTATCTACGGTAGATATTTCCGCTGTCGATGACGATGTAGCGGCAGTTTGTTCAGATGTTGCCTGAGATGCCTGAGCGGTCTGCTGTGCATCTGCGGTGGAAACTGTCTGCGCCGTTGAAACGGTTTCAGATGTAGCAGCCGCGCTTACCTCCGCAGTAGAGACTGTCGGAGATGAGGAAGCCGGAGCGGAAGAATTCTTCTTGGAATCCGCCTTGCTTGCTTCCGCGGTTGCCTCTGCTGTGCTTGCCTTGTAAGTTTCGATGGTCACAGAGGAAATTATCACGTCCTGGATAGGCATGGATTTTTCACCGGAAGCATTCGTAGTGACATCTACGGCGTTTATCTTGTCTATAACGTCAAAACCTTCATAGACCTGACCGAACACCGTATAACCGCCGTCGATCTGGTAAAGTCCGCCGACCTTCTTGTATTTTTCAGCAGCGTCTGCGCCGTTCTTCTTGATGAAGGAAGCGTTGTTGCTGTAGTAGGTCTGCTGGTAGGTCAGCAGCTTGGTGTCGGAGTTGTCGGTTTCTGCGGCTTCTGCGGTTTCTGCTGTCCCTTCCGGAGTGCTCTCTGCCACGCTCTCGTTTGCCAGTTTGGAGGCAAGCTCGTCCGCCTTCGCCTGTACCTTTTCAGCGCTTATCTTCGAGGTATCCGCCGGAGTCTTGTTGCTGACAATGTAGAACTGCACGGAGTTGTTTCCATACGCGTCAGCGGCGTAACCAAGTGCACCGTAGAAATTACGCGCTTTCTCGCTTACCTCGATCGGGAAGGTGGTCGCGTTTTTGGCAGCGTCCTCACCGACGTAAGCGGCGGTGCCGCCTGTTCCGTCGCCGTTGAGTGAACCTCCCTGAATATAGGTGTCCTGAATAACACGGTGTATCTTCAGACCGTCGTAGTAACCCTGTTCGGCAAGCTTTATAAAGTTCTCAACGCCGACCGGAGCAATATCGGGAAACAGCTTTGCCTTAACAGTGCCGTAGTCCTTGAACTCTATGACCGCTATCTTGTCTCCGTCCGCGAAGGTGATATCCCCGATGTTCCCCGAGGAAGCACTAGAACCGCCGCCGAACAAAGAGCAGCCTGCAGATGAGATCATAACTCCCGCAGACAGAACCGCGCTCAGCAGAATGCGTTTGATATTCATTGCGTTATTCCTTTCCGTCAGATCGTCAGTCGGCTGTGTAGACCTTCACTGACTTGATGATGATGTCCTTTACAGGCTGGCTGCTTTCGCCGCTGGAATTCTCCTGCACCTCAACGCCGGAAATGCTGTCGATGACGTCGAATCCGTCAACGACCTGACCGAATACGGTGTAGCCGCCGTCGAGATAGTAAACTCCGCCGTTCTTGTATTTTTCCTTGACCTCATCCGAAGCGTTCTTTATCCATTCAGCAAGGTTGGAGTACTGGTTAGCCATGGATTCATAGTAGCTGTACTCAGCTGTGTCTGGAGCTGCAGAAGCCATAAGCTCCTTTGCCTGCGCGGCAACATCAGAAATGCGGCTCGTATCGAGCGAACCGATATCCTGCGCCTCTTTGCTGTTTACGATGTAGAACTGCGTGGAATTCTGACCGAGCGCGTTAGCGTAGCAGAGCGCGCCGTAGAAGTGGCGTGCATTCTCGTTAGCCTCAACGCCGAAGGAATCAGAGGAGCTTCCCTCGCCGGAGTAAGCAGCGGAGCCGCCGGTGCCGTCGCCGTTCTCAGAACCGCCCTGGAGCATAAAATCGGAGATCACGCGGTGGATATTCTTACCGGTGTAGTAACCATCCTGTGCAAGCTGAATGAAGTTCTGAACGCCGACAGGCGCGATATCGGGGAACAGCTTCGCCTTGATGATTCCGAAACCGTCGATCTCAAATTCAGCCACGATATCGCCGGACTGTATCGTAACATCGCCGATATTTCCGCCGGTAGCCGGAGCGTTTTTCACCATCTCAGCCGCCGTGGAGTCAGAGGAAGCGCTGCCGCCGTTGTCGGAGCTTTCCGAAACAACGGAGCTGTCCGCGCTGCTTGTGTTGCTGGAGCAGGCTGTGAAGCCTGCAGCGCATACCGCTGCAAGCATACATGCCATGAGTTTTCTTATCTTCATTTTGCGTCCCTTTCTTATTGCTCTGCCGTGCCGGAGCTTTCGCCGTCCGCATGGTATTCGCTGATAGTTACCGACTTCACGAGTACTGTATCAACGGCGCGGTAGGTGTTTTCGTCCGACTGGATATTACAGAGCTTTTCCACCACGTCAAGACCTTCGTATGTCTGACCGAAAACCGTCACCGAGCCAGACATTCCGAACACGCCTCCCACCTCGATGAACTTGTCGAACAGGTTCGAGAGGTTAGCTTTTTCAACGTCGGTGCGCTTTTCGCTTTCAGTCATGGATTTTTTCAGCTCGTCGATCTGCTCCTGCGTCATTGTATCGTCGTTGTTGCAGACGAGGTAGCGCGCGTCGGAGTAACCCGGAAGCTCCGAGTAGGTAACGAGCGCGCCGCGGAAGGGCCAGAGATCAACATTGTACTCATGCGCGAGCGCTTCGTCGTCGCTGTCGCGCCCGGTGTATACTCCCTTGTCGTTTTCATGGCCGCCGGTGAGAAAATAGGTGTCCTGAACCACCGCGTAAACCGGCAGACCGTCGTACTTTCCGGCGTTTGCGCGCTCAACGAACGCAGCCACAGTGTTCGGGCAGTATTCATCGTAGAGCACCGCGCGAAATTCACCGAGGTCGGTGTCAAAAATAGCTATAGTGTCGCCCTCCTGCGGAGCCTCAAGCTGAACAAGCTGAATGCTTGAAAAATCGTAGTCCTGCATTGCGTTGTAGTTCGAGCTTGTGAACGTGCACCCTGAGAGAGCGAGAGTGCTTCCCAGCACGGAGAGAGCCGCGAGCGCGGCAATAATTCTTTTTTTCATCAGTATCCTCAAATCATGCTTTCTTGACGATGGTGCCCTGACGGGTCTCCTCAACTACCCAGCCGAGCGCCTTTATCTGGTCGCGAATGGAGTCTGCAAGTGCGAAATCCTTAGCCTTGCGGGCTTCCTTGCGCTTTTCGATGAGCTCAGTGATCTCAGCGGGGATCTGCTCCTCATCGTTATTATTATACAACAGACCGAGCACGTTTGTCAATGCCGTAAACTCGTCGTTATACGCCTTGAGGGTGCCCTTAGTCGCATTACCTGCCGAAACTGCGGTATTTATCTTGCGGACAAGCTCGAATATCGTCGAAATTCCGTCGGCGGTGTTGAAATCGTCGTCCATTACGCGGATAAACTGCTCCTGAGCCTCCTTGACATCGGCGAGAGCCTGTGCGGAAGCCTCGCCTTCGGGAGCCGCCTCGATTGCGCGGTTCAGAGTGTCGCGGCAGGTGTAAAGTCTCTGGAGTGCAGCCTTGCAGCTTTCGATAACATCGAGTGTGTAGTTGAGCTGGCTTCTGTAGTGAACGGAGAGCAGCATGAAGCGGATAGGCTCGTAGCCGTATTCCTTCGAAAGATCTCTTACCATGAAGAAGTTGCCCTTCGACTTTGACATCTTGGTGCCGTCGACATTGAGCATTCCGTTGTGCATCCAGATATTTGCGAGGGGCTGACCGGTAGCGCATTCGCTCTGTGCTATCTCATTCTCGTGGTGCGGGAAGATAAGGTCTGCGCCGCCGCCGTGAATGTCGATGGTGTCTCCGATGTAGTGGCGGCTCATAGCGGAGCACTCGATGTGCCAGCCGGGTCTGCCCTTGCCGAACGGGGAATCCCAGTAGGGCTCGCCTGGCTTAGCAGCCTTCCATACCGCAAAGTCCATCGGGTCGCGCTTCTTTTCGCCGACCTCGATGCGCGCGCCCGCCTGGAGATCCTCAAGCGGCATGTGTGAAAGCTTGCCGTACTCCGGGAACTTGGAGGTCTCGAAGTAAACGTCGCCGTCGGCCTCGTAAGCGAAACCCTTTTCAATGAGGGTCTTTACGATGTCGATGATTATATCCATGTTCTCGGTTACCTTTGGGTGAACGTCGGCACGGCGTACATTCAGACCGTCGGCGTCTGTGAAGTATTCCCTGATAGCATTCTCGGAAACCTCGTGAGCGGTCTTGCCGAGCTCGTTCGCCTTCTTGATTATCTTGTCGTCGACATCGGTGAAGTTCTGAACATAGAAAACCTTGTATCCGCGGAACTCAAGATACCTGCGGAGCGTGTCGAATACGCACAGGGCGCGGGCGTTTCCGATGTGGATAAGGTTGTAGACCGTAGGACCGCACGCGTAGATTTTTACGGTGCCGGGAGTGATGGGCTTCAGCTCCTCTTTCTGTCTTGTCATGGTGTTGTAGATCTGCATATTATTTTTCCTCCTGAGAGTTATTGTTCTTGCTGTCAAGCTGTTTTTTCAGGTCGTCTATCTCCTGCTGCAAACACTCTATCTTGTACATGTGTTCGCAGAGGAGCTGAGAAACCGGATCCGGAATGTGGATCTGATCGAGGTCGCTGTTGCCTACGCGAACGCCGTCGCGCTTCACGACCCTCGCGGGAACACCGACTGCCGTGCAGTTCGGCGGGACTTCCTCAAGAACTACGGCGTTGGCGGCGATTTTGGAGTTGTCGCCTATCTTCATCGGTCCCAGAACTCTTGCGCCCGCGCCGACCAGCACGTTGTTTCCCAGGGTCGGGTGGCGTTTTCCGGTGTCCTTGCCGGTGCCGCCGAGTGTGACATTCTGGTAGAGCGTACAGTAGTCGCCGATTTCAGTAGTCTCGCCGATAACGACGCCCGCGCCGTGGTCGATAAACAGACCCTTGCCGATCTTAGCGCCGGGGTGTATCTCAATGCCGGTTCTGTTGCGGCAGCTCTGGGATATCCACCGGGCAATGAAGAAATGCCCGTGTTCGTAGAACCAGTGCGCCCTGCGGTAAGACCTCACCGCCTTGAACGACGGATAAAGGAATATGACCTCCAGAGCCGACCGCACGGCGGGGTCACGCGCCTTTATCGAATTTATCTCTTCTTTGAGACGGTCAAACATAGTAACCTCCGGGTATCATGCTAAAAGGAACTGCACACCGCGTACAAAAAAACCTCCGCACCGGTGTGGTGCGAAGGCGTTTTACCGCGGTTCCACTTCGCTTCGGGCAAATGCCCCTCAAAGCCCCTTAACGCGGGGAAACGCAGACGGCTACTGTGATTTCGCCGGCCGGGCTCACAGCCGCACTTTCACCGGAGCCTTCCGCAGCGCTCTCACCAATGCGCCGCTCTCTGGGGGAGGGGAACCCGGGTACTCTGACTGATCGAAGCCTTTGTTACAATTAAGTATATTATACTCTATCCTGCGAAAAATTTCAAGTAGGGACAACGTTTTTTTTTAATTTTCATCAAAAATTCACGTCAGGAGAATGAACGCAAGCGCCGCAATGAGCTTCATATCGGCTTTTTCGCGCCATAGAAGGATTATAAGAGCGATGATAAGCAGCGAATCCCTGTCTCCGGTAAGCTTTTGCAGAATTCCTCCGATGTTTCCGGGCGGCGGGGAGCATTTCCGCGGCTGTTCAGAGCGGCATTTTCCGACTTCCGGTGCGGCTCCGCATTTCGGTTCCCCGCACTGACGTTCAACGGGATCTTCATCCGGCTTGCACGTGGAATTATTGAAGGACTCCACCGTGCGGTAAAGCGGTGACTGCTCAGAATTCCAGACCATATTTATCCCCCCAGTTTTCCGAAAATACCGCTTTCTTTCAGCAGCGGGAGCAGCTCGATGAGCTTCAGCAGCCGCATCGCAGTGTCGACCTTGCCGCGGTTTTCTTCCCGCAGAAGGGGTTTCAGCGCCATGAGCAGCTTCTCATCGTCGGAGGTGTTCCCGGCAGCGCTGAGAAGTCCAGCGATTTTTGCCATGCTCCCGAGGTCAAGCCCGGAAAAAAGCCCGCCGTCCTGCGAGACTTCGTCTTTGGAGCCGCTGTCCTCCGGTGCGTCCTCGGCCAGCGCACGGAGAATATCTTCTATATTGTCCATGCGCCGTACCTCCTGTTCGCGCTATTTCATGCTGCCCAGCAGCTTGAGTACCTCCTCGGGTGAGCCTGCGGATTTTAGCTGTTTCATCAGTTCTTTATCCGCAAGGACGCGGCGGAGCTTTTCTTTGTCGCTCTTTGTCAGTATCGACGAAAGCGCGCTCAGATCCTTCTTTTCGATTGTTTTCCTGAGGCTTTCTGGCGATGAGCCGAGCTTTTCACTTGCAGACTTTATCAGATTGTCAAACTCGTTGTTATTCATGACATGTACCTCCTGTGATATGGCAGATTGTGTAAAGCTGTGTGAATTTTTCGTGAAAAAACCTCAAAGCCCCCTTTAATTCAAATCATTTTTATGATATAATATGTATAACTAGAACGTAAATAGAAAAATTATACCATTCGGAAAGGAAACCCATAGCTTGAAAATATTAGTTGTATCAGATACGCACCGCAATTTTGCAGTTCTGGACGATATCGTAAATGAAAACCTGGACGCAGACCTGATAATACATCTTGGCGACGGCGAGAACGAAGCGCGGGATATCCACAATCTCCACCCGGAAAAGCCGATGATCTACGTTGCGGGCAACTGCGACTACGGAATGCACCGTTCAAAGGAAATCGTGACCGTGAGCGGCTACAAGATCTTCTGCTGCCACGGTCATAATCAGAATGTGCATGCAGGTCTTGAGGAGCTGGTCGAAGAAGCCAAGCAGAACGACTGCAAAATCGCGCTTTACGGACACACGCACCTCCACCGCACCGAGGTGATTGACGGAGTGTACGTAATGAATCCCGGCAGCCCTGACAGCCCCAGGAACCACACCGAGCCATCTTATGGGATAATAAACATCTCCAGTGACGGCGAGATTAGAATGAGTCTGATGAAGGTGAAAAAGAGTGCTGAACCGGATAATAACGCTTGACGAGGTCGATTCGACCAACAATTACCTGAAGCTGAACCGCGGCGAATTACCCGACGGGACCCTTGTGACCGCAAGAATACAGACCGCCGGAAAGGGAAGGCGCGGTCACGAATGGCTTGCCGACCAGGGAATGCTGCCGCTGTCGCTTCTGCTGAAACAGCCCCCGCACCCTGACACGCTGACGCTGTGCGCCGGTGTCGCGGTCTGTGAAGCTCTTGAGCCGCTGCTTCCCGGCGAGGAGCTTGGAATCAAATGGCCCAACGACATCATACTGCACGGTCACAAGCTATGTGGTATTTTATGCGAGAGCGTATGCTTTGGTTCCTCAATGGATATAGTATGCGGTATCGGCGTGAATCTCGCTCAGACTGCGGAATTCTTTGAAAAGGCGAATATCCCCCACGGCGGCTCGGTGGAAATGCTGACCGGTGTGACGATAAACGACAGGGATAAGCTCGCGGAGGACATCGCCGAGCGGCTTTACAGCTACTCCAGGTCAGGCTTCGAGTCCGTGCGTGAAAAGTACGTCAAACGCTGTCTTACCGTTGGGAAGAAGATACGCATTATCGAAAACGGCAGCGAGCGCGAAGCGTTCGCCGAGGGAATCGCTCCGAACGGGTTCCTGGTCTGCTCCGACGAAAACGGCAGGTTTGAGGTAAATTCCGGAGAAGTCAGCGTACGCGGGCTGATGGATTACATCTGAGGTGCTGAATGATCGAGAACGAATTCAAGATAATGCTTTCAAAAGAGCAGTACGATGCGATCCATACATTTTATAGCTGGGACACCGAGGTAGAGCAGGTCAACTGGTATTACGACAGCGAATCCGGTGAGCTCAGCGGACGGCATATCACATGTCGTGTACGTACTTTAGGCGGCAGATTCTATTTGCAGGTGAAACTCCCGGCGCACGAGAACTCAAGCGGCGCCGTTTCCAGAATCGAGCTGGAGCGCGAGCTTACCAGTATTCCCGAATTCATATCAGGTCAGGAGCTTTCCGAATTCAGCGGCGCGGCTGGACTTCCCGATGTAAAGCTGCTCGGCTCGCTTTCGACCTACCGGAGCGTGAAGCGTTTTGACGGCGCGGAGATCGACCTCGACAAAAGCGAATATTTCGGCAGGACGGACTTCGAGCTTGAAGTCGAGTACACCGACGAAGCGTCGGCGCATGCTGTCATTTTTGAGATAGAACAGCAAGTCACACTCGACCGGAAGGCTCCGGTTACTGGAAAAATCCGCAGGTTTCTTGCCGAGTACCAGAAAAATCACAGATAAGCAAATCCCGGAGCGAGTACTCCGGGATCATTTATTGCTCTGAAAGTTTCTTTTCATCGGCGGCTGAGTAGTTCACCACGAACCTGCCAGCGGCTGAATCAGGCGGCGCGGAGCCTTCATCGTAGTATTCGTCAAGCGGCGTAACCCGCACACCGCATTCAGTGAATATTCCGGGAAGCCCGGAGTCCGCAGGAATGTCCATCAGGAAGTGAAGCCCGGCGTTTTCTTCGGAAATGCTGTCCTCCCCGCAGGTGCGCACCGCCAGGGCGAGGGTGAGTTCACGTATCCTGCGGTAGTACTTGCGCATGCGGCTGATGTGGCGCTCAAAATGACCGCTTTCAATGAACCGCGCAAGCGTGTACTGCTCGAACGCGGGTACCGGGCAGGAGCAGAATCCCAGGCGCTCCTTCCAGCGTTCGTAAAGTTCCTGCGGCAGGCAGACGTAGCTTATTCTGACCGACGGGGCAATAGTCATGCTGAACGTATTCATGTAGATAACGCGTCCGGAAACGTCCATGCCGAACATAGTTGGAAGCGGCTTTCCGCCCCAACGGAATTCGCTGTCGTAGTCGTCCTCGATGATGTATCCATTGCGCCTGGAAGCCCATTTCATAAGCTCCAGCCGCCGGGAGATCGGCATAACTATTCCGGTGGGGAAATGGTGAGCCGGGGAAATATGAGCCACGTCCACATTTTTATAGTACAGCTCGTCGGCAAGTATTCCGTGCTGATCGATTCCGATTGGGAGACAGAGCGCGCCGTTCAGCCGATAGATACGCGCGGGCTTATGATATCCCGGGTTCTCAACGGCGTAGGTAAGACCGCTTCCAAGAAGCTGCACCAGCAGGTTATTGAGGTATTCAGTACCAGCTCCGACGATTATCCGGTGCGGAGGTACCGTTATTCCACGGTAGCTTCTCAGGTGAGCTGAGATAGCCGCCTGAAGCTCCGGAGCACCGCCCGGCGGAACCGGAGCAAGTATTGCGCTCCCTTTTTCAAGGATCACCGTTCGCATTAGGCGCGTCCATACTGAAAATGGGAACAGCTCATTTCCAAACTGCTGCGGAGGTTTTGCGGTTGTTTCTTCACGCTCGTCATTTTCAGCTTGTGCGGAAGTTTCGGCGGCTTGCGGCGCGGGGAATTCCGCAGTGCAGACATAGTAGCCGCTGCGCTCCCTTGCGGAGATGTAGCCCTCCGCCAGAAGCTGCGCGTACGCGTTCTCAACTGTGACTACGCTTATCCCGAGCCGCTCCGCCTGAGCGCGCTTTGAAGGCAGCTTCGACCCTTCTTTGAGCTTTCCGCATATGATCTCCTGCTTTATTTCGTTGTACAGCTTTTCGTAGAGACTGGTTCTGCTGTTTCTTTCCATTGTCGTCACTTCCCGGATTCTAAATCGTAACTTGCTGAAATGTAATTTGTTTTGATAAGCGCCTTATATTTATTATACAACATTTCAGCATTATTTGCAATAGCAGGAAATAGTAATTGACTAATGTTGTTTTGTGTGATATAATCATTATATGAAAATAATGTCATAAAGGAGATTTTAACATGAGCTTCAATATACATGACCTTAACCGCAACGCCTGTATGCTCAAAGGCCCTCTGCGCAGCGAGGGCTACGACTGGTGGTGGCACAGCTTTACCGGAGTCAACGTACGCACCGGAGAGGAGCGCTCGTTTTTCGTGGAGTTCTTCCTCTGCAACCCGGAATTTGGCGGCAGGGCGCCGACATTCGGTCAGCTTCCGTTCTGCCGCGATAACGGCGTAAAGCCATCATACCTGATGGTGAAAGCCGGCGCGTGGGGCGAGGGAGCCAAGCAGATCCACCGTTTTTTTGGCTGGAATAAGGCGAGCGTCAGCCAGGTTGCTCCCTACTCCGTTTTAGCCGACGACTGCTTCGCTTCTGATTTTGTGCTGAAGGGCAGCGTCGACCTTTCCGAGGAGGAATGCGCAGAGCACCCGGAATACATGTGTTCCGCCGGGAAAATGCGCTGGGATCTCCGGCTTGACAAGCAGATCGCATTCAATGTGGGCTACGGAGCCGCAAAGCCTTTCCGTGCGGCTCAGGCGTTTGAAATGTACTGGCATGCCGAGGGCATGAAAACCGCCTACGCCGGCGAAGTTGAGTTCGACGGCGAAAAGTACGAAGTCACCCCGGAGCGCTGTTACGGCTACGCAGACAAGAACTGGGGCAGGGGATTCACGTCGCCCTGGGTATGGCTCAGTTCCAGCGACCTGTTCAGCAACCTGACCGGAAAGGCGCTGAAAAACAGCGTATTCGACATCGGAGGAGGTCAGCCGAAGGTTGCCGGAATATCCCTAGGCAGGCAGCTTCTCTCCGCATTTTATTATGAGGGCAGGGAGTTCGAATTTAACTTCTCGAAGCCCGCGCTGTTCACACAGACCAGATTCGACTGCGGCGAGACGGAGACTGAAATCAGATGGCATGTTTCGCAGACCTCCGCATACGGAAAAATGGAGGCTCGTATAAGCTGTCCGAAGTCAGAAATGCTGTTCATGAACTATGAAGCACCGGACGGCTCCATGCCGCTGAAGCGTCTCTGGAACGGCGGAACGGGCAAGGGCAGAATAAAGCTTTACGGCAGGGACGACGACGGAAAGCTGTTCCTTGTTGACGATATACGCGCGGAGCATGTCGGCTGCGAATACGGAGAGCGCTGCAAGTGAATCAAAGATGGAATTACGCTGTACGTTCAATAGTCTGTATTGCTCTTGCGGCAGCAATGGTTGGCGTATCGGAGCTGCTCGGTGAAAAGGAGATAATATTTCCGGAAATAACCGCGCTGACCGTCGGAGCAATTGCCGCTCCGAAGCACTCGTGGAAGGTCAGCCGCGCGCGTATGATAATTCTTATCGCGGTATGTTCTGTTATCGGAATACTGATAGTAAGGTTCAGCCCGTTTCCCAAAGCGGTAGGATTAACAGCGGCTTTTGCTCTGTGTCAGGTGATTTATCTGATGTCCGGAACTAGTTTTGCGCCGCTTATTTCTGCTGCGGCGCTGCCTGTTCTTATGGATACCGAAACAATAATTTATCCGATATCGGCAGTGACTATGACGGCTCTGACCTGCCTGGCACAGTACATTCTTGAACGCGCCGGTGTGTGCGAAAAAGAGGATTTTGTGCCGCTCGCAAAGCCGGAAAAATTCAGGTGGATATCTGCTATAGTAAGAGTAGGAGCAGCTGCAGTTCTGGCGTTCCCGCTGATACATTTCGGAGTGCAGTTCTGTATTGCTCCCCCGCTTCTGGTTGCGTTCACGGAGTTTTCAGATCCGCAGAGCAAGGCGCGCTCAAAGCCGGTAAAAACCGTGCTTATAATTACGGGCTGCGCCCTGACCGGCGCTTTGCTGAGGTATCTGCTGTGCTGTAATGCGGGACTGCCGCTGACCCTTGCGGCGATTCTGTCTGTTGCTGCGGCGCTTATCATAATGAAGTTCGCCGGGCAGTTCATTCCGCCGGCGGGCGCGCTTGGAGTGCTTCCGATGATTATACCGCAGGAAACTCTGCTGATATATTCTGCTGAAATCCTTGCAGGAGCCGCCGTATTTATGGCTGCCGCGCTGTGCTTCCGAAAAAAAGAGACATAAGAAAACACCCTGCTGTCAGCGGGGTGTTTTAAATTATTGCAGCAATTACGAAAGATCAGCGCGCATTTTCCTATGAAACACAAAAGAAGCGAGCACCGAGAACAAAGCTGCATAAGCCGCGACGATCAGAATATGAATTCCGATTCCGCTGAATTCAAGCGCAGCAGCCATTCGTGCCGCTTTAACGCAGTGATAGAATGGAAGCGCCCTGCATACGCCGAGCATAACTCCGCCCGCGCCTTCCGCGTCGAACCACACGCAGCCAAGCAGCGAGGCAAGAGAAATTATGATCGAGCAAAGCCCGGGAGCTGCCTTTTCATTGAAAAGGGAACCGAACAGCAGTCCGGCGGCGATAAAGAACACCGCGCCGGGAATCAGCACAACTACAGCCATTAACGCACCGCCTGCACTTATCGTGTTTGTTCCCATCACAGCCCCAGCAGTCATGGAAGCCGCAAAAGTAATAACAGACTGAATAACAGAAAGCGCAAGCACGGGAAACGTGTAGCCTGCAATAAAATCAAAGCTTTTCATCGGGGACGCATACAGCCGCGTCAGGAACGCTCCGCTGCGGTCTTTTGAGACCGACAGGCATGTGAAAAGCATGATGAACGACTGCCCGAACATCGCGATACCCCCGGCAAGATTCTCAATATTGAAAATCGTCATTCCTGCTTCGGGAGGTATGCTCTGGTTTACAATGCTCATTATCACCAACATTACAAGCGGGAATCCAAGGCAGAATATGTAGCTCAGCGGGTCACGGAGGAGTTCCTTCAGATTCCGACCGGCAAAAGCGAGTACTCTGTTCATGCGTTCACACCTCCCTCGCGAGCTTCAGCGATTTTTATAAACGCGTTCTCCAGACCTTTTTCACCGGTCAGAGCTTCAAGTTCGGACAGGGTTCCGACCGCGCGGAGCTTTCCGCTGACCATAATTGCAATACGGTCGGAAAGCTGTTCTGCTTCCTCCATGTAGTGGGTGGTCAGTATCACTGTCATGCTTCCCTTGAGTGACTGTATAGCGCTCCAGAGTTCGCGGCGCGCTAGTACGTCCAGACCGAGTGTAGGCTCGTCAAGGAAAAGCACCTCCGGCTCCGAAATAAGAGCCATCGCGATGGAGACCCGCCGCTTCCAGCCGCCGGAAAGCGTCTTGGTGCGCTGTTCCATTACTTCGTCGAGCTTGAACATGCGCTGCATTTCCGCGACGCGTTCGTTTCGTTTCTCTTGTGTAAATCCGTAGATTTTCGCCATCAGCTCAAGGTTTTCCCGAACGGTGAGATTCTCTGCTACTGCGGTGTCCTGCGGGGAAACTCCGACTGCCTTTTTCACAAGCGCGCTCTCTGTAGATACGTTGTGTCCGCAGACGTAAGCCTCGCCGCCTGTCGGTTTCGAAAGGCATGTGAGCATTCGTATCGTTGTGGTTTTTCCTGCGCCGTTCACTCCGAGAAGCGCGAACAGCTCGCCCTTTTCAACGGTTATGTCAAGGCTGTTTACCGCTGTTTTTCCTTTGTACCTTTTTGTCAGCTCTCTTGCCTGTACTGCTGTCATTGCGTTTGCCTCCTGACGCATTTCTGGCGTCCTCTATAACTCCGCCCAGCTTCACGAGAGCCATTCCCTTGTCCTCGTCCCCAAGAACAAGTATAGCGTCGCCGGGGTTGAGTCCGAATACCTCGCGGCATTTCTTCGGCAGAGTTATCTGTCCCTTGTCGTTCATTTTGGAGAAGCCGAATATGTGCTTTTTGCCGTCCTGACTGTCGGAGACCTCCGTCAGATTGCGCACCAGCATGTCTACGGTGGTGCCGTAGATATCAGCAAGCGCAATGCAGTTTTCTATATCCGGGACCGTCTCGCCGCTTTCCCATTTTGCTACTGCCTGCCGTGAAACGTTCAGCTTTTCGGCTACTTCTTCCTGGGTAAAGCCGTTCTGCTTGCGGAACAGCTTGAGATTGTTGAACTCAATGCTCATGTTTTCACCTCGTCATAATTATACATCATTTTGTTGCTCAATTCCACCAACCGCAGCTTACATAAATGTTACGTTGAGTTGCATTTTCGGAATTTGTCCGGATAAATTGCTTATTATATAAAACAAGGCTGCAATTAAAGCAACCTGATTATCATTTGTTTTTTTCGACGGCGAGAATTGGGTAGCCGTCCTCGTAGGGTTTCACTGATTCGGGAAACTCAGCCGCATGATTGAACAGCATATCGGCGAAATCATCAGCTTTCACGAACTCGCAGAGCGTTTCCAGCGGAAGTTTCTTTACCGCCGGACAGACCGGCGAGAGCGTAATAACATACATATCGTTTAGCTTGTTCACGCGGAACGGCCATATTTTGCAGTCGAACGGACGTTTGTCACCTAGTACGCACCCGTGGTCGCTGGCGGCAGGGCAGTAGATTATCTCGTCTCCGTTGAATTTCATATCGAAAACGCAGCTTTGAGTTCCTGGAATCTTCCGAACCGGTGCGAATCCCTCAGCGGTTTCTGTTTCTGATTTTCCTGTGAAAAGCGGGATCTCCCACTTGTCGCTTTCAACGAAAGTGCAGCATAGCCTGCATTGAGCGCAGGTATCATGCGAAAGGATTTTTCTGATCATTATCTCACCCGATGAATAACTGGCACCAGTAGTTGCACCAGCCGTTATTGTAGCATGCCAGACCTATGTACTCGGTATCGGGATTCAGAATATTTCCGCGGTGATAAGGGTCGTTCATCCAGCACTTCATTGCCTGCTTCGCGGAGGTGTAATAGTATGCGAGGTTTTCGGCGCGTATATTCGTTTTCAGACCGTAAGCGGAAAGGATAGTGTCCCATCTGCTTCCATCAGGGCGGTAGTGCGACTGATAGTACGAGTACTCCTTTGCGCGTACCTGAGCGGCTTCCGTCAGTGCTGTGTGAGCCTTGAGCGGCGACAGTCCGTACTCGGCGCGGGTCTCGTTGACAAGCTCAAAGAGCGCCTGGCACATCGGGTCGTCGAAATCGGTCTGCTTGATGACGTATTTTTCGGTAACTACCTTGCTCCGGGACTTGTCCGGTGCGATGGCCGCGAATTTCAGCGTAGTGGAATCGCTGATGGTTATTGCCTTCTTGTACTTTGCCGAATCCTTTGTGGGGGTCGAGCCGTCCGTAGTGTAATAGATTACCGCGTCAGGGTCGCTGCATGTGAGCTTTACCTTTACAGCTCCGCTGTATTCGCTGCCCTCAGCGGACGCCGATGGTGAAGCGGTACGTATTTTGATAGAAGCCTTGGCGGTATTGATAAGGTCCTCGCCGCTGTAAGCCGCAATTCGTACGACCGTGTTTTCCGATACGGAGATCGGAGTGCCGTCGTACAGCGCGGAGTCAGTACCGGGCTTGGAGCCGTCGGTTGTGAAATAGATATCGGTTTCATCATCGTAGTTTACTACCGTGACAAGCTGGGAATTGTCGTAATAACCGCTGGAATGAGAAAGTGCTGTAGAGTTGTCCGCGGCGGAAGCGTTAATTGTCGTGAAGGAAGCCAGGGAGATAAATGCTGCAATTGCAGCCGTATGCTTTTTGATCATTTAGGTGCTCCGTTTCTGAAATATGCCTTGGTTTTGTGAATAATGTGGTTTTTAGTGAAAATGTCAGTTAAATTAAACGATCCAGAAGATATTATATACTATTTGCTGAAAAATGTCAAGTCGGTTACAAAATGATTACAAATCGGTAACAGTTTAAAAGACATAAAGGTTAGCAGTGTTGTATAATCAACAAAAATCCGATGAAATAGGCGCTGGGCAGGAGTATTGTGAAATTGGCTATCATTCAATTACCGTTTAGGCTCTTGTCAATTTTCATCAATTTTTCACCTAATGTTTATTGACTTTAACGAAAAAATTGTTATAATATTAATAGTTGATTAGTAAACTAACTTTTCGATGCAAACTCAACTGAGAAAGGACAAAACGATGAAAAACAGCAACAACAATACCTACATGTTCAAGGGAAACGAGACAATAAAGAGCGTGAACGACGCTTCGTTCATGTTCGGCAAGTATGTATGCCGCGAACTTGAGGCAATCGGAATGCGTTCCTCCTACCGCCACGTTATGAAGCCGCTGATGGAGCAGGACGGCATGACCCAGCTCGAGCTTGTAAACCTTACCCAGCTCAAGGCCCCCACGATCAGCATTACGCTGCGCAACATGGAGCGCGAGGGTATCGTTCGCCGCGAGAAGAACGACGTAGACCGCCGCGAGACACACGTTTACATCACCGAAAAGGGCAGAGAGATGCATGCAAAGATCCTTGAAGCTTTCGACCGCGCAGAGCAGCTCATGCTGAAGGACATCTCCGAGAAGGAGCAGGCTACCGCGCGCAAGATCCTTGCAAAGATGACCGAGAACCTCCGCAGGGAAGTTGGAGGAGACGTATTTGACTAAGGTACTGAAATACCTGAAGAAATACTGGTATTTTGCTTTACTGACGCCGCTTTTCATGGTTCTTGAGGTCAGCATGGACCTGGTTCAGCCGAGCCTCATGTCCAGAATTGTTGACGAAGGTATCGTGGCAGGGGACATTCAGCTTATTCTGAACCTTGGCGGGCAAATGCTGATTTTTACGGTCATCGGCTGCCTGGGCGGCGTGCTTTCCGGCGTGTTCGGAAATATGGCGGCTCAGAATTTTTCGAACGATCTGCGCAAGGACGCATTCGCAAAGGTAATGAAGATGTCCTTTCAGCAGACCGATAAATTCACCATCGGATCGCTCGTTACCAGACTAACGAACGACATAACCGCCTGCCAGGATTTCGTCGGAATGGCGCTGCGTATGATGGTTCGTACACTTATGCAGTTTATCGGCGGCATCGTAATGGTGCTTTCGATAAATGCAACATTCGGCTACATACTGCTTTTCACCCTCCCGATACAGATAATTATTATAGTACTGGTTCTTAAAAAGGGCGCTCCGCTGTTCAGCGTGGTTCAGGGCAAGCTTGACCGTGTGAATTCCGTTGTTCAGGAGAACGTGAGCGGCGCACGAGTCGTAAAGGCGTATACCCGTGAGGACTACGAAAACGAGCGTTTCAACAAGGCAAACGATGAGCTGGTTTTCACAAACCTCCGCGTTCAGAAGCTGATGGCTCTGCTTGTTCCGACGTTTTCTATACTGATGAACGCGTCCGTTATCATGGTTATCTGGATAGGCGGCGATTCCGTAAGGGCTGCCGCAGGCGAGGCTCAGGTCGGAAGCATCATGGCTGCTATAACCTACATCACACAGATACTCATGTCCATGATGATGATCGGCATGATGTTCCAGCAGGTAACAAGAGCGACCGCTTCCGCAAATCGTATCAGGGAAGTCCTCGAGGCTGATCCGGTTATTTCCGACGGAACCTACCCGGAGGGCGGTGAAACTCCAGAAAACGGCACCGTTGAGTTCCGCGGCGTTTCATTCAGATATCCCGGAGTTCAGAGCGGAAACGTCCTGACCGGCTTGAATTTCAAAGTGAACAAGGGCGAGACCGTAGCGATACTCGGCGCGACCGGCTGCGGCAAGACCTCCCTTGTAAGCCTGATTCCGCGTTTCTATGACGCAGTCGAGGGCGAAGTGCTCGTTGACGGCGTAAACGTCAAGGATTATAAGCTGGACGACCTCCGCCATAAAATAGGCTTTGTTCTTCAGAAGAGCGAGCTGTTCTCGGAAACTATCGAGCAGAATATCCGCTGGGGCGACGCCGAAGCCTCCGACGAGGAAGTAAGGCGCGCCGCTGAAATAGCCCAGGCAGATGAGTTCATAAGCGGATTCACCGAGGGTTACAAGGATATGATCACCGAAAAGGGAAGCTCCCTTTCCGGCGGTCAGAAGCAGAGACTTTCAATTGCAAGAGCGATTGTAAAGAATCCTGAAATATTAATATTCGACGACAGCATGTCCGCGCTTGACCTTTCCACCGACGCGAAGCTGCAAAAAGCTCTCCGCGAGAAGCTGAAGGGAACTACGGTCATAATGATCGCGCAGCGAGTTGCAAGCGTAATGCGCGCGGATAAGATCGCGGTAATCGACAACGGCAGAATAGCCGCATTTGATACCCACGATAATCTCATGAAGAATTGCAGCGTTTACCGTGATATTTACAATTCCCAGATGAGAGAGGGGGCTGAGCAGGTTGGCTAAAGAAGCTCCCGTAGTTAATATGAGACCCGGAGGTCCAGGCGGTCCCGGCGGAAGGCGCGGCGGTCCTCCCGGAATGATGCCCGGCGAGAAGCCCAAAAATCTCAGGGCGACCCTCAGCCGTATTCTGACATACATCGGCAAGAACCGGCGGCTGATCATAGCAATGCTGGCGGTAATGCTGGTGGCAACTCTGCTGAACGTCATTGCGCCGACTATTCAGGCAAACGCTATAGACTCTATAGCAAAGCTTGACGCGAACGCGCTTGTGACCTGGCTTGTCGTGCTTGGCGCGGTGTATCTCTGTTCGGCGGTGTTCACATATTTCCAGAACCTTTTTGCGGCTATGCTGTCACAGTATACCGTAAGAGTAATGCGTAAGGATCTTTTTGCGAGGATCTCAAGACTGCCGATTAAGTACATGGATACCCACAAGCACGGCGATATTCTGAGCCGCATGACGAACGATGTCGAGAACGTGTCAAACTCTGTTTCGCAGTCCCTCGGTTCGCTTATTTCCGGAGTTATAATGCTTATCGGCTGCTTTGTCATGATGCTGATTCATTCCTGGCTTATGACGATAGTCAGCATGGTGACTATCGTGCTGACGCTTTTAGTTACCAAGTTCCTTTCAAAGTTCATGCGGAAGTACTTCCCGTTACAGCAGGCTAAGCTCGGTCAGCTCAACGGTCAGATCGAAGAAGCTGTCAGCGGCTGCAAGACGGTCAAGGCGTTCACGCACGAAGGCAAGATCTGCGAGGATTTCAACCAGACCAGCGATGAGCTGAAAACAGTCGGAATCAAGGCGCAGATACTCGGAGGCGTAATGGGACCGTGCATGAACACGATCGGTAACTTCGGATTCCTTCTTATCGCCGTTGTGGGAGCGGTTCTTGCTTCCCGGCCGGAAACCGATATGTTCTATATCTCGATAGGAACAATTCAGGCATTCATAACCTATTCCAAGCAGTTCACAAGACCCATAAACGAAATCGCAAACCAGTATGCGCAGATACAGTCCGCGCTTGCAGGCGCTGAGCGCGTATTCGACGTAATGGACAGCGAGCCGGAGGATCAGGGTGGAAACGAGCCGTTCGAGATCGAAAACGTAAAGGGCGACCTGAACTTCAAGGATATCGACTTCTCCTATGTAAAGGGAGAGCAGGTGCTGAAGCATTTCGACCTTTGGGTCAAATCCGGACAGAAAATCGCGATAGTCGGAGCCACCGGCAGCGGCAAGACAACAGTAGTAAATCTGCTGACAAGGTTCTACGACATCGACGGCGGCGTTATAACCCTGGACGGTCAGGATATCCGGAATATTCCGGTGAACAAGCTTCGCGGAAGCATCGGAATAGTGCTCCAGGATACGGTTATTTTCTCGGACACCATCGCGCAGAATATCCGCTACGGCAGGATCGGCGCGACCGATGAGGAGATCGTTGAAGCGGCAAAAATTGCAAGGGTAGACGACTTTGCTTCCAAGCTGTCAGACGGTTACAACACAATGCTGACCGAGGGAGGAAGCAACCTCTCCCAGGGGCAGCGGCAGCTTATTTCAATTGCCCGCGCAGTGCTTGCAGACCCGAAGATACTTATACTTGACGAGGCGACCTCCAGCATAGACACGCGTACTGAAATGCACATTCAGGAAGCGATGGTAGCGCTCATGAAGGGCAGAACGAGCCTTATAATCGCGCACAGACTTTCAACTATCCGCGACGCTGACAAGATAGTCGTAATAAGCGGCGGAAAGGTAGTCGAAGCCGGAGACCACGACGAACTGCTAGCCCAGAAGGGCGAGTATTACAAGCTCTACCAGAGCCAGTTCGCGGGAATCGCAACATAATAAAACGAAGGAGCGTTCCGCTGTGGAACGCTCCTTTTATGATTTCCTGATGTTTTTTACTGTAAGGTCATTTTCATCGACGGTGAACGTGATTTCAAAACCGGCAAAGCTCATTGTATATTCCCGCTGGGGATCTGAGATGTACTGCGGTCTGGGATCCTGCGCAAGCACCGAAACGAGCGCACCGCGCTTTTCAGGTGGAATCAGGTTTTCCAGCTCTACAGGAATGTCAACACTCAGTACGCCGTCCTGCTGAGCCAGTGCGAAACCGTTGGAAGCCTCGGGACGGCAGTCAACGTAAGGGAGATACGGCTTGATATCGTAGATGGGAGTTCCGTCCATGAGGTCGGCGCCGGAGACGTGTATTATCGGACCTTCCGGGGTGGTCAGCTCGATTTTCTCAAGCTTTACGCAGCTAAGACCCAGTGGATTCGGACGAAACGGCGAACGCGTCGCGAAAACGCCCATGCGGGTATTTCCTCCAAGCCGGGGCGGCCGGACGGTCGGCTTCCAGTCCTCGCGGACCGCTTTGGAGAACTCCCAGACGAGCCACACGTGAGTGTACATCTCAAGACCGCGAAGCGCCTCCGGAACCCGATACTCCGGCTCGAAAACGACCGTAGAGATAAGTTCGCTAACTAATCCGCTCTGCCGCGGAATCCCGAATTTCTCCGGGAAATCTGACCGGATATGCGCTATCTCCCTTAAAGTCAGCATTGCGACCTCCTAGTTGTATTTTTCTTCGATTATTTTTCTGATGGTGTTCTCGACCTCGGTCACTTCCGCGAGGAATTCAGCAGCTGATACGCGTATCGCTCCATTGCCGAGAATGATTATCTGCTCAACGCTGTCTGAGGTGGCAACGCGCACACGGTGATTTCTGCCAAGCTCGTGTGCTGTTTTTTCAATGTACATGTCTGCGGTTTCGGCTTCCTTTGTATAGACCACCGTAATTCCCATTTCGGTTTCTATCTCCCGGTGATTTCCCTTCACCCGGTATGCGTCGAAAACGAGGATCAGGTTGCAGCGCCTGAATCCCTGGTAGTTGCACATTATATTTATCAGGCGGGTTCGAGCCAGGTCCAGGTTTTCCTTTGCCAGCTTGTTCAGTTCTTCCCAGCCGAAAATGATGTTGTAGCCGTCGACCAGGAGATATTCGGGTCCTTTGGGAACCGGCGGCAGTTTTGGAGTTTTCGGCTGCGGAACGTGCTTTTCCGTACGCATTGCTGAGCGTTCGTTACGCTTGATTTTTCCGTAGGTGCGCTCGAAAATATCCATTAGCTCCTTGTCGGCGGCAACCCGCTGTTTATACGTATTCACAAGCTGCGGGGTGACGATCTCCTCGATTTCTTCCCGCTCGTTTTCCCCGAATCTGAGACCGCTGTCAACGTGCATGCGCGCCGGGGCTTCGTTCCATGGAACAAGCACGCCTGCTCCGTGCGAACAGAATACGCTGTCCGCTGAATTCTCAACATCAGAATCTGCGTCGTACCCTATCTTCTCAATGACTTCCTCCGGGTTGTGGCATGGGAAATACCCCTTAGGAATACAGCTAAGCCGCCCTTTTCCGCGGGTGTAGCTTATCACTTCGCTTTGGTAGCCGCGAAGCTCTGAGACCGGAGCGCTCCCCGTGAAAAGAGTTTCATCGCCCACCGTTTCCGGAGGGGCGATTTCTCCGTTCATGCGCTGGAGGTCTGTCATAGCGCGCCCGGTGCACTCCTGCGGAACGGTCAGCCGGAATTCGTACCAAGGCTCAAGCAGCACGGATCTCGCGGAGCGCAGACCCTGCCGTACAGCACGGTAGGTAGCCTGCCGGAAATCTCCGCCCTCCGTGTGCTTGATGTGCGCTTTTCCTGCGACGACGGTTATGCGCATGTCGGTTATCGGCGAGCCGGTCAGAACTCCGATGTGCACCTTTTCCTCAAGATGGGTCAGTATCAGGCGCTGCCAGTTGACGTCCAGGTCGTCCTTGCGGCAGTCCGCCGAAAAGTGAAGCCCCGTTCCGCGCTCGGCTGGTTCAAGCAGCAGATGAACCTCGGCGTAGTGCCGAAGCGGTTCGTAATGCCCAACACCCTCCACCGGAGCTTCAATGGTTTCCTTGTACGCAATGCTGCCCTGGTCGAATCCGACATCAAGCCCGAAACGCTCTTTTATCAGAGTTTTCAGCACTTCAAGCTGTATCTCGCCCATGAGCTGAACGTGTATTTCTTTAAGCTGTTCATTCCAGACGATACGCAGCATCGGATCCTCGTCGCAAAGCCCGTGGAGCTTCGCAAGCGTGGTCGGGATATCGGTTTTCGGCGGAAGCGTCATGCGATAGGTTAGCACGGGTTCAAGCAGGGGAGCCTCACGGTCGCGCTCGGTTCCCAGACCTTCTCCGGCTCGGCCTGCGGTCAGACCGGTCACGGCGCAGAGAGTTCCCGCAGCAGCCTCGTCAACGGCTGTGAACTTCGTGCCGGAGTAAACGCGTATCTGGTTGACCTTTTCCTGTTTTCCGCCGCAGTCAAGCAGAGTTCTGACCTTCAGAGAGCCGCCTGTTATCTTCATGTGAGTAAGCCGCGCCCCCTGATCGTCGGAGGTTATTTTATAAATAAGCGCGCCGAATTCTCCGGACTGTTCCGGCTGAAACGCGAATTTGTCAATAGTCCGGAGCAAGGTTTCCACGCCTTTCAGCTTCAGCGCAGAGCCGTACACTACAGGAAACACTTCCCGCCGGAATATTGCCGCGGAAATAAGCTCTTGCGGTACGCTTCCGGTCTCCAGAAATGAGTTCATCAGATCCTCGGAGCACTCTGCAAGCTCTTCGCAGAGTTCCTCTTTTGAGCGTTCCATGGAAAACTCAACACAGCCCGGCGAGAGCTTTCGCTTCAGCTCCGCCGCGAGGGAATCCTTGCCAAGAAAGCTGATATCCATTTTGTTGACAAAAATGAACGTTGGGATATTGTAGCGCCTGAGCAGACGCCAGATAGTTTCAGTGTGGCTCTGAACGCCGTCTGTGCCGCTGATCACAAGCACTGCGTAGTCCAGCACACGGAGTGCGCGTTCAGTTTCAGCGGAAAAATCCACGTGACCCGGAGTGTCAAGAAGTGTGTATTCGTTCCCGCCGAATCGCATTACAGCCTGCTTTGAAAATATCGTGATCCCGCGGCTTCGCTCTATGGGGTCGGTATCAAGGAACGCGTCGCCGTGGTCAACTCTGCCCAGCTTGCGGAGCTCCCCGGCGGTATAGAGCATTGCCTCCGAAAGTGTCGTCTTTCCGGAGTCGACGTGTGCTGTCATTCCGATTACCAGTCGTTTCATGATAACAAACCTCTTTTTTGCATAAAAATGCGCCGCAGCAGCCGTGCGGCGCAAATATCATACTCTGTTTACTATTACGGTCGCCGTGGCGTAATCCTTACAGTGAGCCACGGAAACATTGAACTCATAGTGTTCGCGTTCTTCGAGCATTTTCGCGCGTCCGGTCGTTATAATGAACGGTGAACCTATTCGATCCCGCAGTATTGTGATCTCGTTCGGGCGGACGATTCGAAACCCTGTTCCTATCGCCTTGGCGAACGCCATTTTAGCGCAGTAGTTTTCGGCTATGAGTTCCGCAGACAGTTTCCGCGAAACCAGGTAGCGTATTTCATCAGCGGAAAAGTAATTCGCCAGGAATTTAGGATTGCGGGAGGCACGCCTGATCCGCTTGATCTCGATAACGTCGGTTCCGACGCGGATAAATAAATTGTTTGCCATTATGTTGAATACGAAATACGAAACAATACGTACTTCTGCCTTCCTTTTTAGTCTTTGTTGAGCAGGTTGTGCTTGAGCTTTATGCGGAGGGAGTTAGGAAGCTCCTGTGTAATTGCTTCGCGCATTTTCTCGTTCGGATTGAAGATGAGCTTGACTTTTCCGTAGCCGCTGTGATTTACGACGAGATAGTAAGCGTCGGTTTCAGAACCTGTGTATGCATGCACTGTTGCGTCGGCGGGAACGTCGTTTTCAGTGGGATAGGGCGCGAACGCCTCGGCGGTGGAAACGTCCAGGGAGATCATGCGTTTGCGCTTTCTCTTACCGATGACCTTATCTATGTCGAGATCGTTATTTGTGAGAATATACTCGTATTCAATGTTAAAATTGCCGAGCAGCCAGACGCCGCCTGCAAGAACCAGCACCGCGAGAATGACCATCACGAAAAATCCCATCATTGCAATGTACATGAAGAACGAAGCGATGATCAGCGCGCCTGCGGAGATCAGTATTTTTTTAGCGAGATCCGCCCCGGTGCGGCGTTTCTCAACGAGCTGTTCTGCTATATTATCCATTTTGACTCCTTGAATTTTTAGTTAACCTACGGACACTTCCGCAGGAATACAATTAATTCTACCACAATCTCAATAAAAAATCAATAGGTTTTTTATGTATTTCGCATAATTTTCAGACAATTTGTCAGAAAAATTTATCCGGCTGTTAGTTTTTTTACAGATATATGTTGCAATTTGCACCGAGTTTTGTTATAATATAGAATGTACGTTTATGTGCGGAGGCTGATACTGCCTCTTAATTATGATCATGAACCGGAAAGAGGATATCATGAAACAGTTTGAAAACAAGAAAAGAATAGTAATAAAGGTGGGAAGCTCCACGCTTGCCTATCCGACCGGGCACCTGAATCTCAGGAAGTGCCAGCACCTCATTGAAGTTATGTCCGACATAAAAAACTCCGGCAGGGAAGTTGTTTTCGTGACTTCCGGCGCACAGGGAGTCGGAGCCGCGCAGGCTGGTCTCCCATGCAAGCCCACGGATATTCCGGGTAAGCAGGCGGTAGCGGCGATTGGTCAGTCGGAGCTTATGACGTTCTATAGTGAGACTTTTGGCAAGTATAACCACACGGTAGCTCAGCTTCTGCTGACCCGCGACGTTATCTCAAACAAGGAGCGCCGCACCAACGTTATAAACACATTCAACCGTCTGTTTGAGATGGGCGTTGTTCCGATAATCAACGCAAACGACGCTATATCGATCAAACAGCTCGATTTCGACGAGAACGACACACTGTCCGCGATAGTTGCTTCACTCTGCGATGCCGACTTGCTTGTAATGCTGACAGACGTTGACGGCCTATACGACGGCGACCCGAAGCAGCCAGGCTCTAAACTGATCCCGGTGGTTGAGAAGATCACGCCGGAGATAGTGGCCGCGGCGCAGGGAGCTGGAAGCGCACTGGGCTCAGGCGGAATGCTTACAAAGATCGAAGCGGCACAGATCGCAACGGAAGCAGGAATTGATACGGTCATAATCGGCAATCAGGATCCCGCTCTGCTCTATGAGCTGTTCGAGGGCGAGCCGACCTGTACATATTTCAAGGCGGCAAACTGAGAAAGGGGTATCTAATGGAATACATCGAGACACTTGGCGCTAACGCCAAAACGGCGGAACCCGCAATATCCGTGATGGGAACGAACGAAAAGAACCGCGTTCTTTCTGAGATATCCTCCCTGCTGCGTTCGCACGTTACTGAAATAATTGGTGCGAATAAGCTGGATATCGAGACCGCAAGAGCAAACGGAATGTCCGAGGCGATGATCGACCGTCTGACTCTCACCGAGCAGCGTATCGGCGGCATGGCTGACGGCGTAGACAAGGTGATATCACTTCCCGACCCGGTTGGTGCAGTGATAGGCGGAAGCGACCTTCCGAACGGACTGCACGTTATTAAAAAGCGTGTCCCGATCGGAACTATCGGTATTATTTTCGAGTCCCGCCCGAATGTCACGGTAGACGCGGCAACCCTTTGCTTCAAAGCGGGCAACACGGTTATACTCCGCGGCGGAAGCGACGCGATAAACTCCAACAAAGCGCTTGTAGGGCTTATGAGAACAGCGCTCCGGAACTGCGGCGTAAACGAAAACGCAGTACAGCTTGTCGAGGACACCTCCCGAGCCGTTGCAAACGCAATGATGAAGCTCAATAAGTACATCGACCTGCTTATCCCGAGGGGCGGCGGCGGCCTTATTCACGCGGTGATCGAAAACGCTACGATTCCCGTAATTCAGACCGGCGAGGGCAATTGCCACGTGTACGTTGACGAAAGCGCCGATATAGACATGGCTGTAAATATCATCAACAACGCCAAGACCCAGAGACCCTCAGTGTGCAATGCCATTGAGAATATCCTTGTGCATGAGAAGGCGGCTCCGGAGCTGTTCCGCAAGCTTGATATGCTGTGGCAGGGCAGAATAGCGATACGCGGCGATGAAGAAACCGCGAAGCTTGTGAAGGTCGAGAAAATTGCAGACGATACCGATTACGCGACCGAGTTTCTGGACTACAGGCTCTCCTCAAAAGTCGTCAAGAGCCTCGATGAAGCGATAGAGCACATCAACAGATTCGGCACCAAGCATAGCGAGTGCATCGTAACTCAGAGCCTTCGCAGCGCGGAGATCTTCCAGCAGCGTATTGACGCGGCGGCGGTTTACGTAAATGCAAGCACCCGTTTTACAGACGGCTTTGAATTCGGGCTGGGCGCTGAAATAGGCATTTCCACCCAGAAGCTGCACGCACGCGGTCCGATGGGACTTGAAGCGCTCACGACTTATAAATACCTGATCAACGGCAATGGTCAGATCCGCGGCTAGGAAGGACCTTATGGCAAGAAAAAAGAAGAACAACAATAATCAGACAACATCGGCGGCTCCGAATAAGGAGCAGGCTCAGAAGCAGTCACAGGAAGAAAGCCGCGTGATCGACGAGCTGTTCGGCAATCTGGACGAGCCGGATATTGAAAGCGACATCGCGGAGCTTGGCGGCTCAGAAAGCGATCAGGCCGTTTCGGGAAAGCAGCCGCGCAGCAGATTTTATTTCGTTTTTGCGGTTGTAGTGATCGTAATGGCGGTTATCGGCGTTATATCGAGCGTTCGCTTCGTGGCGCAGATAACGTCGAACCTGCTTGACAATACCTCGTTAAAAAATGAGTTCGCACGGTTCATTTATCCGGTGGTCGTAAACGATATCGCCCCCTTCGAGGAGCCTGACGAGATACCTGATTCATCTAAGATTTCCTGCGCGATATGGAATATTCTGTTAAATCATGATACCTCCGAATTTGCAAAGGACGAAGGCAACGGACTTACGATTCCGGAATACAACGTGCTTGCTTCCTGCCGTGAGCTGTTTGGCTCCACGGTTTCGCTGAATCACCAGACGGTCGGCAACGCCGAGGTAAGGTTCACTTACAATGAGGAAACCCACACCTACTCCGCCAACAAGAATATCCGTTATCTGACCTACTCGCCGCAGATAATCAGCATGACTGAGGACGGCGACGTTTACACGGTGATCGTGGGCTACGTACCGCCTACGCTGGCGGCTGTAGCCGGCACGGGCGGAATAAGCGCGCTCCCGGAGAAGTATATGGAGTACACCATCAGCCGCTGGGACGGCAAGGATACGCTGATGTCCGTGAGATTCAGCGACTACACACCGCAGACCGAGGAGGCAGGCGGCGAAATGTCATGAACCACTTGAAATTTTTTCAGCTATGTGGTATAATGATAAATGGTTTTTGAAAAACATCGAATAAAAGAAGGTACTCTGCACGGATAAAAAGGCGGAGTAGCTCCTGAAATATTCCGACAGGGAAGGATTGATCTACACCAATGATTAAAGAACAGTTACAGGCGATCAGAGAAGAAGCGCTGAAGGCAGTTACAGAAAGCGCTGATATGAAGGAGATCGACGCGCTCCGTGTTAAGTTTCTCGGCAAGAAGGGCGAACTTACCGCTATCTTAAAGCAGATGGGCGGACTTTCCGCTGAAGAGCGCCCGGTCATCGGTCAGATGGCAAACGAAATCCGCGCTGACATTGAGAATGCGGTAAAGGACAAGACTGGTTCGCTGAAGGCGGCGCTCACTGACCTGCGCTTAAAGACCGAGACAGTCGATGTTACCATGCCCGGAAAGCGTAAGCTCATTGCAAAGCGCCACCCGATGAACATAGTACTCGACGACCTCAAGTCCATATTCCACGGAATGGGATATACTGTTGTTGACGGTCCCGAAGTCGAACTTACTAAATACTGCTTTGACATGCTGCTAACCTATGATGGACACCCCGCAAGAGACCCTAACGATACATTCTATATTAATGACGACGTCCTGCTGAGAACCCAGACATCCTCTGTTCAGATAAGAACCATGCTCAAGCAGAAGCCTCCTATCGCCATCATCAGCCCCGGCAGAGTTTACCGCCGCGATGAGGTGGACGGCACACATTCTCCTATCTTCCACCAGTGCGAGGGTCTTGTAATCGACAAGAAGATCACATTCGCCGACCTCAAGGGCACTCTGGATACATTCGCAAAGAAGCTCTATGGCGAGGGCATGAAGCTGAAGTTCAGACCCCACCACTTCCCGTACACAGAGCCTAGCTGCGAGATCGACTTCCAGTGCTTCCGCTGCGGCGGCAAGGGCTGCCCGCTCTGCAAGGGCGAAGGCTGGATCGAGATACTCGGTGCAGGCGTTGTACGTCCCGAAGTCCTTGAAAACTGCGGGATCGACCCTGAGGAGTACAGCGGATTTGCTTTCGGCATAGGCATTGAGCGTATTACTATGCTCCGTTATGAAATCGAGGATATGCGCCTTCTCTATGAGAACAACATGCGCTTCCTGGAGCAGTTCTGATTTGAATAATACATTAAGGAGAATATAAAAGTGGATCTTTCAATGAAGTGGCTTAACGACTACGTTAAAGCCGATATGCCTATAAAGGAATTCTGCGACGGCATGACCATGAGCGGAAGCAAGGTCGAGACCTGGATAAAGCAGGGCGCCGACATCACAAACGTTGTAGTCGGCAAGTGCGTTGCTATGGAAAAGCACCCCGACGCTGACACACTCTGGGTTTGCCAGATCGACGTAGGAAAGGACGCGCCGGTGCAGATCGTTACTTCTGCACAGAACGTGTTCGTTGGTGCGTTTGTTCCGGCTGCGCTCAATAACGCTACCTGCTACAACCACAAGGACATGTCCTACATGAAGATCAAGAAGGGTAAGCTCCGCGGAGTTCCCAGCGAAGGCATGATGTGTTCTTATGAGGAGCTTAACCTTGATCAGTCCGATGTTCCGTACTCCAGCAACGAGGGTATTCTTATCCTGAACGACGACCCGGATTTCGATAAGATGTTCATCGGCGAGGATATTCATGACGCACTCGGGTTCAACGATACCACAGTTGAGTTCGAGATTACAAACAACCGTCCCGACTGCCTTTCCGTGCTCGGTCTCGCGAAGGAAGCTTCCGCGACTTTCAACCTGCCGCTGAACGTCAGGGAGCCGCAGTTCAAGGGTGTTGACGGCAGCGCCAGTGATTACATCAGCGTTGACGTTCAGAACACCAAGCTCTGCTCCCGCTATATGGCGGCAGTTGTAAAGAATGTAAAGATCGGACCTTCTCCGCGCTGGATGGCTGAAAGACTGAAAGCAAGCGGCGTACGTTCCATTAATAATTTTGTTGACATAACCAACTTTGTAATGCTGGAATACGGCAACCCCATGCACGCGTTCGACCTCCGCTATGTTGAAGGCGGCAAGATCAACGTTAGAAATGCTCAGCAGGGAGAGAAAATAACGATTCTCGACGGCTCCGAGGTAACTCTCAGCCCCGAAATGCTGATCATCGCAGACGAAAAGAAGCCGATCGCAGTTGCTGGCGTAATGGGCGGCGAGTTCTCCGGAATCATGGACGACACTAACACAGTCGTATTCGAGGCGGCGTGCTTCGACGGAGTATCCGTAAGAATGACTGCGAAGAAGATCAACAAGCGTACCGACGCTTCTTCCAGATTTGAGAAGGGAATCGACCCGATCAACTCCAAGGCTGCGCTCATGAGAGCGCTCGAGCTGGTAGAGGAACTCGGCTGCGGCGAGGTAGTCCGCGAGTACATCGACGTTGACAACGCAAAGAAGGTTCCGCATACATTAAAGCTTGACACCGACTGGATAAACGAGCACCTCGGCACAAATATTCCCGCTGAGGAGCAGATCGCAATTTTCAAGAAGCTGGGCTTCGGCTACGAGAACGGTAGCGTTATCGTTCCGAATACCCGTGTTGATATCGTCCGCGAGTGCGACCTCGCAGAGGAAGTTGCGCGAATCTACGGTTATAATGAGATTCCGACCACGCTTCCGCTGCTTTCGTCCGTTGGAGAGATCACACCCCGCCAGCACTTTGAAAATAAGATGGTTGACTGCATGCTCGCTCAGGGCTTCTATGAAACCATGTCGTTCAGCTTTATTTCACCACGTTCCTATGAAAAGCTGTGTTTCAGCGATGATATGAAGAAGTCCGTAGTGCTCCAGTACCCGCTTGGCGAGGACACCAGCGTAATGCGTACAAGTATGCTGCCCTCCCTGATGACTGTTGCCAACACAAATATCAGAGCCAGAAACCTTGAGGCGCGCTTCTTCGAGCTGGGCAGAATATTCCAGCCTGCCAATGAAAAGCTTCCGATCGAAACTGACGTCCTCGGAATGTGCGTTTACGGTCCCGACGAGGATTTCTTCACCATCAAGGGCGCACTTGAGGAGCTGCTGAATGTCCTGGTAGTTGACGCGAGATTTGTTCCTGTAAAGGACAACAAGACATATCACCCTGGCAGGTGCGCTGATATCTATGCAGGCGACGTAAAGCTCGGTACAGTTGGCGAGCTCCACCCTGCGGTTACTGAGGCTTATGACATAAGCTGCCGCGTATATTGCGCAGAGCTGAATATTCCCAAGCTGTTTGAGGCTCGCGGCGAGGAGCGCAAGTACAAGCCGCTTCCTAAGTACCCGTCGACCTCGCGTGACCTGAGCCTTGTGTGCGACGACGAGGTTACTTCTGATGAGATAATCGATATCATCAGGAAGAATGCAAAGCACCTTGAGAGCGTGTCAATATTCGATATGTACAAGGGCGAGCAGGTACCCGAGGGTAAAAAGAGCCTTTCCTATAAGCTGGTTCTCCGTAAGGACGGCAGCATGACCGACGAGGAAGCCGACGCAGTAGTTGCAAAGGTTCTCAAGGCTCTTGCTGAAAAGAACATCACACTTAGAGCCTGAGGAGGATAATAGATGTCACACAACTACAGAAGATTTATCGCAGCTTCCTGTGCGATCGTATGCGCTGCGTCAATGACAGGCTGCTCTGACAGCGGCTACATCGGAACGATCAATGGAATGCAGATTCCTAATGGAATTTACATTTACGATCTTCAGCTCACAGCGTATAATGAGGCTTCCTCAAAAATAAAGGAGGAGAAGGGCGATTCCCTAGGCACCGCTGAGGTTACGGTATTCGCCGAGACGATCGACGGCAAGCCGGCTTCCGCATGGCTCAAGGACTATGCGCTTGAGCGTGTTAAGCGCTATGTAGCGATAGAGTCACTTTTCGACGAATACGGACTGACCCTTTCGGATGATGATAGTAATTCCATCAATGACTACATCAAGTCACTCGACAACGATCTCGGTTACTATGCTCAGTACTACGGGATCGAGGAGAGCACATTCGGCGAGCATTTCAAGAACATGGGAATCAGCAAGGACACTCTCCGTAAAATTACCGAGAACAGCTACAAGGAGAGCGCTGTGTTCCTCCACAATTATGACAAGGACGGACTGACTCCGGTATCCGAGGACGAGATCAACAGTTATGCAACCGAGAATTACGCTGCTGTTAAGCTGCTGAAGGTAACGTTCACTGACCATCAGGGGCTTTCCCTAAAGGATGACGCTGACAAGGAGAAGATAAGAGAGCTTGCACAGAGCTACGCAGACCGTGCAAACTCCGGCGAGGACTGGGTAGATATCCAGTACGATTTTGACCTCAGAGCTGCACAGTATGAGGCATGGACCGACGCAGAGGACAGCTATGCTGAGGAACATTCTTCCACAGCGGAGGCTAAGTCCACTGAGGAAGCCAAGCAGACCGCAGAAGCCGCTGAAACTGCTGAGGCAGACAAGTCCACCGCCGAAATTTCAGAAACGGCTGAGTCCGCCGCGGCCGAAACCGCAGAAGCTGAAACTCCTGCAGAGGAAATTTACACCAAGCCGATCGTCAGCACCGGCGACGCTGACTACGATAAGTACGTTCAGGACAAGATAGACGCAGCGACCGCTGAAAAGAAGGAATCTGCCGAGGACTGCGAGCAGTACATCAGAAAGGATTCTTCCTCTCTCAACGAGAAGCTGACGGAGTACGTCTGGAACACTGCCGCTGACGGAAAGGCAACCCTTTTCGAGAACGAAGAGGAGAACTGTGTTTACGTAGTTGTCCGCGATGATGTGACTACAATGAAGTCATGGCTTGAGACCCAGAATGAGGGCATTCTTCACGGCATTAAGGACGACGCATTCGACGAGCTGCTGAAGAGCACTTACGAAAGCTATTCCGTTGAGCTTAACGATTACCTTGTAAATACAAAGTACGCACCTGAAAAGCTCCGCGGTATCGGAAAATAAATAGAAATATTCAATGAGCCAACCGCCGGCACACACCGGCGGCTGGTTTTTTGATAGAGAGATCCGGTGATGAAATGCTATTATTGAGTTTAAATGATGTCTCGATGTCTTTCGCTGAAAGGACGCTTTTCAGCGGAGTGTCCCTTGACGTATACGATAACGACAGGATAGGTTTCGTAGGAATCAACGGCAGCGGCAAAACAACGCTGTTCCGAATGCTGCGCGGCGAGCACATTCCCGACGAGGGTGCAATTCACATTGCTGGAAGCTGCAAGATCGGCGTAATGGAGCAGTTCGCCTGCAAGGATTCCGACAAAACCTTGTATGACGAAGCCCTGACGGTTTTCGAATGGCTCGAAGATATGGAGCTTGAGCTTGAGGAGCTCCACGACCGTATAGACGGCGGCGACCATTCCACAGCGACCATCGAACGGCAGACGCTGCTTACCGAACGCTTCGAGCGAGAAGGCGGACTTACCTACAAGAGCCGCACACAGTCTGCTCTGATGGGTCTGGGATTCTCAGAGGGCGACCTGAAATTGCAGGTTTCCGTATTGAGCGGAGGTCAGAGATCAAAATTGCAGCTAACAAAGCTGCTGCTTTCTGATGCCAACCTGCTGCTCCTGGACGAGCCTACAAACCACCTTGATATTCAGTCGGTTGAGTGGCTCGAAAAATTCCTTAACGACTATCGCGGCGCATATATCGTAATTTCCCACGACCGTTATTTCCTGGATAAGGTCACGAACCGCACGATCGAACTTGAAAACTGCCACATTCGTGATTATAAGGGCAATTACACGCGATTCCTTGAGCTGAAAGCGGAGGATCTTGAACGCCGCCGCAAGGAATACGAAGCGAAGATGCGCGAGATAGGCAGGATCGAGGGAATTATCGACCAGCAGAAACGCTGGAATCAGGCGCACAATTACGTGACCATCGCAAGCAAGCAGAAACAGATCGACCGCATAGCCTCTGACCTTGAGAAGCCCGAGGATGCTCCGGATTCGCTGCATTTCAGCTTTAAAAGCTCCGATGGCTGCGGAAACGACGTGTTCGAAGCCCACGATATTGCGCTGAGTTTTGACGGCAAACGGCTGTTCCGCAATGTAAATATCGACATTAAAAAGGGTGAGCGCGTGTTCCTCATCGGCGCAAACGGCTGCGGAAAAACCTCGCTGTTCAAAATTTTTACGGGGCAGTACACTCCGGATTTCGGGAGTTTCAAGTACGGCTCCCGCGTTCAGTACGGATATTTCGACCAGGCACAGGCGGGTCTGACTGACAGCAAAACTGCGATTGACGAGCTTTGGGACGCGTATCCGCGCATGACCGAGACCCAGGTCCGTACCGCGCTGGGTTCCTTCCTGTTCCGCGGCGACGACGTGTTCAAGCATGTGTCGGAACTTTCCGGCGGCGAGCGTGCGCGAATCGCGATACTGAAACTAATGCTTTCTGGAGCTAATATGCTGCTCCTCGACGAGCCTACGAACCACCTTGATATCTCAAGCTGCGAAGCGCTCGAGAATGCGCTTTTAAACTACGACGGCACACTGTTTGTGATCTCCCACGACCGCTACCTGATCAATAAACTTGCCGACCGAATATACTATCTCACGCCCGATGGCGTCAAGGAGTACCGCGGTTCCTATGACGCGTACACGCTTGCGGCTGAAAACGCAGCGCAGGTACGCCAGGAGGAGAAACCGGCGAAGCAGGAGAAGGTCAATGATTACAAGCTGAAAAAGGAGAGAGACAGCGAGCGCCGAAAGTTAAACACAAAGGTAACGCGCGCAGAAGCAGAGATAGAGGAGCTGGACAGCCTGATTGAGCAGAAAACCAACGAACTTTCCGGGCTTACTGACTACCAGAAGGCGATGGAGCTTTCCAACGAGATCGAGGAACTGCGTACCCGCCAGGAGCAGGCAATGCAGACCTGGGAGGAAGCCTCCCTTGCACTGGAGGAGTTTGACAAATGACGAAGCAGATCAGGGAATACCTTGAGCACCTCCGGCTGTTCCTGGACGGGGAGCACAGTCGTGAGGAATACGTGCAGGAGATGAAGCGTCTTCATGTGCGCATAGGCTTTTTCTCGCATGAGCGCCTGGTTCATATGTTTATCATGCTTGCCTTCGCGATTTTCTTTCTGATGACGCTTTTCATGGCGCTGATTCAAGGAAGCATTGGAATTTACGTCCTTGCGCTGCTGTTCCTTGTGCTTCTTATTCCGTATATCAAGCATTACTATTTCCTTGAAAACTCGGTGCAGAAGATGTACCTGATCTACAATAAGCTTGAGCAGCTTTCAGGAGGGAAAGATGAACTTTGATCTGGTGCCGCGGAGATACCGCGTTACTGATGAGCAGATCGACGACGGAGATTTCCAGGCGATAGTAACGCCGCTCTGGTGGGAAGTGAGTATTTACGACGGGGAAACCGAAATGTACGACTCGCTTGACCGTTTCACAGACCCGCAAAAATATGTCTGGGCTATTCAGTGGTATTATTCAGAAGTGGAAAACGGCGGTCACGACCAGTTTTTCTATAACGATACTGGAATCGTCTGGGAACTTGCGCTCGAAGGACTCCGCGTAATAGGCTGCAGCACGTTTGCTGCTATCCTGGAGGAAGCTGTGCAGAGAATAGGCGGTTACCCATCAAAGGACCGCGAGGCACGCTGGCATGAAATGTCCATGCACAATGCGGATTTTTCAGACCTCGACATGAAGTTCTACGACCGTGAGCACGAGCTTGAACAGTACTTGAGGGATTATGTCCGGCGCAACAGGGAATATCTCATTTTCGATGGGATTGTACACTTCCCAGAGGACTACGCCCCAGACGAATACGAATTCGACGAATAAAACAAATCCCCTGACTAAATCAGGGGATCGTTATTTTAACAGATCAGGGAGCATTGCTGCTCCCTGAAATTTTTATTCTGTGATGAACTTATCGACTTCGCCCGCAAGCGTGCTTGCTAGTGCGGAAAGTTCCTCGCTGGAGGCTGCGCTCTCTTCTGCGGTCGCAGTTGTGGAGTGCATTCCGGCTTCAATGTGGGAGATGCCCTCGGTGATGTCGCCGACTGCCGACTGCTGTTCAGCTGCTGCTTCAGTGATTGCCTGCATCTCGTCGGAGATCTTGCTGATACCGTTTACAATGCTGTTCATGGCTGTGTGTGCACTGTCTGCAAGCTGAGTACCCTTTTCTACCGCCGTCAGGGAAGCGTTGATAAGACTAGTTGTATTCTGTGCAGCTTCTGCGCTCTTTGCCGCGAGGTTTCCAACTTCGTCAGCAACAACTGCGAATCCCTTGCCGGCTTCACCCGCTCTGGCTGCTTCAATAGAAGCGTTAAGCGCAAGAATGTTGGTCTGGAATGCAATGTCTTCGATAGTCTTGATTATGTTCTTGATGGAAGCAGATTTCTCCTTGATGTTCTCAACTGCTTCAAGAAGCTGCTTCATCAGCTCGCCGCCCTCCTGGGCGCTGCTGTTTGCTTCCTGTGAGAGTGCAGCGACATTCGCGGACGCAGTCGCGGTATTATCTGCCTTTTCCTGAATAGCGCTGATTGTAACTGATATCTTGTCAACTGCTTCTGCAACCTTTACTGCGGTTTCAGAAAGGCTTGCAGAGCCTTCTGCCACCTGGCTGGAGCCAGACTGGATATTGCTTACGCTGTTCTTTACCGCAGTCATCGCTGAGTTGAGAGCTGAGGATATAGTATTAAGGGAGGAACCGATTGTAACGAAATCGCCCTTATAATTAATATCGGAGGATACCGTAAGATCGCCGTCGGCAAGCGGCTCAAGAACGTCGCGGATATCATGGATATAGGTGCGAAGGGTCTCGACTGTGCTGTAAAGCGACTGCTCAAGCACAAGCGTTTCATCGGAGGGTGCTTCTACAGTGAAGGGTGTTGTAACGTCGCCTTCAGAGAGAAGTCTCAGACGTTCGCTGGTTTTAACAATGGGTTCAGATATATTCTTGGCAACATTGTTGGAAATGAACACTCCAATAGTGATAAGTGCAAGGCAGACAGCAAGACCAATGCCGATGTCAAGCAGTACGCTTGCAATGATCTGATCGTAGTTACCGCTTACTGCGATAGTCCAGCCATCAGTACCATCAATAGGCATGTAATAAGCGAGCATAGTGTTGCTTCCGTTGGAGTAGGTGATCGTTCCCTCACTGTCTGACAGCATAGCTTCGGCGAGAGCCTTGTCACCTGGTACATCGCTTTCAAGATAGTTTACCATGTTCATTACAAGAGACGTATCAGACGCTGCAATTACCTGACCGTTCCTGTCAAGAACAATGATATTGCTTCCGTTACCCATGTCGATTTTGTCAAGACCGTTAGAGAACATGGTGGAATCAAGTCCGCCGTATATAACATACTTCATTCCGCTGTATTTGGTCGGGGCAGCCATCATTGTAGTTACCGATCCGTCGGTCTTGCGTATAACAGGCGGTGATATCGCGATCTGATCCTCATTATACGCTTTCTGGAAATACTCGCGGTCAGAAATATCAGTACCGTTGTATGTAGTACCATCGTGATATGCAATTGAGTAATCCTTGAAAAGCGCAGTCTTGGCGAGTGTTTCAAGGTTCTTCTGGCGCTCAACGAGAGGAATCATCTGGTTAAGAACTTCCTGGTTTCCGCCGGCTGACTGAAGCTCAAGCGAAAGGGAATTAATGGTGTTGGAGATGACTTCGCCGTAGGACTGAGCAAGCGCTTTTGTCTGGTTCTCGTAGCTTGTCACGTATGCAGATGTCAAAAAAATGCTCATGACAATCATGAGTGAAACAATACACAGTGTAACACTCAGTACAGAAAGCCGGAGTATCCTGTACTTGATCTTTGTTGTGCGGGGTTTCTTCACCTTCGGAGCTGCTGCATTTGCAGCAGGCTTTACAGCCTTGACTTTCGGAGTCTTCGGTGTCTTTGGTGCTTTAAAAGTTTTCGGGGTTTTTGTTTTCATAATATTCCCTCCAGGTTATCGGCGAAGAATACGTTTGCCATGTTCCGCCTTATATTATGTATACATTATACCATAAAATTTTAAAAAAATCAACAATATTTTGAGAAAATGCTCCGATTGTTTTGTCAAAAATAACACGCTTTATTATAAATCGTTTTCACGATTTAGCATATATTAAGCATATAATTATGATATGTTAAAATATACAAAAACGTTATTTGTGATATAGATAGAATGTTGAACCCGCTGAAAATGCAGAAAAAAGCGGCATACCGGATATTTTGAAATTGACTTAAAGCGAGAAAAGTAGTAGAATTAGTTTGCTGATTAAGAATCGGCTGTCACGTCCTGCACGTCGGCGTCGTTTGTGGAGATGGGTTCGTCTTTTTCCAGAATCACCGTGCTGAGGTCAATGTCGTCGTAGGTAATGCTCGACCAGCCCTTTGCGCTGAACATGCTGACTGTAAAGCTGTCAACATCGTGCCGCCAGCCGTTTTCATCAGGGATCCACAGATTCAGTACGACCATATCACCTTCAATTATCTTGAATTCGACCCCAGCCAGCTTGACTACGGTCTTGTCCTCGTAGTATTTTCTTGCAAGCTGCGACAGGCGGCGGGCAGGGTAGAACGTGAAATTATCCGCTGAAACCCCGCTGAGGTAGGTCAATTCGTCCTGGGTTCCGAGAAATGTCATGTGAATAATGACAGTATCGTGATCGGTTCGTTCAAGTTCCGCCTGATATGGAGTCAGTTCCTCTCCGACGTACATTGTCATGCTGTCGCCGTTAATCGAGTAGGTGAAATCCACTCCCTCTGCGTCAGCCATGGGAATAAGCTTCCCGTGCAGACCGTCTGTGTTAAATATGTAGAAGTTTCCAGTATCGTCGGTGTACTCGGACGTGTAAACGCCTGGTGTGAAGTAGTCGGAAGGCTGTATGTTCAATCCCTTGAGCGGCTCCGCAGGGGAAAGCTCCTGCTCGTCAGGGATGGGCTCCATCGTGCCGTTGAACGGTACTTCAACGGTTTCTTCGGCTGTTGACATGTTCACGTGTTCCTCAGTGCCTGGCTGAACTTCTGAAAACTCATTGTTCATGCTGCATGAGCAAAGAAATAACAGCGGAAGGACTGAAAGCGGTTTGAATTTCATTGAAAACGCTCCTATTCGGAAATGATATGAATATAGTCTATCATATTTTGATTATAAAGTCAATCTGAAATCTGACTTTGTGCGACATGGTTCCCCTTGACCCTATGTTCCAGAAAATGTATAATCAATATGAATACAAACTCATGGACAGGGGGAATACAAATGGGAGCAGCAGGGGTAATGCTACTTGCAGCGGGGCTTTCAATGGACGCATTCGCGGTGTCGGTGTGCAAGGGGCTGTCGCTCGGGAAGATCAGGCTGAAGGATATGTTCATTGTAGGAGCGTGGTTCGGGATTTTTCAGGCGGTAATGCCGCTTATCGGTTTTCTTCTGGGGACTACGCTTTCGAGATTCGTTCAGGAAGTAGATCACTGGATAGCCTGCGGACTTCTTGTGCTGATTGGCGGAAACATGGTCCGCGAGGCGCTCAGCAGGGAAGAGGAGGAGCTTCCTCCGCCGTCGCTTGATCCGAAGAGCATGTTTCTTCCGGCGCTTGCTACCAGCATTGACGCACTAGCGGTCGGCGTGACGTTCGCGTTCCTGGACGCGCCGGTCGGGATTTGCGCGGCAGTTATAGGCGCAGTAACATTTACGATGTCTGCGGCGGGTGTTAAACTCGGCAGCGTGTGGGGCGCGAAATATAAATCAAAGGCAGAGCTTGCCGGAGGTATCACGCTTGTAATACTGGGACTGAAAATACTGGCAGAGGGTCTTGGCTGGATCTGAGCCGTTAATATAAAGAACAAAAGAACACAGGAGATAAAAAAATGAAGTACATAAGACAATTTGGAATAATTCTGCTGATAACATTTATCGGCGAGATAATGCACGAGATAATTCCGATACCGGTACCCGCGGGTATATACGGTATCGTACTGCTTTTCACCGGGCTGAAAACCGGAATAGTCCCGCTGTCCGAGGTCAAGGACGCTTCCAAGTTTCTGATACAGATAATGCCGCTGATGTTCATTCCGGCGGCGGTGGGACTTATTGACACATGGGAAGTGCTTTCTCCTTCCTGGCTGCAGTTCGTGATCGTTACCGTTGTAACTACCGTAGTGGTAATGGCGGTTTCCGGACTTGCAACACAGGCAGTGATCAGACTTCGCAGTAGAAAGGCGGAAAACAAATGAGTGAGTTTCTTTCAAATTCGGCATATTTCGGCGTACTTGTCAGCCTTGTGAGTTACTGGCTTGGAGCAATACTGAAAAAGAAATTCAAGTCCCCGCTGATAAATCCGCTGCTTATTTCAATAGTTCTGACTATACCAGCTTTGCTGCTTCTTCATATCGACTACAGCACCTACTACGAGGGCGCAAAGTACCTTGCATGGCTGCTTACTCCGGCTACGGTCGCGCTTGCAGTTCCGCTGTACGAGCAGTTCGATCTGCTGAAACACAATGCTGCAGCGGTCATCGTCGGGATTCTCGCAGGCGTTCTCTCGAGCCTTGGCTCGGTTCTGGGACTTGCGGCGCTGTTCGGATTTTCGCACGAGGAATACATCACATTCCTGCCAAAGTCGATAACCACCGCGATCGGCATGGGAGTTTCAGAGGAGCTGGGCGGGATCGTATCCATCACGGCAGGAGTAATAATCATCACCGGCGTGCTCGGAAATATTCTTGCCGAAGTAGTGCTGAAAGTGTTCAGGATAACCGAACCGGTAGCCAAGGGCATAGCGCTAGGAACCTCGGCGCACGCGATAGGCACGGCAAAAGCGATGGAGCTCGGCGAGGCAGAAGGCGCGATGAGCAGTCTTTCAATTGCAGTCTCCGGTATAATTACGGTTGCCGGAGCGGCGCTTTTCGCAAACCTCTATTAATTAAAAAGCGGCTGATGAATTCAGCCGCTTATATTTTTTATCCTGCTGCGCTTTCGAGCTTCTGTTCGAATTCCTTAACCGGAAGCGGTCTGTCGAAATAAAAACCCTGCGCAAGGTAGCACTTGCAGTCCTTGAGCAGCTTTACCTGCTCGGCGGTTTCGACGCCTTCCACGATGCATTCCAGACCAAGATCCTGCGACATCGTAATGATATGCCGAAGCATTTTTACCTTAGAGGGATCGTTGTCCTCTTCTTCCTGGGTAGGAAGGAAGCTCTTGTCAATTTTCAGGACATTCCATGGCATCTCACGGATAAGGTTCAGCGATGAGTAACCAACACCGAAATCGTCCACGGAAGTGCTGATGTCCTGCTCCCTGAGACCGTAAACTATCTTCTTCAGTTCCTTATAGTCTACGTCCGTGGTAGTTTCAGTCAGTTCGATTTCAATGAAGTGGTGCGGAACTTTGTACTTATCAATGATCCTGAGGATAGACTCAAGCAGATCCTCGTCCCCGAGGTGAAGCCTTGAAAGATTTACCGAAACTTTCACAGCCTCGCGGCCCTCGTCGAGCCAGCGTCGGATATCGCGGCAGACATGATCCAGCATGTAGAAATCCAGCGTGCATATCGCCTTGCTGCCTTCAAGAACAGGGATAAACTCGCCAGGCGAAATAACCTTTCCGTTTCTGAACCATCTGCATAGTGCTTCAGCGCCGGCAAGCTGATAGTTGTTAAGCTGCGTTTTCGGCTGATAAAACACCTTGAATTCCTCGTTCTCAATTGCGCTCGGGAACATCATTTCGATTTCTTTTACATGTGTCTGGTGCTGCATTATCTCATCATCGTAGAACAGGAAGGGCCGCTTGTAAACGCTCTTGGCAAGCTGGTAAGCAGTGCTGATTCTGTCCATGACATCAGTTGCGCTTTCAGTGGCCTCGGGTATCATATAATAGCCCGCTGTGGTGGTAACGGTGACAGTTTCTCCGTCATTGAATGTAATCGGCATTCCGGAGAGGTAGTTCTTTATTATATTAAGGTTGTCCTTTTTGAACAGTACGACAAAGTTGTCTCCGCCGACTCTGCAAATGCATTCCTCGTATAGAATTTTCTCCAGTATGCCATGTATGAACAGCTTCATGATGTTGGTCGCGCAGTCCCTGCCGAAGCGGTCATTGATGGAGGAAAAATGCTTGATATTAAAATAAACGCCGCCAAATTCCCCGATCCGTCCCTGCCTGATGAGATTTTTGACGGTTGCAAGGAAGAAGGTAAGGGGATAGATCATCAGATCGTTGTCAAACATTGAAAGATCTTTTGCAATAGTGGAGGCATAACTGCGGTCGCAGAACATGTAAATAAGCTTTTCAAAGGCTTCAATCTGCTGAAATTCCTCGTCTGACCAGTCTTGGCCGGATTTACTCTGCATAAAACTGTAGTTCGCTTTACATGCGCGCACGTTGTTTTCAGTAAATTTCAGAACCCGTGTACTATCAGCATTCCCGTCGTCATAATATATGTGCGGAGCGCTTTTGATTATCGCGGAGTCGCATGTTGAGTCAAAAACGGCGGACGATATACGTGATATTCTCAGGAATTTGCATATTGGCTCCAGTATCTTATTGAATGCGGGGTCGCGGTACTGTTCTATCTTCTCGCCTTCGATGATAAATTCATTAAGAATCCTTGAATAAGCTTTGTAATCAAATATCATCAGGAAGCACCTCCCTCTATCTTCAGTTGCGGAATTGTAAACTCAATAGTTACACTGCCGCCGCTTCGGAATATATCAAAAGTCCCGGACATAGCACGAATCTGTGTTCTGACGATACTGAGCGCAAGCTCTGACATCGTTTCCGCGTAGTATTCCTCGTCGGAAGTAATGATATTCCTGATTTTGCCGATCTGTTCATCGGATAATTCCGCACTTTCACTGCAAAGCTGGATCTTGAGCATTTCAGCATAACCACGCTTATAGGACGAAATACCCAGCTGCAGCGACTTGCCGCCGTTTTCGGTGAACAATGCTGCAAATTTATCAATCAGCTGACAAATTCCGCCTGCGTCGCCGAGCAGTATCTCAGGAATTGTCTGTTCAATTTCAAGCGAAATCGAAGCGGAGTCCGCTTTCTGGTTAAGGCTGTCCGTGATGGCTGAGAAAACTTTGCGTGGAGCGTATTCTTCCTCGCTCATTCTGAATCGTCTGCCGATCATCTGGAGGTAGGCAATAGAATCACGAATCATCTCAGAAGCGCCGGCTCCGCGGCTGGTAATCATTTCTAGAGCACGCTTCATCTCGTCCGGGTCGCCCGAGTCCAGAGCTTCTTTTGCAGTGTCCATGTAATCAAGCGTAATGCTTGTCATATCCGAGGTGAGGCTCATTATGTAGTCGGACTGCGACCGCGCCGCAAGTTCCATGCTCTTGCTGTTTTCAATTTCGGAGCAGTTATGCAGTGCCATCGACGACAGAGCCTTCGATATATCGAAAAGTAGTTTTGCCGAGCGTTCAACATTACTGCGCGGCATACGCTTAATTGCGCTCAGCGATTCAATATACGTATCAGGATCAATGCCGTATTCTAACGCCTTTCTCCGGCAGAAATCTGCGTCTGGCTCGTCAGTGAGCACCTGACCTCCAACGAAGCAGCCTATCATCTTTCCGTTCAGCATGATAGGCGCGGAAAAATCCACAAGCCCGGAGTGACATGTGTAAACCGAGGGCAGCCCGGTTTCCATAGCCTGGGCAGCTCCCATTTTATCGCAGTTGAAGCAGTTCTTGCACCCTGCTTCTGTGATTCGTATAAGGTCGGTGCAGAAATGGGTAAAATTGCTTCCAGCAGTAACAGGAACTCCCTCAGCGTCCGTAGTGATTGACGCCATGCCGGAATACTCCGAAAATGCGTCCTGAATCTGCTGGAGTATATTCGGTTTAATGAGTTCTGTCAATGTGTAGTTCTGCACTCGAAACCGCCTCCTTAGCCGTCTGTTATTCTGCTCGTATGATTCCATTTAAACCATCTAAAATTATTGTATCATTTTTAACTCTTTTTGTCAAGCAAAGTTGATGTAAAAAACAATCTATTAAATTCTTTAAGAAGATGTAATACTTCGTCTTTTTTCATAAAAATACGCAAAAGCCCTTGTAATTTCGACGTTGTTGTGATAAAATAAAAATATATGAGATCAATTAAAGGCGGTGAAAACATGAGCGCTGACCCGGGGTCGTACCAAACGCACCTATATACCCGAATTGGACTGGAAAATAAACAGCACCGGGGCGGCAGCTACAGAGCATTCCGGGCTGTATCATGCGTGTAAAAGCAGGCAAAAGGAAGTGCTTCAATTGGTCAAATATTACAGAAACATAGAAAATCATCTCTGCGAGATAGAAAAAGCCGAAGCGGGCTGCTGGATATCGGTAATCAACCCGACTGAAACGGAAATTTCCGACCTTGAGGATGATCTCGGAATTGACAGAGACTATGTACGCGCCGCCCTCGATGAGGAAGAGCCGTCACGAATCGAAGCTGACGACGGAGTTACGCTGATAGTCGTTGATTACCCAGTCGCCGAGACCGACAACAACCCCGACCGGACGCTTCTGTATTCAACAACGCCTATGTCAATTATCATCACTGATAAGAATGTCGTGACAGTTAGCGCGAAGGAGAATTCCGTTGTGGAGGACATCTCAAAGGGCGTTGTGAAGGGGATACAGACAAATCTCAAGACGCGTTTCGTATTCACGATACTGCTTCGTATCGCGGCAAGATATTTGCAGTACCTGAAACAGATCGACAAGATACAGAGTTACGTTGAAGGCACTCTGCACAAATCAATGCACAATAAGGGACTTATCCAGCTTCTCGGGCTGGAAAAGTCGCTGGTCTTTTTCTCGACATCGCTCAAAGCAAACGAGGCTGTGCTTGAAAAGCTGATGCGAGGCAGATACATCAAGCTGTACGAGGAAGACCAGGACCTCCTGGATGATGTGCTTATAGAGGTCCGTCAGGCGATAGAGATGACGAATATCTATTCAAACATTCTCAGCACCACGATGGATACATTTGCAAGTATAATCTCGAACAATCTGAACATTGTCATGAAGCGCATGACAACACTGACGATAATCATTGCAGTGCCTACCATAGTTTTCAGCTTCTACGGCATGAACCTCGGGGAAGCCGCAAACGGACTTCCGCTTGCAAACATATGGTTCCCGCTGCTGTTGAGCGCGGTTCTTGCAGTCGGCGTTGGATTCATCATTAATATAACTCAGAAATTCAAATAAAAAAAGCCGGGCTGTGAAGTCCGGCTTTTGATATGCGGGTGCGAATCACTCGAAGGAATCTTCCTCGTCTCTTGCGTTGAACAGCTCAACCAGCTTCTGCATTTCTTCCTCGGTCATGGAAATGCCCTTGCTCATGCGGGTGTGATCTGCGTTCCAGTCGCGGATATCGTATTTGGGCTCGCGCTCGTTCCAGCTGACTAGATTCAGCTCGCGGGTCCAGCCCTTTGCGTTTTCGGAGATTACTCCGAGTTCCTTTGTGATCTCAAATGTGATTTCAGCCATTTCAGTTCTCCTTGTCTGTATTTTTCGGGTGCTTCGGCTCCCGTTTCTTTTTGATCCTGGTTTCGTCCGCGACTACGATCTGGTCGTAAACCGCGTAATATTTCGGTGGAATAAGCTTGTTGAGGTGCAGCTTTCCAAAGAACCACCGTTCAAAGCTGATTTTTTCGTAAACGTCGTTCAGATAAGTGTTGATGTGGTTTCGGTCGCCGCTGTTTTGCTCGAGAAAGTCGTGAAGCTTTGACGGCGGTTCATATGTCACAACAAAATCCACTTTGTTCTCGGCTTCCGCGAGATTCCGCAGACCTTCCTCAAGCTCATGCTCGGACGGTATTTCGCGCTTCCACCAGTTTTCGCCTTCGATGAGGTCGACCATATCGTCGCTCTGACCTCCACCGAAAGCAAAGACCGTCTTTTCAGCGATGTTAAAAACTTGTCCGCGCATCAGCTGCCGGAGCCTTCCGGAGATCGGACGCGTTTTTCCTCCGCACCATTCCTCTACGGGATAGGATTCCAGCAGGTCGTAGTTATCATGCGAGCCTTCCACGAACAGCACATTGTATGGAAGCTTCCCGATTTTCTTCAGTATCTTCCGTTCAGCCTGTGTGCCTTCCCAGATAAATCCGAAATCCCCGCATACAATCAGCGCGTCGTTCTTTTTAAGCTTCCGGAGCAGCGGTGACTTGAATCGAGAGAAATCGCCGTGGATATCTCCGGTTATGTAAATCATATGATCCCCCCACGCAGCCGAATAATTAAAATTCGGTTACAATTTAAAAAAAGCCCTTTACAAGCAGCCAGAGATTATGTATAATAATAAGTAGCTTACGAAGAGCAGGCAGGTAATTTCCAGTTTACTTCTGGATTTGTAAAGTAAAAAACCGCCTTTATATATAATAACTCATTACAGGAGATTTGTCTATATGCGAAAAGTAAAAATTTTTTCAGTATTTATGTCAATAATTTTACTATGCAGCACATTATTGCCGTCTGTCAGCGTTTCTGCGGCTTTTACGCCTAAGTTTGCACTGCACAGCGAGGGCGTGTACATGGTAAATCTCGATACAGATATCGTCATTGTATCAAAAAATGCTGACAAGAAGCTGACTCCGGCCTCCACGACCAAAATCATGACCGCTCTGGTTGCTTTGGAGAACATCAAGGATTTCAACGCGAAAGTCGTTGTTAACTCCACGGCTACGGACGAGTTCTGGAGCGGCAACCCGAACTACGAAGGTCCGTCGACCGCCGATATACGTTCCGGTCAGGAAAACGTCACCTACTGGGACTGTCTCTACGCTCTGATGGTGTGTTCGGCGTGTGAAGCGGGAAACATTCTTGCTGTGAACATTGCGGGAAGCATTCCGGACTTTGTTGCGATGATGAACGCCAAGGCCGCAGAAATAGGCTGTACCGGAACTCATTTTGCTAATACACACGGTCTGTATTCCGAGGATAATTACACAACAGCAAGAGACTTGTACCTCATCACGCGCTATGCGATGGATAATTACCCGGGGTTCATGACGATTTGCAGCACAACTGACTACAAAATGCCTGCGAATTCCGCAAACCCCGATGGTTACACGATTCACACGACAAACCACCTTATGGTCGACGGAAGCTACTATTATGAAGGCGTGGAAGGCGTCAAGACCGGAAGCATCAACGAATACTACGAATACAAGGACGGCGCCTGGGACACCGCAAACCCGAAAAAGGGAAGCATGGCGCTGGTCACTACCTGTAAGAAAAAGGGAAGCGACGGCAGAGGCTACCGCTATATGGTAGTCACCCTTGGTGCGCCGTACTACGACGAAAACGGCGACAAATCCAACTATTCCTTTAAAGACCACATCGCGCTCTATGACTGGGCGTTCAGCGAGTTCGTATACACCAACATCGTGAAAATGAACGAGCAGGTGACTCAGGTTGACGTAAAGCATGGCAAGGACGTTGACAAGGTGGGAATTTGCGCCGCCGAGGATTATTACACCCTGCTCGAAAAGAGCCTGAACAAGACAACCGTTTCCCAGAATGTCAAGCTGTATTCCGAGAGAGTACCGATACAGGCTCCGCAGAACAAGGGATACGAGGTCGGCGAGCTTGAACTCAAGCTGAACGACGAAACCCTCGCTACAGTAAAGCTGATTACAGAATCCGACCTGGAGCTTGATACGAATGCATTTTATATGGAGAAGATAGGTCAGGTCGTTGCGAACCCGCTGTTCAAGTGGCTTTGCGTGCTTGTGGGAGTTGAACTGGTGCTGTTGATAGTAACGCACTATATGAAGCAGTCGTTCCGCCGGAAGGTCGAAGCTATGAACCGCCGCCGCAGGATCAGCATGAATTCTCCGAAGAAGAGGAAATATTAATGAATATCAATTTCATAGCAATGGGGAAGCTCAAGGAATCCTGGTACAGGGAAGCCTGCGCGGAGTACATGAAAAGGCTCGGAGCATACGTCTCTCCGAAGGTCATTGAGCCAAGCCCGGTTGACTTACCGCAGAAGCCGTCGCAGGCTCAGATTGACGCAGCTCTCCGCCAGGAGGCCGCAAAGATACGCGAGCAGATAAAGCCCGGAAGCTTCACGGTTGCGATGTGTATTGAGGGCAAGACCATCTCCAGCGAGCAGCTTGCGCAGAAGCTTGAAACAGCGGCGGGGCAGGGGTTCAGTACGGTGAACTTCCTTGTGGGGAGCTCCTTCGGGCTGGACGAGGAACTGAAAAAGCAGGCCGACCTGCGGCTTTCCATGTCGCCGATGACCTTCCCGCATTCCCTGGCGCGGGTAATGCTTATGGAACAAGTCTACCGCGCTTATTCAATACTGAACAACGGAAAATATCACAAATAAGGAGCATATTATGGATATCACATTAAAGAGCGGGGAAGTCTCCGCGAAGATCGTTTCAAAGGGAGCCGAACTGAAATCTCTCACAGTCGGCAAGCGTGAGCTGATGTGGAGCGCAGATCCGGCGTTCTGGGGCAAGACCTCCCCGCTTCTTTTTCCGATGATAGGCACGTTAAAGGACGGCAAAACGACCATCAACGGCAAGGAGTACAAAATCACTAAGCACGGCTTCGCCCGCGATCTGGAGTTCACTCCGGAGGACTTCAACGGCAGCAGCGCGATGTTTTCGCTGACCCAGAATGATTACACAAAGGCAATGTATCCGTTCGACTTTAAGTTCACGGTAAGATACACGCTGAAAGCTGACGGAATTACCGTTACATACCGTGTACGCAATGACAGCGACGCAGAAATGCCGTTCTGCATAGGAGCTCACCCCGCGTTTGCAACTCCCGGCGACATGAACGGTTACCGCTTACAGTTCCTCAGACCGGAAACAGCCGCAGTTCCTAATTATAACCTTGAAACCGGGCTCCACGAGGAGCATAACCGCCGTGAACTGATGAAGGATTCGACGGATCTCCAGCTTTCGCACGAGATGTTCTATGAGGACGTATGCTACTTTGATAAGGTGGTATCGCGGCAGGTTGAACTGCTCAACAGCGAAAATATCGGCGTTCGCGTCGACTACCCGGATTTCACAAGTCTTGGCGTATGGCAGGCGAAGGACGCTCCGTTCCTTTGCATTGAGCCATGGTGCGGTTCCGCGGACTTCGACGACTGCTCCGGCGTATTTGCTGAGAAACGCGGAATCGAAATACTCGCTCCAGGTGCCGAAAAGACATTCACTTATGCAATCACGGCAGTTGAACATAAAGCGAAAGTATAAAAACTATCCTCCCGCGCAAACGGGAGGATTTTTTTAATGTAAACAGCCGCCCGTAAAAGGCGGCTGTATGTATCAGATATGCTCGTCAAGGTACTGAATAAGCTGACCAATCTGGGGCTTTGAGAACTGACCGTCGGCCCCGACGCTTTCGCCCTTAATTCTCATCTGCTCATTGATAAGAGAAGAGAACAGGTAAACAGGAATCGCCTTGAGTATCGGGTCGTCCTTGATCATCTTAGTGAGGTGATGGCCGTCCATCTTAGGCATTTCGATATCGCTTATAACACAGGATATCTGATCGAGGATATTTCCGCCGAGTTCCCTATGGCCGTTGACGTAATCCCATGCGTCCTTACCGTTGTCGAAATGAACAACATTCTTGTAACCAGCTTCGTGCAGTGTATTTACAATCAGCGTGTTCAGGAACGGGGAGTCCTCAGCGATAACGATATGCTTATCTGACTTATCTCCACCTACTGCATTGACGCCGGAGGTGTCGAGCGCTGCGGAAGGATCCATGTCAGAAACGATCTTCTCAAAGTCGAGAATAAGCACGATACGATCCTTGAACTTTGCTATACCGGTGGCGATGTTGTTCTGACCGTCTCCGGACATTGCCGGCGGCTTCTCGATGTCCTCCCAGGAGATACGCTGAATACCCTTAACAGAAGAAACGTGGAAACCGACGTCTTTTGAGTTAAAGTGACAGATGATCAGCAGGTCATGCTCCGGGTCGGGGCTTTCTTTATGCAGGATAGTGTGAAGATTTATCACAGAGATAACCTTGTCTCTGGGAGTGAAAACGCCCTCAAAGGCAGGGTGTGAATCAGGCACGGGAACCATCGGCTGATAGTTCATGATCTCGGTTACTTTAGCGATGTTAATGCCGAAGCTCTGCTCACCGACCATGAATTCCAGCACCTCAAGTTCATTGGTGCCGCTTTCTAAGAGTATATTGCTTTCCATGACGTACTCTCCTTTTCAATTGCTTATATCTATATTATACAACACATTACAAAAAAAATCAATACATTTTATGATTTTTTTGCAAATTAATATTTCGGGTGAATATCTGCTCTTCGTTTTGCGACTTTTTTGAGCCAGAAGAACACCAGAACCAACAGAGCAAGGAGCACGACAAGTCTCAGGATCAGCGAGAACACATCGAATGGAGCGACAGTAAGCGCATAAAGCCTACCGATTGCGTCCCGGAAATACAGCGTTCCCTTGTCGGAAGCGCAGAACGCTCCGCTGGTGTAGTCCTCCATCTGGGCAAGGATTGCGACGGTTGGCTCCGACTTTTCGTCCATATCCTGAACACAGTAGACCGCCCATTTATCCTCGCGCTTTGCCACGGTGTAAATATACGGACCGTTTCCGTAATGCACCTGCGGAGTGCAGCCGCCCTTTATATCAGTAATAATATAGGAGATTTCCATATTAAGGTTATCCAGAATATAGAAGCCATCGGCAGTCGGAACGTAGAGCCGTCCGTTCCAGGACACCGGGGAAACCGGAGAATTTCCGACCTCGCACCATGTCAGGGTGTCCTCCTCAAGGGTTCCATCAGGATTAAGCCGGAGTTTTCCGGCGTTTCCGTCCTCAGTGGAGAAGAAAACCGCATATTCAGTGGCGAAAGGCGCTCCTGAAATTGTTTTGCCCAGCGGGATAACATTAGACATGTCCTGTTTGTAGTGGTGGGTGTAAAGCTCGTTCCCACAGCCCCATATCAGCCAGTCGCCCTGAAGCGCTGCGGAAGTTGGCTGATTTTCCATTTCGACAGACCACACAGTTTCTAGACCGTCAGAGCCGAGGTCAACGCACATGAACTCGTAGCCGCCGTCAAGCTTTACTGCGAAATATCCAAGCCCGTCATTAATTGAGCAGTCCGAGGCAATTTCACCTTCAAGACTGCGCGAGCGGAGGGTTGTCATGCCCTCGGTGTCAATATAAGAAACGCCCCGTTCGGTGGGCTGGAGCAGCTTCTTCTCAGAAATTGCGCCGCTGAAGCTGGTTGAGCAGTTCTGCGGAAGCTCTACTGAAGCCGTTTCTGAGCCGTCAGCCTCGCTTAATGCAAGAAGTTTGTCAGATGTCGGGAGAAACACCATTTCTCCGCTCGGAACGGGAATTCCGCAGTTTTCGCGCTTGACGTCGCCGCCCCACTGTATCTGCGTATACTTATTGTCGTGCGGGGCGGGAGAAGCGCTTATGCGTCCCTTCTCATCGCTGAATCCGCTGCTCTGTGCGAATGCTGTTGTGCCTGTCAGTACAACGACGATAGCCGCTGCCGCTGAAAAGATCTGTTTTTTCGTAATATCACCTCATAAGAAAATTGCTTTCTGCCTGCTGAATGAATACAGCGCAAGCCGGACTTCTCCGTTTCTGCACTCGCTCATCAGCATGGGCAGTATTTTTTTATATAGTTCAAGCTGTTTTGCATATGCCGGAAGCTCCAGCTCAAGGTTTCCGGCGCTGTCAGTTTTGTAGTCCACGATAACCACCGTGTCCCCCTTTACAAACAGCATATCGACTCGACCCTGTATCATGGTGCTTCCGGAAGCACCGGGGAACACATCGGAAGCCGGGATCTCGGCGAATATTTCGTACTCGCGCTCGATTTTATCAGCGGCGAGCATATCCCTCCCGAGCGGTCCGCAGAAAAACGCCGTGATTTTCTGAGCTATCTCCGGGAGCCTTCCGCTTTGTACAAAGAAGGATTCCTCCGGCTTCAGCCGCTGCTCGTCAACGAGCCTCTCGACCGCGTTTTCAACCGCCGCGTACATATCTGTCTCACTGTAGCCGCACCGCAGCGCCTCAAGCGGAAACAGTTCCATTATATGGTGGAACGTATTTCCCATGAGAAGCCCGCTTATTTTTATACCGCCCGCCTTGTCCGGCGTCAGGAACACCGGCTTGTTAAGCTGGATATCACCCTTATCTGGTGTCGGGTCGTCAATGTGGGCAAGCTCGGTGACGCTGAATCTGCTGTGAAGCGTAGTTTCATACTCGAACGGATATTTTACCGCAAGATTTCTGCTGATAATCTCTGCTGTTTCTTCATCAGCGGCACCGTCCTCCGGAAGCTCCGCAAGAAGCTGCTCTGGCTCGGGAAGGCGCTCGTTGACTACGCTCACGCGGATACCCGCCGTATTGTAAAACACCGGATTCCCAGCGGAAGGGTCGTCGCTGCCGTATCTCATCATTGAGCTGAGTATCATTTTGATGTAGGATTTCTGCGAAAGCGCGAATTCCGGTGAGAATACATCGGTTCGGCATTCAGCGGCTTCCTTTTCGGAGCACTGCCCGATCATGACGAGCTTTTCCCGGGCGCGGGTCATTGCAACGTAAAGCAGTCGGAGCTCTTCGCCGTACTGCGTGCAGTTCAGCGAGGCGTTCGCGCCGTTGAAGCTGATAGTAGGAGTTCTCAGGCGCTTTTCTATATCTGTGTGTTTCAGACCTATTCCGGTTCGTCGGTCGATCGCCACGGAGCCTTTCTCCTCATGCACCGAAGAACCCAGACCAGCCATAATAACTATCGGCATTTCCAGCCCCTTTGAAGCGTGGAACGTCATTATTTTTACTGCGTCCGCCGCTTCCTGCGGGACCACAGCCTCCTCCAGTTTCCCGGAGTTTTCACGAACTGCGTCGGTGTATCTCAGGAAGTCGTTGAGCGTACCTCCGCCGGAGGACTCGAAATCTGCTGTGTATTTTAACAGCAGCCTGATGTTGGCAAGTTTCCTGTCGCCGCGCTCATACGTGGAGATGACTGAGAAAAAATCGGTATCGTCGTATATTCTTCGTATAAGCCGCTCAATGGAGTTATTAGCCGCAAATGTCCTGAATTCACTGAAATGTTCCATGAATCTGCGGCACTTTTCGTCCGGCTGTCTTGTTATTCCGCGATTCCTGAGCAGCTCCAGAACTGTGGACGCCTTGTCGGTAAGGACGGGCTGAGCAAGTTCGCTGCCGCCCGCCGAAGCGATACAGCAGAACAGCGACTGTCCTGCAAAGCAGTCGTAGAGCGCATTCAGCCTGATTCCGGAATCGTCCAGCTCGTCGATGTCGTAGCCGAGTATTCCAAGCCTTGCAAGGGATAGTTCCTCCGCAGTAATGCCGTAAAGCGGTGACATCATTACAGTGAGGGCTTCCTCGTCAAGCTGTGGATTGTCGATCACCTTGAGATAGCTTAATATCAGATTTATCTCATCTGCTGAAAGATAGTTTCCGCCGTCGGAGGAAACCGGAATGCCGAATTTTTCAAGCTCAGACTTATAATCCGCAATGTGGGTTTTGTTACGCAGAAGTATTGCAAAGTCTCCCCAGGTGCAGGGTCTTACAGAGTTTGAGTCCTTCCTTACCGGGAATTGTTCCACCGCCATTTTTCTTATCAGCGAAGCCGTAAACCGAGCCTCTGCGACTGGGTTCGTTGCTTCAAGCACGATTTCATCGGAGGTTTCATCTTCGCTGCCGCCTGTGCCGGGCTTTTCGCGCTTCGGGAAATCCAGAAGGTACATTTCAGTTGAGTAGTCGGAGCCGGAGGAGTTTTCCGGGTACTTCGCGCCGGCCGCAAGCTGATTGTTGTCGGAGTAATCGACCTCGCCGTATTTGCGGGTCATCAGCCCTTCAAACATCGCGTTTACTACGCTGATTATATTTTCGCGGCTGCGGAAATTCCTGTTAAGCGGGAGCGTTTCAAATTTGCTGTCAGGAGCGCAGCAGTTCGCCATGATCTCGGGATTTCCCCCGCGGAACGCATAGATCGCCTGCTTGACGTCGCCGACAAAGAACAGATTTTTCTCGTCCCGTGAGATGAGCCGGAAAATCTCGAATTGCAGGTCGTTGGTATCCTGGAACTCGTCGATGATGATACACTGATACCGATCGGCGAGGGTCTGCCGCAGGGGACAGCCTTCCTCCCGGAGCTTTTCGTAAAGCAAACGCTCGCAGTCCGAGAAATCCACAACGCCGGCTTTGCGTTTCAGCGCGGTGTATTCCACGGTCATTCGCTCGACTACTATAACTATGGCGCAAATCGCCGCCTGCTGCTGGAGCAGAATGGAGCGTACGTCGTCCTCACGATAGCCGCAGCTTTCCTTGAATTTAGGCAGCTCCTTCTTGAGCCTGCCGCGGATAACGTCCACGGAGGCTTTAAGCTGCTCGTAGAACGGATCCTTCTTCGGCGTTCCTTTTCGGCTGAACGATGCAAAATCAAACGCCGGAACGCTGTTCACAAATTCGGCAAAGTGGGAAATACGCGGCTGCCTGTCCCTGGGGAAAGCATCATCGAAAGCCGCTGTGACAGCGTTTACAAGCTCATTGTCCTTTTCGAAAACCTCCTGGAACTTCCATGCGTAGCTTTCATCAGCGGTGGCAACCAGCGCCGAATATCTGCACATCACCGACTGAAAAACGATACACTGCCTGCGCAGTACGTCGATTATTCCGGGGAGAAACCGCTCCTCAAGGGTTTCTATGCTGCTGAAAGCGCGTACGCTTCCCTCAAGCCAGCCGGAGCTGTCCGCGAGCGAGGTGGTTTTCATGTATATGTCGTTGACGGCGTCGCGAAGCGCGTCGTCCTTGCTGTACGAAAATGATTTCAGGAGCTGTTCGCGCGCCATTTTTCCCAGGTTATCCGGCGGCGTACCGTTCGTAACTCCGCCATGAGCTGCGAAATATTCCGGGAATTTCTCGTCGAATTCCGCCGAGTACAGGAACTCCATAGCGTTGTCAAGGGCGGTCTGCTGCATGATTTTGCCCTTGCTTTCCTCAACTATCGTGAAATTCACCGGGAGGTCGAACATCTCTGCGTTGTCCTTTAATACGGAAAGGCAGAATGAGTTGATCGTGCTTACAACGGAGCTTCTGAATTTAATAAGCTGCTCCCGCGGGATTGCGTTTTCACCGGAGTTCCTGGAGGCTTCGTCGATCGCACGGGTCATTCTGGTGCGGAATTCGTCCGCCGCGTTGCGGGTAAATGTCATTACAGCGAACTTATCGGCGCTGACCGGAGGAATATCCGCAGCTTCATTTCCGCGGATAAGCCTGACCACGCGCTCTACCAGCAGGGCGGTCTTGCCGCTTCCTGCCGCCGCGGATACGCATGCAGAGCTGTCTGACGGATAGTTTATTGCGGATTCCTGCTCGTCAGTCCATTTTATTTCGGTTGCCATCGAACCTCACCTCACTTTATCTCGCCGATGAACCAGCTTTCCTCCGGCTCATCGCTCGTTTTTTTGGATTTTCCCTTTTTCACGCCGGACGTTTTGGGTTCGTCAGGCTTCGTTTCTGAAACTGCGGGATTATTCTCAAAAGCAGTCGCCTCTGGATTTTCTGCGCCCTTTTTTGCGGCTTTCTTTTTCTTTGAAATACCCAGCTTGCGTTCCGTTATCTCCTCGTCGACAACAACGCCGTGGAGATCCTGATTACCGCACACCGCCTTGTACCTGCAATACATGCAGGATTTCTGCTGACCTGCCTTGCCTTCCTCCGTGTAGATTGTGGGTACTGCCTGGATATCGCCTTTGTAAAGCCGTTTCAGTACATTTTCGGTCTGCTCGAGTATTTCCTTACGGAGCTTTTCGAACTGCGCCGGAGTAGGCTGAGCGTCGTCCTTCGGCATGAGTTTCTTGGCGTTGACCGAGTCAGCCGGAGCCGCTACAGCCCTGGCGTACCTTTCGGCAAACTGTTCCATTTCCATGCGCGTGTCTTCATCTGCAACACACATGTCGCTCGGAAGGTGTCCGTTTGCGAGCAGTGCAAGCAGTCCGGATTCCGTCGGGGAGGCCTCCGTCATTTTTGCCGTGAGGTAGCTCACGCCGCCGGGGTAAACGTTCGGATTAGCGTCGCAAAGTGCAATGAGGTAAACCAGCATCTGCGTATTAACGCCGTACATCGCGTTCGACAGCTTGAAGGAATGCCCGCCTGTCTTGTAGTCCACGATTCTGATATACTCGTTTCCGCCTTCGCTGCGGAACATATCCGCCCGGTCGACAATACCGGTAATAGCGACGGTCAGACGGTCGTTGAGCTTTATTCTGAGCGGCGGGATAGAAAGCTCCGTTGTCTTGAGCGGAAGAACCCTGAGCGCCTCAGATTCGTTATCTTCGTCGGAAACCTGCGTGATATCGTCGAAAGTTAGCTGTTCAGACGTATCACTGCCGGTGATATCGGGCAGTTCAGCCTTGTTGCCGTCCTTGAATTGCAGTTCAAACAGCACCGGACGGTAACGCCTGCTCTTGAATTCGTTCTGCAAGAGCACCAGCATATCGGCGCAGGACACGGAAAGTCCGCTGTACATATAGTTGAACGCCTGGGTTCTGTACGCGCTTCCGCCGAGATTCTCGTCTGCATACTGCTGGAGGTACTTTACGGCGATTTCGGTAAGCTCCTCACGTGAAAGCGCAAAGTATTTATCCATTTTGGTGCAGTACTCGGAGAGCGTTTTCTCAAGGACATAGTGAACCGCGCTTCCCACATCGGAGTTTCCGGTGTTCAATGTGCGGCGCTCCTTTATTTTCAGTCCGAATTGACAGAAGTACTCGAATCTGCATTTGTTCAGCTTTTCAAGCTTGGTAGCGGACACCTTCGCCGAGCGGAACAGTTTTTCCGAGGTCTCCGGCGAAAGCCTGTGGCGGTATATCGATGGGCGTTCCGTAACGAGCATGTCGAGCTTTTCAGCGTACGCAGAATCTCCGGAAAGCTCCAACGCCCTTTTCAGCGTGCTCCGGCGGTCGCCGGAGGTTGTGCCGAAAAGGGAAGCGTACCTTCCACGCAGAGCGTTCTGCGAGCGGCAGTAGAATTCGTCCCCGAACTGCGCCGGGTCGGCGGCGTTTTCCTCGCGTATCTGCGGGAACAATCCAAGCAGCTCCGTTACTGCTTCGGAAGGCGCAAGCGCAGAGCAGGCAGTATTGAGCAGCGGATAGGTAATATAAAGAAGGTCTGTTGCGAGGGTCAGCGCCCTGTAAGCCTGGTACCTGCTGCTGTGATAGAGTTCGTCCTGACGGAGTGCGATTTTCAGCCCGCTGTCGCCGAGAAGCTCCGCTTCGTAATTGGAAAACAGTCCGTAGCTTGAGCTGTCGTCCGGGAACAGTCCGTAATTTGCACCGGCAATAAACACGGCTTTTATGCCGTCCGCGCGGGTGCGCCCGGTATCGCCTACTATAACGCAGTCCGCTACCTGCGGAGGTCTAGCCAGAGTTGTTTCAGCGCAGATATCGCGGAACAGCGCGTAGTACTCCGCCGGAGATATCTCAGTTTTTCCAAGCGCGGAGTGCATAGCCTCAAATATTCCGACAAGTATGTCCCAGAGCGTTCTACAGCTGTCATCACCGGAAAGCACGGCGTTTTCAATGCCTGCCTCGGTAAAAAGAAAACTGCAAATCGTTTCCGTAAACCATGCGCCGGTGCATTCGTGCTGCTTTTTCTTCGCAAGAACCGTATTGCGGAGCTCAAGGAGAGGAACAACGGCAGCCTGCCGTACCTCCTCAGCCTGAACAGCCTGTTCTGAATCCGCCTTGTTCATTTTATCGGTTATGAACTCCTGCCTGAGCTGATCTCCGTGGAGCTGCCATTTAAAAATATACCCGTCAAAGCAGTCGATGTCGGCAAAAGAGAGCGCCCGGAAACCATCGCCGTCCCTCACCCGCAGAAAGCTGCTGCGCACATAGCTGAGAAGATTCTCAGCGGAAGGCTCGTCAAGCGCCCTGAGCATTGATAGAACAAGGTTAGTAAGAGGCGCATTAAGAATTACTTCCGGAATATCGCAGAACATGGGAATTCCGTATTTTGAAAAAGCGCTTTCAACCGGCGAACGGTATTCTGAAGGATTAGAACAAAGCACGGCGATGTCGCTGAATCTCAGCTCTTCGTCGGAAGTGAGCCGCTTTATTTCCGCGGCAATAAAATCCATTTCGCAGTAGATATCGTCAGCGCGGATTATCCTCACGCTGCTCATATCTGCTTCAGGGTCGGGGTTTTCGCTGTAGACCAGCTCCGAAGCGCGCTTTATTCCCGGAGACATATGGCGCGAGTTTTCGAAGTCAGGCTCCGAAATGCCATCGCCGCCGGAAAGCGCGTCGATATCCGCAAGCACGGTGCGGAATATGTCACGGGGATCGTTTTTGTCGCATACGAACGCAAAACAGCAGAGTTCCGCACGCTCCGCAGCAGCTTTCAGGAGCATTCGCTGGCTTCCTGAAAAGGTGTTGAAGCCGTCAACAAAGATGTTCATGCCTTCAAAATAAGGATTCTGCGAAGCAAGAACAGCGGCGCGCATTGTGACGTCGAGTTTATCAGTATAGTTCTGGGACAGCATCTGGTCGTACTCCAGATAAAGCGCGTATATATCCTTGATTTTTTCAAGAAGTGAAGGGCTTGCGAGCGTGAAATTTTCCTCTTCGAGGGAATCTCCGAGCTTTGCGCAGTCGATTCCGGCGGTTTTGAAAAGGGAAACCGTTTTTACCATCTTCGAAGCGAATCCGGGCTTTCGGGCGATCTTCCCGAGCGCGTTGAGCTGAACTCCGCGGTTTCGCACGGCGTTGTACATAATGACCGCCTTTGTGATGTCGTCAGCCGGCGGTTTCTCAACTGTGAATTTTGTCACGATATCGTCCGACAGCCTCGCTATAGTCAGAACTCGGATATTAGGGAACAGCTCGGTTCTGCCATGCTCGGAACATTTCCGGAAAAGGGCCTTCTCGGTTTCAAAAACAAACTGGTCGGGAACGACAATCGCGGCGTTTTTCCCATCGGCTGCGATCTGATATATACGCTCGTAAAGCCTTCCGGTGACATCGGAACACGCCGTTCCTGTAAGCATTTCTGTCATTTCTGTTCCTTTCCTCCGCGAATTGAGTAAACGTAATAGCGGTTCTTCTCGCCGACTTTCTCAATAATACCGGCGGCTCTCAGCACCTCAAGCCTGAGCGAGCTGTACGGCTCCTTCGCAGCCGTGCAGAAGTCCTTTTTAGTGAACCGTTCCGGTAGCCCCTCCGGAAGCCAGATTTTCAGCCCCTCGGGAAGCTTTATCCTGATTTCTTCCACAAGTTCAAGAGGTATGCGGGTTATTGTGCATTTTTTCCTTGCTGAGCGGCTTCGAAGCTCCGGCTTTTTGCTGTTCGGGCATATTACACGTTTTTCTGTTTTCAGCTTTGCAATTATGATGGTTATGCGGTCGTTTGAGAGATGATCCCTCATCGAATACAGCTCCTCGTACAGCCTGAGCCGCTGATTCACGTTCCGGAATTTTGTTTCTTCGATCACTTCTCCGGTCTGACCGTCGATGTAGACCGTGCGGGTGGAAACCTCCACCGGGTGAACGACGTTCACCCGTGCTGCCTGCGTGAAATCCGCCAGCTTGCCGCGAAGGGCGTACAGCTTCCGGGTCTGTATTTCGAATATTCCCTCGTCGGAAACAGCGTCGGCAAAGTACTTCCCAATACGAATCTCCTGCGAATCCGAAAAAGGAACATAATAGTTTTTCAAGACTGCGTGAATGAGCTTTTCATTCTGAGTACCCACTGAGCCGTGAAGCCCTCTGTCCCTGGTCAATGCGGCGCTCAGAGCCTGCGAAAACCTGTCTTTGTCGGTCAGAACAGGCTGGGTCTCTGATATATCAGCAGAATGACCGGTTTCCGAGGCTATGTATCGCGCAACAGCGCCCTCCGAGCTGCTTTCTATAACCTTATCCGCGTGTTTCTTCAGCTCCGGACATGCATTAGATACGGCGATGCCAACATCTGCGGCGCGTATCATTGAGAGGTCGTTATTATTGTCGCCGAAACAAACGAGCCTATCTGCGTGTGTAAGCTCCATTACCTGGAGAAGCGCGCTTGCCTTGCTTGCGTTTTTGCTGAAGATTTCGTACCATATCTCATCTTTATTGTATGTATCCGGCATGAGATTTACTGCAAATCCGTTTTCTCGGCTGAATACGCTGTCAAGCTCTGCAACGTCAATAATCGGATTCAGAAGCGTAAAATAGAACACCGTGCCCTGGAAAAGCTCCTCCCTGGTTTTCACCGGGCGCAGACGTTTGTCGCCCTGCCTTGTGCTCACGTAACCGTAAACGTCCTCAAGGCGGCTTTCAAGGTAGCTGACGCGCTCCCTGCCGTCTATGTAGGAGTACACCAGCGGAGCAATATCCATTTTATTGAAATAATCAATTGGGATTTTGCAGGAAAACGGAGTAAATACGTTCTCTACAATATGCCTTCCGTCACGCGGGTCAATGACAAAAACCCCGTTGAAGGTCACAGCGGGGCAGTTGAGATGGAGCTTTGTCAGCAGCGGGGAAGCGCTGGAAAAAGAACGCGCCGTAGCGTAAGTGAAAAGCACCCCGTCTGAAACAAGGCCGTTCAGGATCTCAGCAGTTTCATCGGAAATGCTTTTGTCAGGTCGAAGCAGCGTTCCGTCAAGGTCGGTGGCGTAAAGGGTCATTCTGTATCTCCGAATTCAGTCTTTTATATCAACAAATCTGTGGTCGAGCATGTATTCACGAAGCTCTGCAAGCGTCGGCAGACCTGCGTTGTCGCTGGCGTTCTGTATCTGCATGCTGCCAACGGCGTTAGCGCGTACAACCGCTTCACCAAGCGGAATTTCCTCGCAGATGCCGCTGATGAGGCCCGCGGCGAATCCGTCGCCCGCGCCGGCGGTGTCGACTACCTCGTCAGCCGCAAATGTCGGAGCGGTTCCGCATTCGACCGCGCTCTTGTAGAACGCACCCTGCTTTCCAAGCTTGACTACCACCTTTCTGGTGCCGCGCGAGATGTAGTAGTCCGCGATCTCCTCCGGACCGGTTAGACCGCAGAGGGTCTCGGCTTCCTTTAAACTGGGCAGGAATACGTCGGCGGACTGTGCAAACTCATTGACGAGCGCGATGGTTTCCGGTGAATTATCCCAGAGCTGACAGCGGAGATTCGGATCGAAAACAACGGTTATCTCATTTTCGTGCGCGCGTTTCACAAGCTGTCTTGCAGCGGCGGCGGCAGAGTCCGAAATAGACGGGAAAATACCCGTAAAATGTACGGCTAGGATATCCGAAAGGTCAAGTGCGTCAACGTCCGCTTTGCAGAGGAACGAAGCGGCGGAATCCTGGCGGAAATAGTAGATCTCGTGCTTGCCGGGTTCCGTTTTGTTCTTCATCATTGCGCCGGTATGATGAGCCGGGTCGGTGATGATAAGGTCGTCCGCGATACCGTTTTCATTCATGAATCTGCGAATTCGCACCGCCCGCGGATCGCTGCCGAGGCGCGTCATGAACCTGGGACACAGTCCGAGCCTTGCAAGCCCGACTGCTACGTTCATCTCCGCACCGGAAACGCTGGCGCGGAAGTGCGTTACATCGGAAAGCGCGCCCTCTTCCTCGGCGAGCAGAAGCTCCATAGGTTCACCTATCAGCAGTACCTTATCCATTCTAATGACCTCTCTTTATCTTATTTCCGTATTTTCCCCTTGAAAAGCAAAAAATATGCTAATTACATTATATCAGATTTTTAGGATAAATCAAGGCATTTATGCAGACAATTAAAGATTTTTTTGTTATTTGCGAAACGTCAGACAGTTCCACCAACCCTAACCTTATAAATTGAAGCGTTTAAATGAACCTATAAAAAAGGGCAGCCTGAGCTGCCCCTGATTCCATTTCGTCCACCATGCTTTCGGCAAATACGGCGTAACCCCGAGTAGGATCGTTTACAAAAACGTGCGTGACCGCCCCGGCAATCATTCCGTTCTGTATTATCGGACTGCCGCTCATGCCTCTGACTATACCGCCTGCGGAGTCGAGCAGCCGCTCATCGGTCACACGAATCACCATGCTCTTTGACCCGCCCATAGCGCAGAGATTCACCTTTTCAATTTCGATACTGTATTCCTGCGGTTCCATGCCCTGGATAGTCGCAAGAATAACAGCCGGGCCGCACTTGACCTCCTGCCTGAACGCCATCGGCATGGGAGTTCCGCTCATTTCTCCGTCGAGCGTTCCGAAAACGCCCACCTGTGTATTCTGGTCAATGCTTCCGATGACTTTCTCACAGAGCTCCCCGCAAAGCTCGCCTGTCTCGCCGTTTCTGCCCCTTATAGCGCTGTATATCTCGGCTGTCGTAGCCTCTCCGCTGGAAAGCGGCATTAGCTCCCCGGTCGTCACGTCGCTGACCGGGTGGCCCAGACCTGCGAACATTCCGGCGTCGGGGTCGCAGAAGGTCATCGTGCCGATTCCCGCGGCGCTGTCCCTTACCCAGGCGCCGAGTCTCAGACAGCCGTTCACGGATTCTGGTGTGAGCCGTATCTGCTTCTCGCCGTTTCCGCGCCTGACGATCACGGTGCAGCACTCTGACGAGCGCTGAACAGCTTCGCCGATCTCGGAATTTGTCCCGACCTCCACGCCGTTCACCGATGTTATCATGTCGCCCGCTCGTATCCCGCACTTTTCAGCCGGCGAACCAGTGTTTACAGAAACCACCATAACCCCGTCCGTTCGCAGCTTTATCCCGAATGGCTCGCCGCCGGGGATCAGCATCTTTCGTGCTTTCACTTTAAGGTCAACAGACTTGATTTCCATTCCGCACAGCGTGTACCTGCACCCGCCGCCGCTAAGTTCTGTAACCCTCGCGCCGCAGAAGTTCCCTGTTACGGTGCCGAATGTCTCGGCGCTCAAAGTTCCCGGAAGCACCGCATAATAAAATCCCAGGATTCCCGCTGCAGCCGCGATAAGCCAGCAAAGCGCCCCGGATATTAGTTTTCCCGCTTTCTCCATTTGTTCACCCCGAAATTGATTTTGAGGAATTCTCCCCACGACATTACTATTTGCACAGCCGGAGATTTTATAAAAGGAAATTAAAAGCGGGAGTAAAAATACAAGTTCATTTCCTAAAGAATCATACAATATTCTTTGAAAATGCTTTCTGAATATTCAGACAAGTCAACTTAACAATATGTATAATATACTTGACATAAAGACAAAAATATGTTATAATTCAAATGAGGTGAGACAATGGCAAAAAATTTAAAAATGAAATCAGCCAGAGCCGCACTTGACATGTCGCAGGACGCTCTTGCCAAGAAAATCGGCGTTACACGCCAGACCATCAATTCCGTGGAAAATGGAGATTACAACCCTACGATCAATCTGTGCATATCAATATGCAGAGCGCTCGGCAAAACGCTTGACGAGCTTTTCTGGACTGAGGAGGAAACAAAATGAGCATGAAAAGTTTTGACAAATTCTGCGAGCGGATTATACTTGCTGAACCGGGAAGCCAGAAAGAAATTTTCGACGAGCGGCAAAGGCAGCAGCGAACTCAGCTAACCGTCGAAGCGCTTCTGATATATTGCGCTGCGTCGGCACTGTGTGTTTTACTGAACGAGGATTTCGGGTTCCTGGAAAGTTCGTTTTCTGGAATGGTGTTTATCGCTGCCGCCGCTTTTCTCTGGTGGAACATTCGCGCGCTTGTAAAGGGGTGTCTGTTCGGCGTTTCTGGGAAGCAGGTGATTTATAACGCTGTTGTCGCCCTGGCGGAAACTCCCCTGTGGATAATCCTTATATACCCTGACGATCAACCGGCGCAGATCATTGTAAATGGGACGCTTTCGATATTCATTGTTGTTACCGCGGGGTTCTCGCTTTACGCTGTTACTAATGTTATCGCTCTTGCAGCGTACTTCAGAAACAAGAAACTGACTGCTAAGTCATAAAATATCGCAGCAAGCGATTTAAATAATTTTATGTAAATGTTACATTCCGTGTTGACAAATATGATTTAATATTGTATAATAATTACATAGGGCTCATGTGCATAGAATTAGGGAGGCGGTCGGTTTGAAGCTGTGTGCAGCTCAGATGGATATTGCATGGGAAAACAAAGCTGAAAACCTGAAAAAATGCTCGGTTCTGGCTGAGCAGGCCGCTTCAAACGGAGCACAGCTTATTGTGTTTCCGGAACTTACGCTGACAGGGTTCTCAATGAACAAGGATTTATCCGAACCGCCTGACGGGGATTCCGTAAATCAATTCATGCGGCTCTCAGAGAAGGTCGGGATCGCAGCAGGGTTCGGATTTGCCTGCAGGACAGGGGAAGGTATAACTAACCGATTCTGCATTGTAAATGCAGGCAGAGTTGTAGCAAACTACGACAAGATCCACCCATTTTCCTATGGCGGAGAATGCGCAACGTATACCGGCGGAAATCTCCCGGCAAGTGTGGAGCTGTTCGGTGAGGCTATAGGGCTCACGGTATGCTACGACATGCGTTTTCCGGAGCTTTACCAGGCTCTTTCGCAGACCTGCACGCTTATTATAAATATAGCAAACTGGCCGGATAAACGGCGCGACCACTGGCAGACGCTGCTGAAAGCGCGCTCGATAGAGTGCCAGAGTTTCATAGCCGGGTGCAACCGCTGCGGCTCTGGCAACGGACTTAATTATTCCGGGGACAGCGCCGTGTACTCGCCGTGGGGCGAGGAAGCTGCCAAGGCAGAGCCATATAAAGAGCAGCTTATCTATGCTGAAATAAACGGAAAGGTATGCCGGGAAGCCAGAGAGATATTTCCGGTAAAGCAGGACAGGAAATTAGAACTATACAGAGATTTTTACGCGAAGTAAGGGGTGCTTTTTCGTGAATATCGAACAGAAAATGGAATGGCTCAGACCAGAAAGGATACAGAAGCTCTACGACGGGCAGAAAAGTCCATTCGGCATGAACAGACTGTTTGTGATAGGAATAGGGAAAAACGGTGTGGACTGTGTTCTGCGCTGCATGCATCTGACAGAAAAGCGCTTCGGGAAAGACCCGAAGAAGGTAAGGTTCCTTTGCATAGGCGAGGAAACGCAGCTCGGCGAGCGCTCTTATGAGGGTTCAGCTCCGGGTGACGGATTCACTCTGCCAATAGACCCGGAGGAAGCTATCTATAAATATCTGAATAATCCTGCGAAACTCCCGGAATCCGCGCAGATATGGTTCGACAGCGGTCTGAAGAATTACTCTCCTGCCGCGCCGGCCTATGGACTGACAAAGCGCCAGTGCGGCCGAATTGCACTGTTTCATTACCTGAAGCAGATCATGAAGCTCATCGGCGAGGCTATGGCGGATTTCAGCGGCAGCGACCGTTCCCTTGAAATTGTGATCACGGGAAATCTCGGCGATGTGTTCTGCGGCGGAATGTTCATCGACCTGCCGTATATCCTGACCAAACTGTTTTCCGACGCTCCGTATCCTGTGAAGTTCACCGGGTACTTCTTTGCGGCGGACACAGCCTCGCTGGTCGAAACTGATCAGCGCGACGTCGGCTGCTATCAGGCGAACACGATCGTTGCGAAGGCGGAGCTTGACAAGTTCCAGCTCCACCGCAAACGGTTCACGCAGAAGTACAGCCGCACTTTCGAGGTGGATTCAGACAAGCCGCCATACAGCGCATGCTTCCTGATTCCTGCCGCAGACAGCTACGGGCTCACTATGTCCAGGACAGCTGAAAAAATTCTGAACCGCATGGAGATCATATTCAGCAAAGACGATGATGCAGAACGTATAATTTCCTATAACATGCTCCGCCCGGAAGCGGCACACGATTTCAGGTACCTTGCGTTCAACGTCATGGCTTGTGAAATTCCAACGGGCAAGATAATGTCCTACCTCGCGATAAAGTTATTTGAGAGGCTCAACCGCTCGCTTAACAGAAACGACGTGGGCGAAATGGCGCTGAAGCGTTACTCCGGGCTTGTTACCCCAACCTGCGAGCTTGTCGCCTCTAAAAGCGGACAGCTCCCCACGCTTGAAATAGACGAACGCGCCGACCAGGCGTTTTCTGCAAGAGCCATAAAGGGCGGCGGGGAAGCCGCATTGTCACTGGTTGAAAAGTGGATCAGCGCTATGAGCGCCGCTGTAACGAACGGAACCCCGGTATGCGTCAAGGAAATTTCGGACAGCATAATAGCCGACTGCGAAGCGGCAAAGACCGATTTTGCAAGGGGTCCGTTTTACGCGCAGGAAATCATCAAAAAATGTCTTTCGGAACTTCGGGTCGCACAGGCAAAGATAAGCTCCGGCGAGGAGGACAGATCAGACCAGCTGAACCGCACCCGTGACATCGAACGAGCGGCGATGCGTAAGGTCAGAAGCTCATCTCTGTTCTCTGGGAAGGCAGTGGAACAGTACCTTGTAGAACTGAAATACTACGCCGACGCGGGGGCCGCGGTTTCGACAAGCAGACCTATGATCGAATTTTGCCAGCAGTTAAGTTCCAGACTGACAGAGTACTATGAAAATGTGCTTCAGAAGGCAATAGCGCCATTTGAGCAGATCTCCATGAACCGCGGAGGCATAATCGACGACATAAAGAAACTGCCCGATGCGAACGCATGCATAATTGAAGCGTTCGATATAAACGCAGAAGATATCCGTGCAAAGCTTGACAGGCTGTCTGATGAGATTCCCGATGAGAAACTCGAGAAATGCTTTAAAGAATCCGGGATATTGAATCTACCGGAGGACGACGAGCGCGTACTTGGCAAGGCGGTCGTAAAAATACTAAAACAATGTTTCGCTGAAAAGCTTTCGACGAATTTCACAGAAATGTGCGGGTGGCTTGAGCGCACAGACCGGGTAAGCGGATCAATAAACGACTGCATCAGCGGCTCCGCTGTGACAGACCCGGTGGACGATAAATTCGCGATAACAAGAATCATATGTCCGAACGCCGTTCGACAGGAGGATATAATTGAGCTGCGGAAGAAATTCCGCGGAGTAAATTATATCTGGAACGGCTCGATATGTGCGCATTACACGGCGGCAGCCTCTGTCTGCGGCGGAGTGCAGCTTGAGAAGTTCAGCGGATATGAACAGTGGGAAAACATGCATTACGCTTATGTTAACGACTCGCTGAAAAAACATGGTATCAGGATTTTTTCCTGATAAAAGGATCGTTTAATGACAAAAGATTTCTTTTCAGACGGAGTGCTGGTCTACGACAGGTACTACTGCTCAAAGCCAGTGACTCCGCTGCTGGTTATAAAGAGAATACTTCTCGCGGCTGTGTTCTGCGGGTGTTCCTTCGGGTACATTGTAACTGAGCTGAATTTTCCGGTCAGTGCACTGTTTATGGCTGGTATTGCTGCGGCACTGTGCTGTGTGTTCTCAGCCGTGTTCACGTTTGTGAAGAAACGCATCTCCATTCCGGTTATCATTGCCGCCAGCGGGATTATCGCCTGGTTTGAGTGGAATGAAATATCGAATAAACTTTCCTATTTTGCAGACGCATGCATGCTGTCTGTCGAAGGAAGATTCCTTTATCCGAGGAGATTTCTGTTTCACCGCGGCGAAATACTGGACGGCATGAACTCCGCTTATGTCGAAGGAGTTTTCCTGGGAGTTCTGCTACTTTGTGCAGTGTACGCGCTTATAATTTCAGCCTGCTTTTCCGGCAGGCTTGTTCCTGTTCCGGCGGTTCTGTGCTTTGTCGCGATGTGCGTTCCGGCTCTGCTGTCGGAACGGCTGGAATTTTCCCTGTGGCTGCTTCCTGCTCTGGCTGCCCTTGCCGGAATCGCTGCTATTCGCAGGAACTATTCCGGCGGCCTTGCTGTGAAGCACAGCAGTACCTCCGACTACCGCCGCCGGATAAGACACGAGGAACGAACATTCATGCACCGGATACGCTCAGCGCCTTATTTCAAGCGTATCGAAATGAAGTCCAACTTCTATTCAAAGTATTTCAGCGTTGGAATGTACTGCGCAGCGCTGGCAGCGGCATGTCTGCTGATCGGAGCTGCTATAATCCCGGCAGGCGGAAGCATCGACTATACCAAGGCATACGAGATGATAACGAGCATTGCTTCAGAGGGGAGCATTTCGCAGTCGCCGTTTGAGCAGGGTGCTGCGTCTGAGTATTTCACTCACAGCGGCGACAAGAACTCCAAGCACGAAATGCTCAGCATCATAACCCCGGGCAGGGGAGAGCGCGAAATAATCAGCGTGGACTACACCGGAGACAGACCGTTTTATCTGCGCGGCGATATCGGCATTGATTTCAATGGAACTTCCTGGACTACCGCTGTGAGCAGCGAACCAGGAATGTGGTGCAGCTCCGGCTTAAAGGAGACTTACCGTCCCTGTGAGAATCGCGTAATTGCCGCGCTGCTCTCTGCAACCGGGAAAGAAACCGCGAATTCTTACGGCGAGGACGTTCAGATCATTACCACGTCTGATGTCACGATCGACTATCTGTGCGACACCAGCGTTGTTTTCCTGCCGCCGTATACAGCGGAGTTCTCCTTTTACAATAATGATAGCTTCGACGTGTTTGCGGATTATGCGGTCAGAGTATCCGACAGCGCCGGAGGGCATGTGAACAGCGTTCGCTGCACCGCGCTGATCCCGGCTTATACCTCAAACGAGACAAGCATGGAGGGCTGCTTCTACGTTTCTGAGCTGATGGAAGCATTTTCCGACGCGGGCTGCACCGTCAACGATATATATTCCTCCGTTGTCCCTGAAATGACTGAGCCGGACGTGATCTCGGCGTATGAGGATTATGTCAGCAGTACCTATCTCGGGATACCGCCGGAGTACAGCGAAGATATCCGCGATTACATCGAGCGCAATCTTCCAGACCTTGTTGGAATCTACGGCGAGAACGATGACCTCATGCCGGACAGCCGCTATCTGGTGGCAAATCAGGTAAGCAACTATCTGCGCGAGAATTACACGTACTCCCTTGACGGAAGCAACAACAGCAGAAACCCCGTTATGCAGTTCCTCGACGACACGAAGCGCGGCCACTGCTCGCTCTATGCCAGCGCTATGACGCTCATACTCCGGGAGCTTGGCATTCCGGCGCGTTATTGTACCGGATTCTATGTCGAGGGAGAAAACGGAGGCGGTTCAGTTCTTCTTCGTGAAAAGAACCTGCACGCGTGGGTCGAGGTATACCTTGGAGAGTACGGCTGGGTAACATTCGACCCCACAAGTTCTTCCGCATATCCCGGAAGAACTGTATCGGATTCAACAACCGAGCCTGACAAGCCCGGAAGTCAGCCCAGCCAGAACCAGGAATCCCGTCCGGAACCCGCAAAACCGGAAGAAAAGCCGTCGAGACCCGCTGAGACGTCCGCACCTTCGCAGGACGTTGTGCCAGCGCCTGTATCATCTGAGGAACCGGCAGAACCTGGCACAATTCAAAGACTGCTTCCTTTTGCGCCTGCATTTGTTGGAGCCGCGCTTGTCATTGTGACGATGATAGTGATTCTCAGTAAAAAACGAGCACTCAGGAAACGCGCGTTAAATGTACTTGAGAATCTGAAATCCGGTGAGCCTACGCTCTGTGCAGGTCAGATATTCAAATTGATTCTGGCATTGACCGAGGAAAAGGGGTGCACTCCTAGAACAGGAGAACTACCCCTGAATTTCTTCCGCCGCGTAGATGAGACGTTTGGAAGCAGTCTTGAAAGCTGCACTGAACTGCTTGAGAAAATGGAATTCGGCAGCCATGATATTTCCGACGGAGAGCGTGATCAGCTTTTCGCTGAACTGGATAAAATTATCAGAACATTGAATCCATTCAGCACGCCAGGGAACCCCAAGATACTTCGCATCATTTGCAATTGTACAAAAAATGATGAAAAAAGTGAAAATCCCTGTTGATTTTTGACGGATAATTTGGTATAATGGTTATAGGCATAAAAATGCTGAATGCCTGCCAATCATTTACAGGTTATAATTATTTAAGCATAGAGAGGTATCATCATGAGACTAATCACACGTTCGGATTTTGATGGACTTGCCTGCGGAGCGCTTTTGCTCTGTGCCGGCGTTGTCGAGCCGGATTCCTGGACATTCGCCCACCCGAAGGATCTCCAGGACGGTCTTATCCCCGTGACCGAGAACGATGTTCTGGCAAATGTTCCGTTCGTCGAGGGCTGTGGTCTGTGGTTCGACCATCATTCCAGTGAGGAGGAGCGCAGAAAATACAAGGGTAAGTACAAGGGCGAAAGCCGTATCACCCCAAGCTGTGCACGAATAATCTACGAATACTACGGAGGCAAGGAGCGCTTCCCGAATTTTGACGACCTCATGGAAGCTGTTGATAAGGTGGACAGCGGCAACCTCACCCGTGATGAGATACTAAATCCGCAGGGCTGGATCCTCATCGGTTTCCTTATGGATCCAAGAACCGGTCTTGGTAGATTCAGAAACTTCACTATCAGTAACTATCAGCTCATGGAGAAGCTGCTCAAGTGCTGCGCATACATGAGCACTGATGAAATACTCGCAATGCCCGACATTCAGGAGCGTATCAAGCTCTATAATGAACAGACTGAAAAATTCAAGGAAATGGTGCGCAAGTACACACGCGTTGACGGCGATGTTATAATTACTGACCTCCGCGGCGTATCCCCGATCTACACCGGAAACCGCTTCCTGATTTACAGTCTTTACCCCGAGCAGAATATCTCCTGCTGGATTGTTGACGGCAAGGGCGGTAAGGGCTGCTCCTGCGCAGTCGGTTACTCTATCCTCAACCGAACCAGCCGTGTTAACGTTGGCTCGCTCATGCTGAAATACGGCGGAGGCGGTCACATGGCGGTTGGAACCTGTCAGTTCCCGGACGATCAGATGGAGGAAAAGGTTCCTCAGCTTCTTAACGAGCTGGTCAATTACGACAAGCTTTATAATCCTGTAAAGTAATACATAGCTTACAAAGCGGACTGGTGATAGCCAATCCGCTTTTGTGTCTGTTTGATACAAATAATACAATAAGGGAACCTCTAAAAACCGGTGCGAAAAGCAAAAATGGGCAGGGTGTGCCAGCTTCTAGGAAAGCCGACGAAGTAAGGCTGTATGCCTTACGAGGAGGTTTGACGACGAAGATGGCGCGCACTGCCCATTTTCGCTCACATGAGGTTTTTAGAGGTGACCATAATGTAGTGCTACACACTGCTGTCGATGGGTTTGGCTGGCATTCTCCTGTTGAATTTCTATCTTTCATTTCAAAACAATTGACAAATTTATATTTTACATTATATGGCTCTACCAATACACGTTGGTATAATTTCTTGTTATTTTTATAAAAAACAGTTGCATTTTATTGCTGAATGTGATATAATATATAAAGTTGATATGCGCCTGTAGCTCAGCTGGATAGAGCAATAGCCTCCGACGCTATGTGCCGTGCGTTCGAATCGCATCAGGCGTACCAAATACACACAGCCGTGAAGTTGTATTTTAATACGATTTGCGGCTGTTTTTTTTGTTTATATTGCGCGGTGATTCAGGATTGTTTCTCATAAAATACACAAATTCTAGCCGAAAATGCGTAAAGTAAAAGCTTTACGCATTTGAACAATAAATATGTTAATGCATTACGCGTTAAAAAATTAGAAAACATACTTGATTTATTGCAATATTTGTGATATTATTATATATAAGGTGGATATGTATGGAGACAGGGGAGTTGAGAAATCGCCTGTGTTATTGGTATTCAGCTAAAAAATCGGAGGAATTTATTACGATGAGAATTCTTTATGCTGCAAGTGAAGCTCGTCCTTTTGCCGCGTCAGGCGGTCTTGCCGACGTTGCGGGATCTCTGCCTAAGGCACTCTGCGCTGCGGGGGAGGAAGCGTGCGTTGTCATGCCTTACTACGTAAACTCCTTTAAGCCCGAGCAGAAGGAAAAGATGAACTACATCACTAACTTTACTGTTCCAGTCGGTTGGAGGAGCCAGTACTGCGGTCTGTTTTCACAGCAGGTCGATGGAGTTACATATTTCTTTATTGATAACGAGTTCTATTTCAAGCGTGATAACGGTCTTTACGGCTATTATGACGACGCTGAGAGATACGTTTTCTTTAGCCGTGCAGTTCTGGAAATGCTCAAGTATATCCAGTTCAAGCCGCAGGTCATTAATTCCAACGACTGGCAGTGCGCACTGATTCCTGTTTATTATGATCTGTTTTACAGAAACGCAGGAGGCTGCTACGATAATATCAAGCATGTATTTACGATCCACAATATAGGATATCAGGGTCAGTATGGACTTGATCTTGTAAAGGATATTGTTGGTATACCTCCTCACAAAGTTAATATCATCGAGTACGACGGCGATATCAACTTCATGAAGGGCGCCATCGAAGTTGCAGATAAGGTAACCACTGTTTCTCCGACATATGCAAAGGAGATCCTTGATCCGTGGTTCTCTCATGGACTTGATAGGATCCTTGTAAGCAAGCAGTATAAAACCTGTGGCTTCCTCAATGGAATCGACACCGAGATGTACAATCCTGAGACTGACTCCGGAATCGCAGCTAATTTCAGCGCTAAGGATCACAAGGGTAAGGCTACCTGCAAGAGCGCTATTTTCAATGAGTTCGGCATGCCTGAGTATAAGATACCGCTGCTTGCTATGATATCCCGTTTTGCAGACCATAAGGGCTTTGATCTTGTACGTGCGGTATTCGATGACATTATAGCGACGGACATGCAGGTTGTTATTCTCGGTTCTGGCGAAAGCCAGTATGAGGAGTTCTTCCAGAACATGCACTGGCGCTATCCTGACAAGGTTGGATTCTATCGTGGATTCAATACTGGGCTTGCAAAGAGAATTTACGCAGGTGCGGATATGTTCCTTATGCCTTCCAAGAGCGAACCCTGCGGGCTTGCTCAGATGATTTCTGCACGTTATGGTACGATTCCGATAGTCAGAGCCACCGGCGGTCTGAAGGACAGTATCGTTGATTATGGAGATAACGGCATAGGCTTCACATTCCAAAGCTACAATGCGCATGATATGCTCGGAGCAATTCAGCGGGCAAAGGAAGCTTATGATAATCGTATGTCCTGGGGCAGGCTTGTTACCCGGGCAATGAAGGCTGACTTTAGCTGGGCGCAGTCCGCAAAGCTGTACATTGGTCTTTATAAGGAACTCTGCGGCGAATAAGATATTGTGCATAAAGGCGCTGTAAAAAAAATCAATACTCAAGCCCGAGCAACCATCCTATGGAGGTTCGGGCTTGTTGATGTTGCAAAAAAGAAGCATGAACCGAAAAAAGCGTATAACAAAGTATAACAAACAAGTCGGCGGGGAAATGCCATGCACGAAATGTAATTTAAAACCGCAGGAAATCATGCCGAACTCAAGGAAAAGCGACTTTAGCCCCCGGCGCCGCGCCCGGATATACGACCTGTTCCACTTGA
>ERZ1673743.89-NODE-89-length-150133-cov-100.677288_pt1 | contig 150133 bp, 108 predicted proteins | sample MGYA00580197_ERZ1673743 | MGnify/ENA primary metagenome ERZ1673743 (study PRJEB41218, sample SAMN15661795) | gut metagenome | host: Homo sapiens | place: Canada: London | collected 2015-08-20/2019-03-30 | study: EMG produced TPA metagenomics assembly of...
TATATAACACCATTTTTTATACCAGATTTTGATTCGATTTTTGAACACCCTACCCCCAAGGGCGACAACGTCATCTTTGCTGCCACCAGCAATGCAGCAGGACGTAGCCCGCTGGCCAAGACCACCGCATGGGTGGGACCGGACAACCCCAAGGCTGTCTCCTCTCTGAAACTGAAGATCGACCCTGAGACGATGAAGTCCACGCTGACTTGGCGTGCGCCGACGCAGGGTACGCATGGCGGCTATGTCAATGGTCCGCAGGTCACTTACGACATCGTCCGCTACCCAGGTCGCGTGACGGTGGCTAAGAACTACACCAAGGTGAAGTTTGAGGAAACCCTCGAGAAGGGCAAGCTCACTTCCTTCTTCTATGTCGTGACCCCGGTCTATGAGGGTCTCTACGGCACACAGGCCACCTCCAACAAGGTTCTCATCGGCGACGCCTGCGAGGTGCCCTATGAGGAGTACTTCAATACGGAGGAGGACTTCAACCTCTTCACCATCGTCGATGCCAACAACGATGGTAGCACGTGGGAGTATAACGCCACCAATGGCGTAGCCTACTGTACGTTCAGCTCAATGCAGGCCAGCGACGACTGGCTCATCACGCCGGAGATCCACCTCACCCCGGGCCGCAAGTACAACTTCTCCTTCAGTGCCCGCCGCGGTATGACCAGCTATCTCCAGCAGATAGGTGCTTCCTTCGGCGAGGGCCTCGATCCCTCTACCTATACCGAGATCGTTCCGAGAACGAACCTTCCCGAGAACGCATGGGTCAACCTCAAGACGACCGTGACGGTCAAGGCTGACGGTGTCTATCACTTCGGTCTCCATGACCAGAGCCCTGTGGACGGCTACCGCACCTACGTGGACAGCATCCTCGTCACCGAGGGCCCGCTGCTCAGCTCTCCTGATACCGTGACCGACCTGACCATCGTTCCGGGCGACTACGGAGTGGGCGAGGCTACCCTCACCTTCCGTGCCCCGACCAAGGCCATCAACGGACAGACGCTGTCTTCTATCTCCAAGATCGAGGTTCGCCGCCGTGCGGAGACTGAGGACCTCATCCACACGTTCACCAACGTCACGCCGGGTCAGCAGCTGACCTTCACCGACAATGGTGCCCTGGATGGATTCAATACCTATATTATCACCGCCTATTCGGGCGACGAGGCCGGCGAGCCTGCCGAGCGTCGTGCCTATATCGGATTCGACATTCCCGGTATGCCGACGGATGTCCGCGCCACGTCTGGCCTCGATGCCATCACGGTCGACTGGAAGGCTCCGAGCACCCTGGGTGTCAACGGTGGCTATGTGGAGCCCGATGAGCTCACGTACAATATCTATACGCTCGACCTGGAGGCCCTCGACTTCGTGATCCTCAAGGAGGGTGTGAAGGGTCTCTCTTACCAGCCGCAGGTTCCTATGTACGGCGTGCAGGATCTCAACTACTTCGCCGTGAGCGGTGTCTCCGACGTAGGCGAGGGCGAGTATGAGGTGTCCAACCTGGTCATCTCGGGTGCTCCCTACACGCTGCCGTTCAGAGAGTCCTTCCGCAAGGGCAACCTCGACAACAGCCTCTGGTGGGTGAATACCGACGACTGCTTCTGGCCGAAGAGCTACAACTCTGCCGACGATATCATCGGTTCTGCCGACTGGACGCCGAAGGAAAAGGGAACAGTGGCTTCCTTCAACTCGGGCAAGATCTCTCTCAAGGGTGCTGCCAATCCTGTGCTGCGCTTCTGGCACAGTGGCGTACCGGGCCTGGACTACCACCTGCGCCTGGAGGTCATGACGCCGGACAACAAGACCGTCGAACTCAAGGACATCGACTACAGCAAGCTCACGGGCGACCGCCAGTGGATCGAGGAGGTTGTGGACCTTGGCGACTATGCCGCCTACGACTTCATCGTACTGAAGTTCCTCGGTGAGTGCAACGACAAGGAGCTCCAGCGCCTCAGCTTCGACGCCGTGGAGATCTACGACGTGCTTGGCCACAACCTCTGTGCCGTCAGCACGAAGCCTACGCTCACGGGTACGGTCGGCAACGTAATGGAGGCCGGCGTCACCGTCCGCAACATCGGCGAGAACGTGGAGGACAACTTCACGATCGACCTCTACCTCAACGGTCGCAAGGTGGCCAGCCAGAAGGGTGGTCCGCTGGATCCGTTCCGCTCAGAGACCTACTACCTCAACTTCACTCCGAAGGTGGAGGATGCAGGCCAGTGTGAGGTCTATGCTACCGTACAGCCCGCCAGCGAGGATGATGATCCCAGCGACAACACAACGGCGAAAGTCAACATCAACGTCAAGGAGCCGGAGCTGCCCACCGTCACCGACCTGTCGGCTAAGCGCGAGGGCAACAACATCAACCTGGCCTGGACGAAGCCGACGAATACTTCCCGCACTGTCGTGGAGGACTTTGAGAGCTACCTGGCTTGGAGCAATGGCGAGAAGATCGGCGACTGGAAGACAGTCGATGGGGACAAGTTGCCGACGATCGGTATCAGTGGCTTCCTCTTCCCGCATTGCGGAGATCCGATGGCCTACATCATCTTCGATCCCGTCGAGATGGGTCTCAGCTCTCTCCCGCGCTTCGTAGCTCACTCGGGCACGCAGTATATCTCTTCTTGGGGTACCTACAATGAGTCTGCCGACGATGGTGGCAAGAGCGACGACTGGCTGATCTCTCCGGAGCTCGACGGTCGTGCACAGAAGATCGACTTCTGGGCCAAGGCTGCTTCCCTGACCTACGCACCGGAGGCCTTCGAGATCCTCTACTCCACCACCGGCGACAACGTTGAGGACTTCAAGCTCCTCAGCACCCACGAGGCTGAGGGTGACGCTTGGTACAACTACGAGGCCAACCTGCCCGAGGGCACGAAGTACTTCGCTATCCGTTGCGTCAGCGAGAACAAGTTGGCTCTCTTCATCGACGACGTCACCTATCACGAGGGTCAGTTGACCATCCTCAACTACAATGTCTATCGCAACGGCGAGAAGATCGGCACGGCCAACGCCAACGCCACTTCTTTCAGCGACGCAGGCAACGATGGCGACATCTACACCATCACCATCGTCTATGACGAGGGCGAGTCAACCTTCAGCAACGAGGCCGGCATCACGCTCGGCGTAGAGGAGCTGACCCAGGGCCGACTCAATGTGATGACAGGTCGCGGCACCGTGACCGTCAGCAACGCCAATGGCAGCGACGTTACCATTCTCACTACCGACGGACGTCAGGTGGCCAAGGCCGACAACGTCGATAAGAAGACCTTCCATGTGCAGCGCGGCACCTATCTCGTGCGCGTCGCTGAGCATGTCTTCCACGTGGTAGTCAAGTAATCGGATTCATAGCAAGAGGACAAGCAGACCAACCAACGCTCCCAGAGCGGGTCTGCTTGTCCCTTTAACCAATCATTAAAACAATAATAACTATGTACAGAATCAGACATCTGCTGCTCCTGCTCACCGTGCTCTTTGCCGGATACAACGTACAGGCGCAGACACAAAGTCCGTACAAGTACGACTTCAACTCGCCGATCGACACCTCCGACCCGGAGTTTGCGCCCTTGGGCTGGGGCCATATCGTCGATGCGATGGTGGTTCGCTCCAACACCTACTACGTCCAGTACGCCTATCAGGCTACGGGCGGCGTGGACGATTCGGGCTGCCTGCACATCGGTTCGCAGACGGTGACGGACAGTCTCACCCAGACCCAGACGCTCAACGACATCTTGGTGCTTCCTCCTGTCGGAGGTACGATCACCGTCGATGTGAAGGCGTTGAACTATGGTAGCGATATCAAGTTCTATTATGTCAACTTCGAGGACGGTAAGTTCACGACCGATGGTCTCATCGACATGCCGGTTCCCGAGCTCTCCGAGGACCGCTTCTGCACCATCACCGTGCCGGAGATGGCCGAGGGCACTTACATCGGTATCCGTGGCAACAGCGTCCTGATCGACAATGTGACGGCCACGACGGCTGAGGTGACTCCGCTGCCTCGCATGAAGGTGCTCAAGGTGAGCGATGCCAATCCCGAGTATGTGGATGCGGCAAGCGATGGCAACTTCACGCTCAACTACTCCGTCCAGCTCCGCAACAACGGACAGCGCGACCTCAAGGTGGGCGATGAGAACTACTCGCTCTCCCTGGTCAACACCACGCTCAACAACCGTGTGGTGGGCACGACGGCCATGACGGAGGATCTCGCCCTCGGCGCTGAGACCACCGCCACGCTGACAGTCACCCTGCCTTACGCTTCTTATCCCAAGAACTACTCTTACGCCGTCCGCGACAACCTCACGGGCGAGCTCACGCCTTGTGGCGAGCGCCAGGCCTATCCCTACGAGCCCGTGGCAACGATGCTCGACCGTAGTGGCAAGCCCGTAGGCGACGCCATCGACCTGGGTATTGTCCAGGGCGAGGTCACCTACTCCTATCTCCTGCGCAACGACGGTGCTACGCCGCTCGATATCACCAATGTCTCGATGACGGGTGGATTCTCCACCGCCTTCAAGGCCCAGCAGGTCGCTCCCCACGCCGCGCTGACCTTCCCCATCACCTTCGGACAGGTGGGTACGGAGAACCAGGGCACGCTGACGCTGGAGACCAACAGTGGCACCGTGGAGATCGCGCTCTCGGCTACCTCTGTGGCAGCGAACGAGATGTATGCCAACTTCGAGAATGGCAAGATGCCGGCCGGCTACATCGTCGGCGAAAGCTGGTTCATCAGCGATTTCCCCCTGCAGGCCAACCTCCCCAACAACATCTATTGCGCCCAGGCGCAGTATGACGTAGAGCCTACGCGTCTGATCACGCCGATGCTGAAGGTGAAGAGTGGCGACGTGCTCCATTTCGATGCTGCCCGCCGTGACGACGCTACCTTCCTCCGCGTTTACTATTCTACCGACAGAAAGAACTGGACGCTTGCCCACACCATCGAGGGTACGGGTACCGACAACAACACGTTCAGTCCCTTCAACCTCATCTCCGACTCTCGCTATAGTGGCGAGTTCCGTTCCTACACGGTCGAGAACCTGCCCGCAGGCAATCTCTACCTCGCCTTTGAGTCGGCTGGTGCGCGCCTCGACAACATCTACGGCATGGGTTATGCGAAGATTTCCCACGACGTGATGTTCCAGCTTCTCAACCTCCCCACCGTGGCTACCGTCAATAGCGAGAGCCAGGCCAGCGTGAGAATCGTCAACAACCACCCGGCCGATATGGCCAAGGGTGCCTACGCCGTCAGCCTCTACCGCGACGGCAAGAAGGTGGCTACGGCTGCCGAGGCTGAGTTCCTCGCTGGCGAGAGCCGCCTGTTCGACCTGACGTTCACGCCGCACGAGGGTGGCACGGCCAACTACTATGCTGCCTTCGAGGTGGGTGGTCAGATTCTGTTCACCTCCGACACCGTGGCAGTGCAGGTACTTGCCGAGACGAGCAACAGCCTCGTCCAGGTCGGCAACCCCACCTTCCCCGTCACCAACAACAGCACCCCCGTTGCTCCTTATTATAAGCACAGCGAGAGCGACGCCATCTACAAGGCCGCTCAGTTGGGCCTGGAGCCTGGCACCCGCATCAAGGGTATCATCATCCGTGGATGGAACGAAAGCAAGGAACTTCCCACCAACCTGAAGGTGTGGATGTGCAACACCGACGATGCCGTGTTTACCTCGCCCTTCGCAGTCCACAATACCGACACGATGCAGCAGGTCTTCGACGACGTCTGCACCTTCCCGATCGCTGGCAGCAAGACCGAGACCGCGGAGATGATGAACATCACGTTCAAGAACTCCTTCGTCTATGACGGCCGCAACCTCAGCATCTTCATGCACGCCGACGTGCCGTCAGGCTATTCCAACGTACGCTTCGAGACCGACAAGTCTTCCCTTCAGGGACAGTCTGTTCATCGCAAGTCTGATTCCGACCTCGCCGACAAGGACTTCACTCTCTCCGAGGATGGTGCTCCTGTCATCACCTTCGTCACGGAGAGCACGGCTTCCACGCCGCTCACGGGTGTGGTGACTGCTGAGGCCGACGGTACGCCTATCGCCCATGCCAACGTCACGCTCACTGCCGACAACGTGCAGTACGCCGCTACCACGGCCGAGGATGGCAGCTATCAGCTCAACGTCTTCAAGACCGACCGCGCCTACACCTTCCGTGCCGAGGCCATCGGCTACGAGCCCTACAAGCAGGAGGTCAGCAGCTTCGCCGAGGCTGTCAACGCTTCCCTGAAGGAGGGCCACGGAGTCTATATCGACAACGTCACGATGCCGGAGACCTTCACGGTCAACAACCGCTCCAACATCTTGGTCGATGTGATGAACATCGAGCCTACCGACCTGGAGGCTGGTGCCTGGACGGCCAGCCTGGTGGACGGCGAGGGCTATGAGAAAGTTTCCTATGCCACGCCCGCTCTGAAGGCAGGCGAGAAGGCGACGCTCAACTTCCGCTACACGCCGCACGCCGAGGGCGAGATGGTCCTCCGTGCCAAGATCGTTGCCCATGGCACGACCACTCAGTCCGCGCTCTTCCAGTATGTCGTTGCTCCGGAGTCAACGGGTGGCAGCGTGCAGGTGCTCGATTCGACCAACCTTGCCGACTATGCCGTGCCTGTCCGTCTCTACGACAAGAACTCTGAGAGCCAGACCATCTACACGGCCGACCAGCTCGGCATCCCCGCTGGTTCTACGATCCAGCGCATCGCCTTCCGCGGCTACCAGAGTGGCTTCACCACCAAGGAGTATGAGGCCAACCTGCGCGTCTATATCGAGAACACCGACGACGACTACGAGCTCGGTTTCGTCGCTGCCGACACGACCGCTATGACCCGCGTCTATAACGGCACGCTCAAGGTCAAGAAGGATGGTACGAAGAAGAATCCTGCCGAGGTGATCGTCATTGAGATCCCCGAGGGCTTCCGCTATACGGGCAAGAACCTGCGTCTCGCCTTCCATGTTGAGGCCAGCGAGTACACGAAGATGGCCTTCGTCACCGACAAGAAGGTGAGAAACTCCTTCTACCGTGGCGATGACAACCTCGACAAGTTGGCCAATGCCTCTTGGGACCAGAACGAGTCGCCGGTGATGTATCTTGAGGTACAGAGCACGAACGAGCTCTCAGGCCATGTCACCAATGGCAAGGGTGTGGCCCTCGCCAATGTCTTCGTCCAGCTCCAGAGTGGCGACGTCGTCTATAACAGCATGACCAATGAGGAGGGCTACTACCAGATGAAGGTTGCTCAGCCGCTGCTGAAGTACAACGCCATCTTCAAGCTCGACACCTACAAGACCGATACCGTCGCCGTTGACTTCCTCAAAGGCGATGTCGTCCTCGACCACCAGATGGCTCGTCCGTTCCGTCTCACGGGTAGCGTGAAGGGCTTCAATGGTGCCACCACCGACGTTCTCGACGATGTGACCGTGAAGCTCGTCCAGGGCGACATGGTGCTCATGACCGAGACCAACGACAATGGCAACTACGCACTCGACGTCCGCGACGCCGAGGGTGAGTACCAGCTCATCTTCGTCAAGGAGAAGTATCAGAGCGACACGACCGCCGTCACCTTCGACCAGCAGTCGATCGTCCGCGAGGCTACGCTCCTCCGTCTGAACACGCTCTCTGGCACGATCTACGCCAAGCGTGGCGAGGCCGATCCCGAGCCGCTGATGGGTGCCACCATCAATGTGCTGGGTCTTGCTGGCGCCACGGGCAACTTCATGCTCGAAAGCGATGCCGACGGCCACTTCTCTGTCGATATTCCTGCTGGCAACGGCCTCTATGGCATCTATGTCACGATGGTGGGTCTCAACGCCGCCAACAAGACGGTGACGATGAGCGCCGACGATTTGCAGGCTCCCGACATCATCCTGCTCGATGCTGCCGCAGCCGGAGTTGATGGTGTCGAGATCAACGACGCTGCCCGCCAGGGCGATGTCTATACGCTCAATGGCGAGCTGGTGGGTCGCAACCTCGATCTCAACACGCTGCCGAAGGGCCTCTACATCGTCAATGGCCGCAAGGTGGTTGTCAAGTAATCGACTTCATTTGTAGTCTGGGCGACTACTATGCGCGCCCATGACTTCCTTCTATTTCCCTTCCCCTTTCGAGGCATCAGTCCTCGGAAGGGGATTTTTTAGTATGCGCCACTTGAAATAATTCTCCACTTTCCTCGTTTATATTACGACGTAGTATGTCGATAGCCTATATTACGCGTAGTATGTCGATAGCTTATGTTATGACGTAGTAGGTCGATAGCCTATGATGCGACGTAGTAGGTCGATCGCCGAAGGTCCGCCCTTTTGCCGTGGTGGCAGGGTAGGGGACCGTTTGGCACGAAACGAACAAGAAAGAATGGAAAAAGAAATCAAAGGTTTTGTCCGCGACTTGGTGTCGCTGGAGAAGAAGCCCGTCCGCGGCCTGCTGGTCGTCGAGTGGGTGGTGATGGCCTACCTTGCCCTCACGCTTTTGCTGATATTGTTCTTATACACGAAGTTGCCCGAAGCCAATCTGCTGGTGATGGGCCGCATCCGCGTGCTTGCCATGACGGCCGCCCTCTGGCTGGTCTATCGTCTGTGGCCCAGCCGTCTGACGCGCCTCTTCCGCATTGCGGGCCAGATGAGCCTGCTCGGCGTATGGTATCCCGACATCTATGAGATCAACCGCGTGCTCCCCAACCTCGACCACGTCTTCGCCACGCTGGAGCAGACGCTGTTCGGTTGCCAGCCCGCCTTGCTCTTCCACGAGTGGCTACCCTCACCCTGGTTCAGCGAGGCTTTCGATATGGGCTATTTCAGCTATTACCCCATGATAGCCCTCACCGTGTTCTACTACTTCTTCTGCCGTCCCCGGGAGTTTGAGCGCGCGTCGTCGGTGGTGATGATCTCCTTCTTCCTTTTCTACCTGATCTTCATCTTCGTGCCCGTTGTGGGCCCCACGTTCTACTATCATGCCATTGGCATGGAGAACGTTGTGGCGGGCGTCTTCCCCAATCTCCACGACTATTTCAATACCCACACGGCCTGTCTCCCGTCGCCGGGCGACCCCTCCGGCCTGTTCTATCAGCTTGTCGAGGACGCAAAGGAGGCCGGCGAGCGTCCCGTTGCGGCCTTCCCCAGTTCCCATGTGGGTATCAGCACGGTGTGTATGCTGCTCTTTTGGCACGCCCGCAACTACAAAATGCTCCTCGTCCTTGCGCCGTTCTATGTCCTTCTGTGCTGTGCAACGGTCTATATCCAAGCCCATTACCTCATCGACGCCCTTGTCGGACTGCCCACTGGTGCACTCTTCTTCGCCGTGCTGATGTACGGTTCGCGCCGGATGGTGAAGGGCAAATAGCAAAGAGCGGAATGTCCCAAGTGGGGAACCCTTTGGGAGACCCTTTTCGGAAAAGATTTTTTTCATGGCTTACGGTGGATTTTTCCATGGTCGGCCATGATTTTTTTCATGGAATCTAAAAAGCTAACGAAGGCCTTCCCTGAAAGTCCCCACAGCCTCCCAAAGGGGGTTGGATACGATTTTTCTTAAATCGTTTGCTGCTTTCAGTGATATTTCGTACTTTTGCAAAAGTATAAAATGTAAGGAAAAGATGAAAGTAAGTTTCTCCCCACCATATATAGACGAAAGCGTTATCAACGAAGTGACCGACTCGCTGAAGTCGGGTTGGATAACAACTGGTCCTAAAGTGAAGGCTCTTGAACAGGAAATCGTCGCGCTTTCTGGCGCGCAGCACGTCCTGTGCGTAAACTCTTGGACGACAGGAGCTATCTTGATGTTGCGCTGGCTGGGAGTAAAGCCGGGCGACGAGGTGATAATTCCCGCCTATACCTATTGTGCCACGGCCTTGGCAGTGATGTGGGCGGGCGCAAAACCCGTAATGGTCGATGTGGGAGAGGACTTGAATATCAACGTCGAGGCTATCCGCAAGGCCATCACTCCGCGCACGAAGGCCATTATCCCCGTCGATATTGCGGGATGGCCGTGCGACTACGAGGCCATCATGAAGATGGTGCAAGACCCCGAGGTCAAGGCCCTGTTCACACCAACATCGGAGGTGATGGAGCGGTTGGGGCGCATCATCGTCATCAACGACTCGGCCCACTCCATCGGCTCTTGCTATAACGGGATGCCGTCGGGCACACAGACCGACGTGGCCATCTTCTCCTTGCATGCAGTGAAGAACATAACGACGGCCGAGGGTGGAGCCATCTGCCTGAATATGCCCACGCCTTTCGACAATGAGAAGCTGTATGCGGAGCTTAGGCTTATGTCGCTCAACTGCCAGACCAAAGACGCTTTCACCAAAAGCAAAACGGGTGGCTGGCGATATGATATTGTCGGCATGGGCATGAAGGCCAATATGGCGGACGTGAACGCAGCTATCGGCTTGGCTCAAATCAGGCAATACCCGAAACTCCTGGCGGAGCGGCGCCGCGTGTTCGGCATTTACAACGGCCTTTTGGAAAAGCAGCCGTGGGCCATCACGCCACCAGTGAGCGCGGAGGGACGGGAAACATCCTATCATGTGTATGCGCTGAGAATCAAGGGCGTAACGGAAGAGCAGCGAGACGAGATGATAGCGGAGATAAGCAAACAGGAGGTGGCGGTCAACGTCCACTTCACCCCGCTGCCAATGCTGACCCTTTTCCGCGAGAATGGTTATAAGATTGGTGACTATCCGCAGGCATACCAGAACTTTGCACACGAGATTTCGCTGCCATGCTACCCGCAATTAAGCGACGAGGAGGCCACATTTGTGGCAAAGACGGTCATAGACGCATATAATAAGGTAATACACGGAGCATGATATCGGTCGTAATAAACACCTACAACGCCGAGGAACACTTGGCGGAATGTCTCGAAGCCGTCAAGGACTTCGACGAAATAGTGGTCTGCGACATGGAATCGACCGACCATACCGTAGAGATTGCCAAACGATACGGCTGCAAAGTCGTGACGTTCCCCAAAGGAAACATTCGCATTTGTGAACCCGCACGGCAGTTTGCCATCGGGTCTGCCTCCCATCCATGGGTGCTTGTGGTGGACGCCGATGAAATCATCACGCCCGAATTGCGCCAATATCTCTACGAGAGAGTGAAGGTGGACGACGGAGTCAAGGGCCTTTTCATCTCCCGCCACAACAAGGTGATGGGCAAATACAATAAAGGTTGGGCGAGCGACTTTCAGCTGCGCTTCCTCATGCGTGACGAAACGGTCTGGCCTCCCTATATCCACTCCGTCCCGCAGGTTAATGGACGCGTGGAAAGAGCGCCGAAAAAGTACAAGATGATGCACCTGGCGGACGAGACAACCGTACAGTGGGTGGGGAAAATGAACCAATATACCGATGGCGAAACGGTGAGAAAGGCCAACCGCGGCTTCGGAATCTGTGCCTTGTTCACCCGTCCGCTGTGGCGATTTGTCGTCAGTTTCTTCTTGAAAGGTGGATTTAAGAATGGTAAGCGAGGACTGTTGAAGGCCGTTCAGTGGTCGATTTATCAGCAGATATTGGTGTCCAAGATAATCGAAAAACAACTAAGAGAAAAATCATGAGTACGATATTCCATATTGTTTCTAACAAAGAGTGGGGCGGAGGAGAGCAGTATGTCTTTGACCTGGCTCAGCGGCAGAAGGCGGACAATATAACAGTGAAGGTGTTCTGCAAGCCTATTGCCGACATTGTCGCCAAATACAAGACCATAGCCGATCAGGTCTTTCCCGCGCGTTTGAATGGAGTCACCGACTTTCAGAGTGCCTTTGCGATGGCGAAAGTTGTAAGACACGCGGGCAAATGCGTCATTCATGCGCATAATTTCAAGGACGCTTTCACGGCGTGCTATGCCCGTTTGCTGTCCGGAAACAAACAGGCGAGGGTGGTTATGTGCCGCCATCTCACCCGAAAAGGTAAGAACTCACTCGTCTATCGTTGGCTGTACGGCCAGCTTGATGCCATCTGCTTTGACTCAAACCTTTCGTTAAACACCTTCTTGAGTACGCGCCCGTCCATAGATGAGCGCAAACTGAGCGTCGTGCGCACCAGTATTGTCGTCCCGGAGGTGGTGAAGCCCGCCGCTTTGAGGGAGGAATTGAACATCGGAACGGACGAGGCGATGGCAATGTATCATGGGCGTCTTGACCCAGAGAAGGGCATAGACACCTTGATGGACGCCGTGGAAAAACTGAAAAAGGACCAAAACGTCCGCCCGTTCAAGTTGGTATTGATAGGCAGGGGCAGTCAGGAATATACCCGGCATTTGCAGGATTTGATAAGCAAAAAGCAATTACAGGACGTCGTCAGGTTAGCGGGATTCCGCCATCCCGTATTGCCCTATGTGGCCACATCGGACTTTGGCATCTTGGCTTCCACAGTCCAAGAGGGCTGCCCGCTCTCTCCGCAGGAGTATATGTCGCAAGGCCGCCCCGTCGTGGCGACAGACAATGGTGGCCAGCGGGAGTATATTGTGAGCGGAATCAATGGCGTATTAGTCCCTCCCTGCGACAGTAAAAAACTTGCGGAGGCCATGGCGCAGATGATAAACGACCCGGAAAAACGCGGCGAGATGGGGCGGAAAGCCAAGGAAGACTTCTTCGACCACATGGATTACGAGTACTTCTACACGCAAATCAAGCAGCTGTATGGAGCATATCTGGAGTAATGTCCTGCTGATGGTTGCGCTATGGCTTGGCAATTACGCCATCTACCTCGGCTGCAATCGCGGTATCGCGCCCAATGCCCGGCTTCAACAGTGGCTGAGATACCTGCCCGCGTCTGTCGTGGCGGTGCTTCCGCTGGCCATTACGGACACGGACGTGCTGCAACCCGCAGTAGTCAAGTTGTTGGTAGTAACCGAATTGTGGGCGTTGGCATACCCGCTGACTTACCATCTGACCTATCGCAAGAACTCACCCGACTACGATCACCAGATAGACCCGGCCTTTGCGCTCTATCAGCTTGGTGTCTTGAGCGGTCTTTCAGTCCTGTTACCGTCGGCATTGATGCCGCCGTTGCTCTTGCTGTCCATTGCCGCGCCATTGTTCTTGTTTGGCTATTACCTCGTCTATCATCATGTAATCGACATGAATGGCATGTTGCTGATGCGGCAAACCAATTACAATGAGATACTTGAGTTTTTCCGTTCGTTCCCCTTATGGAAAGTTCTTGTCGGCACAATCGTACTGTTGGGTGTCATTCTGCTGTTTGTCTTTGGAGGCCAGCCATTTGCCGTCGGCAGTGTGGCGACGTGGAACGGCGGGGGCATAGTCGTCATGTTGGCGGCCGTACTCTACTATCTTTTCAAGCCCCGGCACAGCCTTTTCTCGCGCACGGGGCTGGTGAGGCTCTACCTCGAAGTAAGCGAGTACATGCGCGGCAACAGCCTTTACACCCAAAACCAGCAGCAGCGGATGGAACACCTGAAAGCCACGGCCGTCCATCCATTGCCCGCTCCGCATACTATCCTGTTGGTGATAGGAGAGTCGGCGTCCCGTGAATTCATGAGTGCCTTTAGTCCAATGGACGAAGACACGACCCCCTGGATGCGGCAGTTAGGCGGGGACGGCCTCCATTGCATATTGTTTCCCAACGCCTACAGCTGTGATATTCAGACTGTTCCTACGCTGGAAAAAGCCCTCACCGCCTTCAATCAATACGATGGCGGACAGTTTTACACCTCCGTTTCTATCGTCGATATTGCCAAAAGTTTAGGCTACAAGGTGCACTGGTACAGCAATCAGGGACACTTGGGAGCTGCCGACACGCCCGTCAGCTTGGTAGCCGAGACCTCGGATGTGGCCAAATGGACGAATCAGCAGCTTGGCAAGAAATACTACGATGAGGCTTTGATAGATTTCTTGGACGAGGTGAGCCCTGCTTGCAACAATCTTGTGGTCCTGCATCTGAAAGGCAGCCATTTCAATTATGAGAACCGATTCCCCGAGGCGTACCGCAAATGGGGAGCGGTGGGCAACCATGATCAGATAACGAACTACAAGAACACCTTGTATTATACCGATAGCGTGCTCAAACAGGTTTACGAAACGATGCGCGAACGGCTGAATCTACAGGCCATGGTCTATTGCAGTGACCACGGAGACATACCCGACCGCCACCGTCAGCCCAACTTCGGCGGATTCCGCGACACCCATATTCCTTTGATGGTGTGGATGAGCGATGAGTATGTGGCGCTCCGTCCCGAGCGCGCCAAGGCTCTTTCGGAGAACAAGGACAAGTATTGGACGAACGATTTGCTCTATGAGCTGGTGTGCGGAGTGCTGGATGTGGAAAGCACAGAGTACAAGGAGGAAAACTCTTTGGCCTCTTCCGCCTATCAATATGACCGCGGCGACCTCACGCTGATGAACGGCACGGTGCGCGTCGCAGACGATACGGGAGGAGAGAAAGTCCCGGATTCCACTAATTGATTGTACAATCTATGCAGAAGATACTTTATTATACGGTCTATGGGCTGCTGTACGCCTTTTCGCTGCTTCCGCTTCGGTTGCTCTATCTCTTTGGCGACGGCATCTATTTCCTAATATTCCACGTCGTACACTATCGCCGCCGCGTCGTGTGGAAGAACCTGACGGAGTCTTTCCCAGAGAAAAAAGAGCAGGGGCTCCGTCGGATAGAAAAAGGGTTTTACCACTGGTTTTGCGACTATCTGGTGGAAAGCATCAAGCTGTTCTCCATCAGCGAGGAGGAAATCAAGCGCAGAATGGTATTCAAGGAAACGGAACTCGTGGACGAGTGTGTCAGCAGCGGCCAGTCGTGCGCCATCTATTTGGGCCACTACTGCAACTGGGAATGGGTCACTTCGCTGCCCTTTTGGATTTCTCCCAAGGCGCAATGCGGACAGATTTATCACCCGTTGGAAAACGCGTGCATGGACAAGATGTTCCTTGCCATCCGCCAACGCTTCAACGCGGTGTGCATTCCGATGGCCGATTCCATCCGTAGGGTGATGGGGTATCGCCAGAAAGGCATCCCGACGGTCATCGGATACATCTCCGACCAGAAGCCGTTCTGGTTCAATATCCACCATTGGTGCGACTTCCTCCACCATGACACGCCCGTATTGTCGGGTACAGAGCGCATCGCACGTAAGCTGGACCAAGCCGTTTTCTATTTGGAAGTAAGCCGTACGCGCCGCGGCTACTACGAGGCCGAGTTCAAACTCATCACCCGTGAGCCTAAGCAGTATGCGGAGAATGAGATAACGGACAAGTATTTCCAAATGTTGGAGCACTCGATTTGTGAGCATCCAGAATGCTGGTTGTGGACGCATGACCGCTGGAAGCGTACTCGCGAGGAGTTCAACGACCGTTTCTATGTGAAAAACGGCAAGGTCTTCGAGTACGACGTGCCCCTGAGCAAGCGGAAGTGACAAAGGCCTCGCAGACGCCGTCCCCCTCCGACTTGTCCTGGCGTCTGCGTCCCTTCAGCGCGCCATGGCCAAATGGTTGAAAAACAGGTTCTTCCGAAAAATGGAATGATTCGACGTGGACACACAGAAAACAACTTGAACAACTTTTACAACAAGTAACAACGCTTCGCGGGGACATTGCCTCTTCGAGGCCCATGCTGACCAAGGGTTGCTGCAAGGGAAACAACTATGAACAACGCTTCGCCTTGGACACATTTCCTGCTGATTTCTCCTGGCGTAATGTCCTGGCGAAGCCTTGTATTTTGTTGTTTACCTTGCAGCAAGATTGTTATACACGCATAGCGTGTAGGTTGTTACTTGTTGTAAAAGTTGTATTTGTTGTTTTCCCTAACTCAGCAGGACGTATTGGCAACAGCACAAACCCTATCACTCGATTTTCTGGATGAACCGAAGAACATGCCTTCTGGCGCGTTTCTTGAGCCCGAAATCCCCTTATTAAGATTATTTTGCGTTTTGTATTCAAAAAAGTTGCAAAAGATTTGGTGGTTTCAAAAAAACGTTGTTAATTTGCACCGTGATTAGGAATCACGGGCGATTGTACGCAATCTGCCAGCAATGCACTACTCGCGGGAGCGTAAGGTAATTGATGAAAGGTAACAGCAGAAATCCACTACAGGGATGGGCGGTTGTTCTCGGTCATTCATTTCCCCACGCCTCCGCGTTTTTTTGTGCAGCCGAATTTCCTTAATAAAATAGAATACGTTTAAACCAAATAACGACGATATGGAAGTAAAGAATGCATTCGCGGGGACTTTGGAGTCAGGTGACATCCTGGTTCAGATTACCCCCTCGGAGGAAGAGAGCCTTCAGATCGACCTCGACTCGACGGTAGAGTACCAGTTCGGCGGCCAGATTCGCAAGGTCATCAAAGAGACATTGGAGAATTTGGGCGTGAAGAAGGCCCATGTGAAGGCTACCGACAAGGGTGCCCTCGACTGCACCATTCGTGCGCGCGTCACCGCTGCCGCAGTCAGAGCCACGGGCAAGGATGTTTGGGAGGATTAGTCCTCGGCCACGTATCCTTGGAATCTATACTAACGGAAGTCTAAACAGAACAAAGTAACCGACAGAAGAAGTATGCAGAGATTAAGAAGAACTATGATGTTCGTGCCGGGCAACAACCCCGGTATGATGCAGGACGCCTTCATCTATGGTCCCGACTCGATTATGCTCGACTTGGAGGACTCTGTGACGATGGCTGAGAAAGATACCGCACGTTTGCTCGTTTACAACGCGCTGAAGACCATCGACTACGGCACGACCGAGATGGTGGTGCGTGTCAACCCGCTCTCCACGCCGTATGGCAAGAAGGACATTGAGGCCGTCGTCAAGGCTGGCGTCGATGTGGTTCGTATGCCGAAGACGGAGACCGCCGATGAGGTGCGTGAGATGGAGGCCGAGATCGAGCGCGTGGAGAAGGAGATTGGCTGCCTTGGCCGCACGAAGATCATGGCTGCCATCGAGAGCGCGCTGGGCGTGGTCAACGCCTACGCCATCGCCACCGCCTCCAAGCGCATGATGGGTATCGCCCTTGGCGCCGAGGACTATTGCGCCAACCTCAAGACGCAGCGCACGCCGGAGGGCATCGAGCTGCTGCTCGCCCGTCAGACCATCGTCGTGGCTGCCCGTGCTGCTGGCATCGACGCCCTCGACACGGTCTATTCCAACCTCAACGACATGGAGACCTTCCGCAAGGAGGTGGAGCAGATCCACAAGATGGGCTTCGACGGCAAGTCTATCATCAACCCGCGCCAGATTGATATCGTCAACGAGGTGTTCACCCCGTCTCAGAAGGCCATCGACAAGGCCATGGCCGTCGTCGGCGCCATCAAGGAGGCCGAGAAGCGCGGTTCGGGTGTGATTGCATTGAACGGTAAGATGGTCGACCGCCCCGTCGTCCTTCGCGCACAGAGAACGATTGATTTGGCCGTTGCGGCAGGAGTTATAAAGAAGGAGGATTTGGCATGAGCAATTTAGAGGAAAGACAGGCTTTGATCGGCGAGATGGCCGAGCACCTGAAGAAGAATATTTATCACAGCGAGGAGCGCAAGATCACCACGCCCCGCAAGGAGTATCAGGCTGAGAGCCAGAAGGTGGTTTCTCTGGAGGAGGCTATCCGCCGTTCCGGCCTGAAGGACGGCATGACGATATCCTTCCACCACCACTTCCGTGGCGGCGACAAGGTGCTCAACATGGTGATGGACAAAATCGCCGAGATGGGCATCAAGGACCTCCACGTGGCTGCTTCCAGCCTGAACGATGTCCACAAACCCCTCATCGAGCACATCAAGAATGGCGTCGTGACCCGCATCTCCACCTCCGGTATGCGTGGCGAGCTGGCCAAGGCCATCAGCCATGGCATCCTCAAGGAGCCGGTGGTGTTCCGTTCCCATGGTGGCCGTGGCTCTGCCATCGCCAATGGCGACATCCATATCGACGTGGCCTTCCTCGGCGCTTCTTCCTGCGACCCGATGGGCAACTCCTGCGGTTTCTCCCGTTCCGAGAATGCCAAGAGCATCTGCGGCTCCCTGGGCTATGCCCTTCCCGACGCCCGCTATGCCGACAACGTGGTGATCCTCACCGACGACCTCGTGAGCTATCCCAACACGCCGACCTCCATCTCTGAGCACGATGTGGACTGGGTGGTCGTCGTCGATTCCGTCGGCGATTCTTCCAAGATCGCCTCGGGTGCCATCCGCGACACCAAGAACCCGCGCGACATCCTGCTCGCCAAGGAGGCCTGCAAGGTGATCGTCAACAGTGGCTACTTCAAGGAGGGCTTCTCCATCCAGACCGGTTCTGGTGGTGCATCATTGGCCGTTGTGAAGTATCTGCGCCAGACGATGATCGACCAGAACGTGAAGGCTTCCTTCGCCCTCGGTGGCATCACCGCCCACATGGTGAAGCTCCACGAGGAGGGACTCATCGACCACCTGATCGACGTGCAGTCGTTCGACAAGGTTGCTGCCGAGTCCATCAAGGTCGATCCGAAGCACAAGGAGGTCTCTGCCAACGAGTATGCCTCCGCCGACGAGCCCGGTGCCGCCACGAAGTTCCTCGACATCGTGATCCTCTCCGCCCTGGAGGTGGACGTCAACTTCAACGTCAACGTGCTCGTGGGTAGCGACGGTATCATCCGTGGCGCCATCGGTGGCCACCCCGACACCGCTGCCGACTCTGCCCTGAGCATCGTCGTCTGCCCGTTGCTTCGCGGCCGCATCCCGTGTGTCGTCAATGAGGTGACCAACCTCATCACGCCGGGATCCACCGTCGATGTCGTCGTGACGGAGTATGGCGTGGCTGTCAACCCGCGCCGTCCGGATCTCGCCGAGCGCATGCAGGCTGCCGGCCTCAAGCTCGTCACCTTGGAGAGCCTCCGCGACCGTGCCCTCCGCGCCATCGGCACACCCGCCCCGCTGCCCTTCGGCGACAAGGTGGTCGGTGTGGTGATGAACCGCAACGGCGAGGTGATGGATGTCATCAAGAACATCAAGGACTAATCCTTCATACAAATAGGAGAAGATGGCGATTGGCCGCTCCTTGTGGGCTGGCCAATCCCTCTCCTCCCTTATTGATTTTTTAAAACAATAAATACGTTGATGGAAATCACGCTCGAACAGCTTTTGAAGAGCCGCGACCAGCGATGGGAAACCGAGAGACGCCTTTTGAAGGAGTTTCCTGGTCAGACCCTTGTCGTGCTGACCGTCGTCATGCCGGGTCGCGTCAAGCGCAATGCCCACACGGCTGTCATAGCCCATGCTGCCGAGGCTGCCGTCCACGCCTTTCTGGGTCCGAGCGTCGTGCTCCGCTACACCAACGATGCTCCGACGGGCTACGAAGCCTACTGGATTGTGCGTGCCGATGCGCGCAGCGTCAAGCGGCAGATGTGCGGTATCGAAGATTTCCATCCCTTGGGTCGGCTTTTTGACCTCGATGTCATCCAGTCCGACGCCACCCCTCTCTCGCGCACCGATGTCGGCTTCGCGCCGCGCCGCTGCTTGCTCTGCGATCAGGAGGCCCGCTGGTGCATGCGCAATCATACCCACACGCAGGAGGAGATTCTCCAGCGCATCGACGAGATGGTGAGAGAGTTTAACGCTGAAAACTGACGCTTATGTATGCCGACTACGAGATAAGAGAAGTGCCCATCGGTTATGGACCCGCTCGCCGCAAGGTGGAGGAGTTTCTCGGAAAGCGCACCTTGCGACTCGACAAGGTCGATTACTACGAGGCCATCTACCCCTGTGGTGGCGACGAGATGCTGGCCGTCGGAGGCCTCTTGGGCGACGCCATCCGTTGCATCGCCGTCAAGGAGGGCATGGAGGACGAGCACCTGGCCAACCGCCTGGTGTCCCATCTGATGGTCATCGTGCAGCGTCGGGGCTACCCCACGGTGAAAGTCTTCACCAAACCCAGCAACAAAGCCGTTTTCGAGAGCCTGGCCTTCGAGACCCTGGCCGAGACCGACAGCGTGGTCTTCATGGAGAACGGACAGATGCCGTTGCGGGACTATCTGCTGAGCCTGGAGCGGCTGGCACGCCCCGGCAAGTCGGGCGTGATCGTGATGAACTGCAACCCCTTCACCCGCGGCCACCGCTACCTCATCGAGGAGGCTTCCAAGCAAGTGGACAACCTATACGTTATTCCCCTCAAGGAGAATAATCGCAACTTCAACTACGAGGAGCGGCGCGAGATGATCCGTCTCGGCACCGCCGACCTTGCCAATGTGACCGTCTGCGAAGGCAGCGCCTATGCCATCTCCCAGGCCACATTCCCCACCTATTTCCTCAAGCAGCTCGACAAGGCTTCGGAGAATCAGATCGAACTGGATCTCCAGATCTTTGCCCGCTACCTGGCCCCCGCCCTGGGCGCCACGGTGCGCTTCGTCGGCACCGAGCCCTTCGACCCGCTGACGCGCCGCTACAACGAGATGATGACCGAGCTGCTGCCGAAGAGCGGCATCGAGGTCGTACAGATCGAGCGCAAGGAGCTGGAGGAGAAGCCCATCAGCGCCTCGCGCACCCGGGCCTTCATCGAGAACAACAAGCTCCATGCCGCCATGCAGCTCGTGCCCCCCACGACCCAGCCCTACATCATGGCCAAGTTTGCCGTCGATGCGCTCCAGCAGGAGCTCGACACCACGCCGAAGCCCGGACTGGTTGACAAGGACAATTCCGGGGCCCATACCGACATGGACTATATCCTCATGGAGCGCAGCATCAAGTCGCTGCGCCCGTATTTCGTCCGGCTGGCCCAGCTCGGCCTGTCCGCGGACAAGCTCACCACGGCCGACGTGCAGCGCATAGGCATCGAGGCCGAGGCCGCCATGCTGCGCACCACCCACGGGGTCAACACCCACCGCGGCGCCCTGTTTGCCCTCGGCATCACCGTCGCCGCCGCCATGTGGCTCTACGCCCACGAGGGGCAGGAGGTGTGCAAGGAGCGTCTGCAGCAGATGATCCAGGAGATAGCGGCGGGCTTCCCTCCCTCCGCCGACACCCATGGCGCCGAGGTCGTTGCCAAGGCCCGCGTCAAGGGCGCGCGCGAGAACGCCGTCGAGGGCTATCCCGACCTCTTCGAGACCTGGGGCCCCTACTACCGCAAGCTGCGCGAGGACCCGCACCGTGCCCACCGCACGCTGCTCAAGATCATGTCGATGCTGCAGGACACCAACATCTATTACCGCACGGATGCCGAGACAGCCGAGATCGTACGCCAGTCGAGCGGCCAGTTGCTCCAGCGGTTCTCCGTCAATTCGCTCCGCGAGGCCGACGCCGAGTTCATCCGCCACAACATCTCGCCGGGTGGCTGCGCCGACATGCTCTCGCTGACGATACTCATCAACGCCATCCTCCGATAGGGGCGGGCGCCATTCATATCAAAAACAGAAAATAATAATTCTATTAAATAACAAAAAGTCATTTCTATTATGGTTGAACTGATCAAACATGGAGTGTATCTGCTCGACGGCCAGAAGGTGGTTGAGGATACAACGGGTATGCCCTCGGCCGACGAGGCTCGTGAGAACACCATCACCTACGGCATTCTGCGTGCCCATGACGTCAATGGTGGCAAGGGCAAGGAGATGCACATCCGCTTTGATGCGATGATGTCGCACGACATTACGTATGTAGGTATCATTCAGACGGCTCGCGCCAGCGGCCTGACGAAGTTCCCCCTGCCGTACGCCATGACCAACTGCCACAACTCTTTGTGCGCCGTCGGTGGTACCATCAATGAGGACGACCACGTCTTTGGTCTTTCTGCAGCAAAGAAATACGGCGGTATCTACGTACCCGCCAACCAGGCCGTCATTCACCAGTTTGCCCGCGAGGAGATGGTGAAGTGCGGCAATATGATTCTCGGTTCCGATTCCCACACCCGCTATGGCTCTCTGGGCAACATGGGTGTCGGCGAGGGTGGCGGTGAACTCGTCAAGCAGCTCCTCCGCAACACCTGGGACATCAACGCCCCGGAGGTGGTCCTCGTTTGGCTTGAGGGCACGCCGCGCCACGGTATCGGTCCCCACGACGTCGCCATCTCGCTGGTCAAGGCTGTCTTCGAGAGTGGCTTTGTCAAGAACAAGGTGCTGGAGTTTGCCGGCCCTGGCGTCGCCAACCTCTCTGTCGATTTCCGCAACGGCATCGACGTGATGACTACCGAGACCACCTGTCTGAGCTCTATCTGGGTGACGGACGAGAAGGTCCGCGAGCACTATGAGCTCCACCGTCGTCCCGAGGACTACAAGGAGCTGCGTCCGGGCAAGGTGGCCTACTACGACAGCATGGTGCGCATCGACCTCTCCAAACAGGAGTCTATGATCGCCCTGCCTTACCATCCCTCCAACGCTGTCTCCATCCACGAGCTGCAGGCCGATCCCGAGACCGTGCTGCGCCGTGTGGAGGAAGACACGAAGCGCCGCTTCGGCGACAAGGTGCAGCCCGACTTGGTGAGCAAGATCCGCGACGGCAAGGTTTATGCCGACCAGGGCATCATCGCCGGCTGCTCCGGTGGTACCTATGAGAACCTCTGCGAGGCTGCCGCCATCCTGCGCGGCCAGTCTGCCGGCAACGACTACTTCTCTTGCTCGGCCTATCCGCAGTCTTCTCCCGTCTATATCGCTGCCAACCGCGCCGGCGTGACGAGCGACCTCATCGAGGCCGGTGTCGTCATCAAGCCCGCCTTCTGCGGTCCGTGCTTCGGTGCCGGCGACGTGCCTTCCAACAACGGTCTGAGCATCCGCCACACCACGCGCAACTTCCCCAACCGCGAGGGTTCCAAGCCGGGCCAGGGCCAGATCTCCATGGTCGCCCTGATGGATGCCCGCAGCATCGCTGCCTCCGCAGCCAATGGTGGTGTCATCACCGCCGCCACCGACATCGACTACGAGGCCGACTACAAGCCCTACAGCTTCGACGACAAGATCTACGAGCATCGCGTCTATAGAGGCTATGGCAAGGCCGACGCCGAGCAGCCGCTCCGCTACGGTCCCAACATCAAGGACTGGCCCGAGATGTACCCGATGCAGGAGAACATGCTGGTCGAGCTGGCTGCCGTCATCCACGACCCCGTCACGACGACCGACGAGCTGATCCCCTCCGGCGAGACTTCCAGCTACCGTTCCAACCCGCTGCGCCTCTCCGAGTTTGCCCTCTCCCGCCGCGTGCCCGAGTATGTCGGCCGCAGTAAGGAGATCCAGCAGCTGGACCGCGACCGTCGCGCCGGCAAGGTCTCTGACCACATCCTCGCCGCTCTCAAGCAGGTCGGCGCCTCTGTGGAGACCACTTCCTTCGGTTCCTGCGTCTTCGCCAACAAGCCCGGCGACGGTTCTGCCCGCGAGCAGGCTGCCTCTTGCCAGAAGGTGCTCGGTGGCGACGCCAACATCTGCTACGAGTATGCCACGAAGCGCTATCGCAGCAACTGCATCAACTGGGGTATCGTGCCCTTCACCATCAGCAAGGACACCGAGTTCCAGTATGAGGTGGGCGACATGGTCTTCGTGCCCGGCATCCGCCAGGCCATCCTCGACGGCAAGGAGGAGATCGACGCTCAGGTCATCACCAAGAACGGCGTGAAGCCCATCCACCTGCTCTTCCAGAACCTCACCGAGGACGAGCGCACCATCCTGGCCGATGGTTGCCTGATCAACTATTACAAGGAGCACAACAAGTAAACTGCAAAAAATATGTTTGTCTGGCGACGGGCGGGACGGGCCCTGACGGCCCTCCCGCCACGTGCCAGCACGAAGATATCATCAAAGAATCAATCAATTACTAATAAAAAAGTAAATTCCTACAAAGCAATGGAAAAAATTCAGATGACCACCCCTATCGTTGAGATGGACGGTGACGAGATGACCCGAATTCTGTGGAAGATGATCAAGGACGAGCTGATCCTTCCGTTCGTTGACCTCAAGAGCGAGTACTATGACCTCGGTCTTCCCTACCGCGACCAGACCAACGACCAGGTGACGATCGACGCTGCCAATGCCAACAAGAAGTATGGCGTGGCCGTGAAGTGCGCCACGATCACTCCGAACCACCAGCGTATGGACGAGTACAAGCTCCACCAGATGTGGAAGAGCCCCAACGGCACGATTCGTTCCATCCTCGATGGTACGGTGTTCCGCGCTCCGATCCAGCTGCCGAGCATCAAGCCGCAGGTTCGCTCTTGGGAGAAGCCCATCACCATCGCCCGTCACGCCTATGGCGACGTCTATAAAGGCGTAGAGGTGCGCTGCGAAGAGGCTGGCGTTGCCAAGCTCGTCTTCGAGGGCAAGAGCGGCAAGAAGGAAGAGGTTGTTATCCACGAGTTCGACGGCCCGGGCGTCATCCAGGGCATGCACAACGTCGATAAGTCTATCCGTTCTTTCGCTCACGCTTGCTTCACCTACGCGCTCGACGTCCACCAGGATCTCTGGTTCGCTACCAAGGACACGATCTCCAAGAAGTACGACGCTCAGTTCCGCATCATCTTCAACGAGGTCTATGAGGAGTGCTACAAGGAGAAGTTCGAGCAGGCTGGCCTGGAGTATTTCTACACCCTCATCGACGACGCTGTTGCCCGCGTAGTACGCAGCAAGGGCGGCTTCATCTGGGCTTGCAAGAACTACGATGGCGACGTCATGAGCGACATGGTCTCCACCGCCTTCGGCTCTCTCGCCATGATGACCTCTGTCCTCGTCAGCCCCGATGGCAACTACGAGTACGAGGCTGCCCACGGCACCGTCACCCGCCACTACTACAAGTACCTCGCCGGCGAGGAGACTTCCACCAACCCGATCGCTACGATCTTCGCTTGGAGCGGCGCGCTCCGCAAGCGTGGTGAGAAGGACGGCATCCAGGCTCTCGTCAACTTCGGCGACCAGCTGGAGGGCGCTTGCTTCGACACGATGAACAGCGGTATTGTCACCAAGGACCTCGTCAACCTCATGGAGGGCGTCGAGGCCAAGGCTGTCAACTCGCTCGTCTTCATCCAGACCATCCGCAAGCACCTTGAGGAGCGTCTGAGCAAGTAAAAAGACGATCTATTGGGATTATAATAAAAATCCGACCTGCCGCAGTGTGGTAAGGTCGGATTTTTATTGTTATACTATACTTTTATTTTCCCCGAAAAGGTTTGTCTATGGTCCATCCGGAAAATGAAGTGAGAACCTATCCAGTAGAAAGTAAGTGACACTATAGTCCAAGCATACTGACACTCCAGTACCAGGCAAGTGACACTTCAGTACCAGGCAGGTAGTATAAAAAGCGGTACTGAGAATGGAGAGAATAGATGTCGATTGATACGCTTACGCCAAGACAACTGCCGAAAATGGAGGATGTCAAGTTCAGCTATTTCTCTTTTTCCCGAAACTCAACAGGGGACATTCCTACGTTTCGTTTGAAAAGCTTTATGAAGTAAGAATCATCCTTGAATCCTAAGTCGAAAGCGATCTCTTTTATTCTCAAATCGCTGTAGCGGATCATACGCTTGGCTTCCAAGATAATACGGTCGTTGATTAGTTTTAAAGGGCTTGTTTTTGCATATTGTTGAGTATGTGCGGCAAGTGTTGTTTGCGAAATTCTCAGTGCTTCTGTGTAGAACTTTACGGAATGATGTTTCGCGAAGTTCTTCTCGATCAAATCGACAAAAAGCCAATAGGTTCGATGAGGGTCTGAGTTTACATTTAGTTTACAGGCCTCTTCCCAATCTCCCAATCTGATGATGTCAATGAGAAATAGTGACAGAGCCGAGGCTAAGAAGTTTGATTTCAACACAGTGTCCTTTGTGTTTGATTCAGACTCTTCTTGTAGAAGTTTGGCGTAGCGTTCTTTTTTTCTTTTTGCATTTTCCTGAAGGGTGCAATGTGATACGCCATGGATGGGATAGAATAGTTTCGCTTTTATGCAATTGAGCAGTTCTGTGTCTAAATGCAATAACAAGTCTTCCGTGAAAATAATACATATCCCATTGATGTTTTTGAGGTGACGGAAGGTATGGAGGTGTTTCGGAGACAAGAAGAAAATGGAGTCTTTTTCTATATTATACTCGTCAAAATCTACGATATGGGTGCCCTCTCCCGAGTGAAACCAGAAAATGCTGTAAAAACGATGTGAGTGCATTTCGTACCAAGGATCTGGGTACAACTCTATTGCGTCTTGAATGGTTGTGATGCAAAGAAACGAGGATTTAGATAGCGCTGAAGCCAGGCTATACTGCAAATATGTGTATTTCTTGGACGAAATGGCTCTTTTTTCAAATGTATGCTGGTCCATTTTTTCGATTATTATTTTAATGGTGCGAAGTTATAAACTTTTGTGGTAAAAACAAAGGAAAATATGGTGTATTTTATTGGCGCGTTAAAAAGTACCATATTTCCGTTATTTTTTATTATAAGCTACTGCTTTGTTATGCGTATCTTTGCGGCAATAATCGGCTTAAGGCCATAATTTAAAACAAAGGAACAATTAAGAACATGAAATGATGAAGAACGTAAAAAAGAACATGTCAGCCATTGCTCTTTTGGCTTTGGCAATGGCCGCGCTAATGCCTCAGAAGGCACAGGCGCAGGAACGCATCCCGTTTTTGGCGGAGGGCAAAACATGGACGGTGTTCAACTATGATGCCCGATATGAAGGAGAGCTGGTCGTTAAGGACTCGGCACGGTATAGCGTCCTTGGCGACACCATCGTAGGGAACAAAACCTGCAAGCTCTTAGAGACCGAGATAGGAACGGTCCCCGCCTATCAGGAGGGACGCAATATTTGTTTTTACTACCCCGACGACGCAGAACCGAGAATCATGTTTGAGTTTGACTGCCAAGTCGGCGACCTCGTCCATGTCGATTCTGAAAGGGAGGCTCGTGCCGAAGTGACCAAGGTGGACTCCTTGTGCTTTGATGGCACCTATTATCGCGTGGTCCACTATTCTGTGGATGGCATGGAAGGACGCTACGATGAGTTGATTGGCAGTGGCACAAGTGTGCTCAATTCCACTTTGCTTCCAGGACAATTCCGAGGCGTCGAGGTCACTTTCCGTGGAAAGAATATTTCGGAAGCCTGCTCCATAAAGCATAGCGAAAAAGCCAGCACTCCCGACCGCCTCGCTTCCGACGACCGCGTCTATACCCTCCAGGGCGTTCGCCTGCAGCAGCCTCCCAAGCAGGGCGTCTATATCCAAAACGGCAAGAAGTTTGTGGCGAAGTAAAGGCTGAGCTCCGCATGACCCTCTTTTCTAACCCCCACGAATTCGAGGGGGTTAGAGAAGACGGTGGTTTGAATGATGTCAGATGTCACCCTTTGCTAACTTCTGCTGCAAAGGATAGTTCCGTGGTTTAAATGTAGGACAACACATAACGAGGCGACTGATAGAAAAGTCCCGTTCGCGCATCGCTCAATTTGCCATATATCGGTGAGGTGTAGATGCGTTCAAAGGCTTCTTCCAAGGAGTAGCCCTGTTCTTCTGCGAGTATCTGGATCATGCGAGCCGTAAGATGCTCTTTGAGATACCTGAAGTCTTGTTGTGAAATATTCAGATCTGTCATACCTTTTGTAGTTTTGAGATCGCGCGCTTCGTTCCAAAGAAATATTGGAAAGTCACGCCCTTCATGTATTTCAAATTGTTGAGAAACTGATCGAGAGTGATATCACCGGCCTCATATTTGCCTATTTGGACCCCCACGCGGTCATTGGCTATCGGACCATATACAATGTCGTAGGTATGTGCCGGCTCATCCGTTTTATTATTTCGGTTGAGAAAGATAAATTCAGCCCACTGGCGGGAATACCCTGCCAAAGTGAGAATTCGCAGTTCATCGGAAGACAGAATGGTCTCGTCAAAAACATACTCATTCATCACGGGATTTCCACCCTCTGTCAGAGCCTTGAACTCACCCATACGCCACGCTTGATCACGATCTGCAGAAAGATAAAACCCACGACCAAAATCCTTGTTGGGTCGTGATTTCCGCAAGTCGATCTGCTTTATGTTCACAGTGGAACCATGATATAGATGTATCATAACGAGCCTCCTTTCCGATTGCAATAACTCGACATGCTTTGAACCATGTCGTCCATTGGCTGCGTGTGCATCACGTCATAGAAGTCGTGCGCCACTTTGATAGCCCCATACCTGCTTAGGTACTTATATGCTTCCATGTCGGTCATATCATAACGACTGGCAAAAGCAGCAATAAGTGCCACAATATACTCCGATATATCCTTGACGCTATACATAGTTTTGCTCTCTTGGTTTACAAAGTTACTATATGTTTTCGTAAGTTTGCACTATCACGTTGTTAAATAAAGCCAAAAGCTATTAAGTCGTAGGAATTTGAATGCTGTCACCCTTTGCTAACTTCTGCCATAATGCTAAGGCTAATTGCATATTTCCATGATCTCTTCTGTATAACGTGTTGTCCGTTGTCCACATTGACACAGGGACACCCAACTTGCAGCTTTGTCAAAAAAACTCCGCCGTCAGCAAAAAGTGGCGGCTATTTCTCTTTTTCCCGAAACTCAACGGGAGACATTCCTACGTTTCGTTTGAAAAGTTTTATGAAGTAAGAATCATCCTTGAATCCTAAGTAGAAAGCGATTTGTTTTGTCCGTGTAGTACTATAGCGCAGCAAACGTTTAGCCTCCAATATGATACGATTATTGATAATTTTAAGCGGTGTTGTTTTTGCATACTGCTGCGTGTACAGGTTTAGCGTGGTTTGTGAAACGCCTAATTTCTCTATGTAGTCTTTTACCGCATGGTGTTCTATGTAATTGTCTTCGACCATTTGGACGAATTTCGCATACACTTGAAAAGAATCTGACGAAACTGTAGAAAAAGAAGAGTCACCCCATTCTCCCAGTCTGATCATATCAATCAACAACAAAGATAGCAGCGAAGCAAAATAACTTGCTTGCAAAGATTTGTCTTCGTATTGTAAAGCCGAGGCTTCTTGCATGAGTTTTACAATTGGCTTCATCTTTTCTTTCGCTGCTTCTGATATTTTGCAATGGGCAAATCCGTTTGCAGGATAAAACATTTTGGTTTTGATTCTCCCTTGTAGCTCATTGTCTATTTTCAACAAGAAATCCTCTGGGAAGCACATGGCGATACCTTCTACATTGTTGAGGTTACGATATGCGCGGATACGTTTAGGCGATAAGAAGAAAACCGTTCCTTGCCCAATTTCGTACTCATCAAAATCAACGATATGAGTCCCTTCACCTGAGTAGAACCAAAAAATAGAATATAAATTAAGGAAATGCATTTTTTGCAAGCCCTCTTGGCGTAGCTCTTTAATCGCACTGATGTCAGAAATGTCAAAGAAAGACGTTTGGGCTTGGTCTGTAGGCAAGTCATACTGCAAATAACTGATGTTGTTATGCACTATTTTCTTTGTTTCTAAAGTTTGCTTCTCCATATCATAAATAATTCAACCAATGCAAAAGTAGTCATATTTGCGGTAACATCCAAAAAGATAAAAATAAAAAGTATGCTGTTCTTTAGAATTTACCATTTATCCGCTGAAAATTACATTGAGATATGAAAATAGCTCTATGCACACAAAGCCTACAACTACCACAATTGCTTGAATCGCAAAGCTTCATTCTAAATTTTAGACCTGATTTTATGGTAAAAACAAAGAAAAAAATGGCGTTTTTTGTTGGACGTTAAAAAGTACCATGTTTCCGTTATTTTTTTTATGAGCTACTGCTTTGTTATGCGTATCTTTGCGGCAATAATCGGCTTAAGGCCATAAAATTCACAAACATGAAAACAAAACTTTTGGCATCAATGCTGGTGTTTGGCGCAATGAACGCCTCTGCCCAGCTGACCGTTTATCACAACGGCAACGTGAACATTGGAAGTGAGCAACCGACTTCAAACGTGTCTCTCTCTGTTGGCAATGTCGCATACAGCGACACCACTTATCATGTATCCCTTGGCTTGCACAATCCCGCATCGGGTTGTTACAATATCGGTGGCGAGGGAGTGGCTTACAGCCCCACGACGAGGAACACAGGACGAGCCTTTGGTTTGCGCGGAGTAGCAGGCAACTGCACCAGCGGCTACAACTTTGGCGTGCTTGGAGCCTTGCAAGGCAGTCAAGAAGGAGCTGCTATCTTTGGAACGACCAGCGGCAAGACGTTGGGCTTGAGTGTTGATGGACGATATGCTGGCTATTTCGATGGCAATGTGAAGGTTACTGGTTCGCTTCAAGGCAATGTAGTCAACAGCGCCGATGTCAATGCGAAAAACACACAGACTTTGCGGCCAATCAATAGCGCATTGGATGGTATCGCCTCTGCAAACCCATTCATGTACATTGTAAGAACACAAGTACCAGGCATTGGAACAGGAATAGTGCTAGATACTATAACACAAACAGGAACCGTTGCACCGACCTCAGACCCCGTTGCTCCTTTTGGCAAATCATACTACGCCCTTGACGTGAACGCCGTTAAGCAGAGTTTCCCCGCTCTTATCATCAAAGACGCACAAGGAAATGAGTACGTCAACTATACCCAACTGGTCCCCATCCTCGTTCAGGCCATCAAGGAGTTGAAGACAGAGCTGGACGACCTTAAAGAAGCCGTTGCCTCGTCGGGTACGCGAAAGGTGAACGCTGCAACCAACATTGCGACTAACACGCTCGACGAGGGTTGGGGTAGCATTTCTCAGAACACCCCCAATCCGTTCACAGGCCAATCGACCGTCCGTGTCTCCGTCCCCGACGACGCCTCGGATGCCTATATTGACATTCTGACGCTCAATGGCGCAAGTGTCAAGCGCATTCCTGTGAGCAACGGACTTAGCGAGGTGTCGCTTTCAAGCTTCGAGTTCGCCCCCGGCACTTATCTCTATACGCTTGTCGTTAACGGAAAGGTCAGCGAAACTCGTCGGATGATCGTAAACCGTTAGCTTATTATTGGATTTTAAAAGCACAAAAAGATGAAGAAATCCATACTTTTTCTGAGTTTTCTTCTGTTTGCTGCCCTTTTTGCAAGGGGAAGCGATACGAAGGAGGTGAGACTCACGTTTAATGGCTCCGATTTTTCTTTCGCACAAGAGAATGGGGCATACAGTATCAGTGCGGAGAAGTTTCCCGTTATCTACGATACGGACACTCTGGCCCCTGCGCTTCCTTATTATGTCGTCAATGTCTTGATTGCCCCAACGCAGGAGTTTCAAGGGTTGACGGTTCGTGGCGGGGAGAGCTTGCTTCGGAGTGATATCCGCGTGACCCCCAACAAGCTGCCCGTCCCGACGAATGCCCTGGATGCTTATACTCCCAACCGCGTTTTTGACTATGCGCTGAGTAACTATCCATCGGAGGAGGTTCGCTATGTGTCCACCAATGTGCTTGGCAACTACAAGTACGTCTCGCTATTGGTTTGTCCTTTGCGCTACGACGCACAAAATCATTCGCTTTACCTAAAGCAGAATCTGCAAATAACTCTCTCGTTGGGAACGGTAAGCAAGGCTGCGCCAATCGCTGCTTACCCCGAAAGTGAGTCGTTTCATGCGAAAAAGCGCAGGGAGATAGAGCTGTTGGTGTATAATTCGGATGATATCGACGCACTTTACCCTACAGCTGCCCGACAAAATTCTATTGCGAACAGTTTCCCTGTCAAGTATTTGGTTATCACCAACGAGGAGCTGAAGCCCGCCTTTCAGCGTCTGGCGAATTGGAAAACCACCAAAGGCGTTAAAAGTAAGGTGCTGACTGTAGAGGAGATAAGCCAAAAGTACAGCGACCCCATCATGCCCATGCGTATCAAGCGCGCTATCATGGAATACAAGGGTCAGGTGGAATATGTCCTGCTGGGTGGCGACGTGGAGGTTGTGCCCAGTTTGATTTGTCCATTAGGGCCGCTTAGCGACTCTGTGACGTATGATACGCCTACAGACTTGTATTACGCTAGCTTTGTAGATTTAGATTGGGACAAAAATCAGAATGGCCTCTTTGCTGAAGATGGTACCAGTGGAGACATGGTCAATGCCATGGCAGACGTGGCCATCTCCCGATTGTCCGTAACTACCTTGTCCGATGCTATTGACATGGTAGATCGTCTTGTAGATTATGAGAAATCGCCCAAAGAAGAAATGCTGTCTGACAAAATGCTAATGAGCGGCATTGGACTTAGTGGTGTTCGGCAGTCAGGAGAAACTCTATATAATAAAAACATAGAACCATACTGGAATGGGCGAATGTTTCGTTTTTATAACACCAAGACAGATTTTGAAGGCGATACGCACTATCGGGTAAATCCTGAAAATCTGCAAAGTCAGCTGGAGAATGGTTATCTTTTCGTTGACATGATGTGTCATGGTTGGAAACAGCAGTGGGGATTTCTTGACAATTGGTCTAACTACATGGTTTCTCAGGCACAAGAGTTGCAAAACAAGGGCTATACTTTTATAACAACTATTTCTTGTTATGTTAATTGCTTTGATACTAAACCGGATTCACTTTGCTTAGGTGAAGGTTTTATGTTGAACAAAAATAGCAATGTGTTGGCCTTTGTCGGTAATTGTCGTGAGGGTTGGTATCAGGGAAACTACTCGCCTAACAGCGAGGTGTCGTTATTCGAAAAGTTTTATCTTGGCATAATGAAGTACAAGATGAGCATAGGCGAGGCTGTTAGCTTTGCCAAGAATCAGTATATGCCATTCTTTAATGATTCGCTGTATAGGTGTGGATGGAATATTCGTACTTTAAATCCACTTGCTGATCCAGAAATGCATCCATACTTGCAAACTCCCAATAGGTTCAACAATGTTCAAATTGATTATGGCAATGGGAACTTGAAGATTGGCGTAGGCATTGACTCGTGCCAGGTTTGCCTTTCAAAATTCGAGAACAACAATTTGGTTTATTATAAAATTGTGAATTTTGACAAAGTAGTTGATTTGGCAGATGTGCCAAATGATGTAACGGTATGTATTACAAAGTATGGCTATATACCTTACACCATGTATGTATTGGACGGAGATCTTGTGTATTTGCAAAATCGGAACATTGATTCCGATGCAAAGATAACAGGAACGGAAATAATAGCAGGCAGTCATGTTGATAGCAATCAGCCTGCAGGAAGTGTAACAATAAGAAGAGGTCAGGCCATTTTGGAAACAAAGAATGGAGCGATTATAAAAAATGACTTCAAAGTTTTCAAAGGTGGTGCAATGCGAGTTATAACTAAAAAATGATAGTCATGCGAAAGAATATAAGATTTATTTTTTGTCTTTTAGTCTTGCTGTTTGTCTTTTGGGGTCAGCTTCCCTCTGTTGCGCAAAACAGTCAACAGATGCTCCAAGAGGGCAAGGAGTGGTATTACCGCAGCGTCTATGCCCCCCGTGGAGCTGACGAAAACTACTACCGCAAGATAAGTGGCGACACCCTCGTGCGTGATGTTTCCTATTGGAAACTGGTCAACTGGCAGGGCAAGTTCGTTGATGGCCTACACGAAGAGGGACACAAGGTGAGCAGCGTCTCGGCAGGAGGTTTGTTCGACTTCAACCTTCAGCTCAATGATACGCTCAAGGATGAGTTTGGCGTCGTCGTATCGACGAGCGACACCATCTTGGTGGACGGGCAGCGCTATTTCCGTCTGGGGATCGCGCCTATTGACTCGTATTACGAAGAGTCCCGCTTCGCCTCTCCGATGGAGTATTGGGTGGAGGGCATCGGCAGCTCCTATGGCCTCTATCCCATTTGGGGCATGTTCATCATCGGCCCCCACGACGAGCTTGACTCCTGCAGGGTGGACGGCAAGTTGCTTTTCACCCGCAACGACTTCTTGCGCGTGCCTCAAAGCCAGCGCCAATGGGTGCAGGGCGACTATCGCATCTATCCGGCCAATACCCCCTATCTGATCAACTACGCCAAGCGTACCTACGCTGCCGTCGGCGAGCTGGAGATCGGCGGCCGCACCTATCAGAAGATCTATAACTGCACCAAGTCGCGTTGTGCTGGCCTGGACCCCGGCCCGCGTTATAGCTACCTTTTCGCCATGCGCCGTGAGGGCGGTCGCGTACTGGCCGATGCCGACAGCTATCGTGCAGCCTTTGCCCAGGCGAGCAATGTTTACCCGACGAACGACGAGGGCGAATACATCCTCTACGACTACGACGCCCATGTGGGCGACGCCTACCTTGGCACGCAGTACACCGTGGTGGAGGAGGGCGACACGACGCTCTCCGACGGGCAGAGCCGCCGCATGTTGGTGCTGTCGTCGGGCCACCGCTTGATAGAAGGCGTGGGCTGCGTCAATGTCCAAGGCACGCCGTTCGACTACCTTTGCCACGACAATGCGCCGAACACGTTCTTCGACTTCTCGCTCCTTGAGAACTACTACGACGCCGAAGGCCACCGCATCTATGTCAACACGCGCGAGAAAGCCTATGAGGCCATTGTCGCTGGCGTGGAGACTGTCGCCACCTCCGACCGCCTCGCTTCCGACGACCGCGTCTATGACCTCCAGGGCCGCCGCATGGACGTGCGCCACTTGCCCAAGGGCATTTATATCCAGCACGGCAAGAAGTTTGTGGTCAAGTAGAAGCGTCTCTTCTTTAATTAATTAAAAAAACAATAAGGCCACCGGGACCAAGAGGCAACGCTCTTTTGACTCCCGGTGGCCTTTGCGCATTCCTCAAATTTCGATCAGGCTTCTGGCTTTTCTGCACATTTGCCGAAAAAAAACTTCAAAGTGGAGGTTGGTATGTAACTTGTTGATATATAAGTAGATAAAGGCTGATTTTTGATTCGGGGGGGTAATGCGGCATGCAGGATAAAATAATGCTAAAAATATTTGGCGTTATAACAAAAAACACGTAAATTTGCAAGCGTTAAGACTATTATAAACTATAAATTGTTGGTGTATGAAGAAGATTTACCTATCTATTCTTATGACCTTGTGCCCCTTGCTCCCGGGCATGGCACAACAAGTATCGCAAACCGGAAGAGAGACCGTTGGCCAGACGGGTCTTCGGGCCTCCGCGGCGCAAACCCCTAAGCCTTTCCTGCAGGAGGGCAAGGAGTGGTATTACCGCAGCGTCTATGGTCCGCGTGGCGCTGACATAAACTACTACTGCAAGATAAGTGGCGACACCCTCGTGGGTGATGTTTCCTATTGGAAACTGGTCAACCGGCAGGGCAAGTTTCTTGATGGCCTACACGAAGCGGGACACAAGGTGAGCAGCGTCTCGGCAGGAGGTTTGTTCGACTTCGATCTTCAGCTCAATGATACGCTCAAGGATGAGTTTGTCGTCGTATCGACGAGCGACACCATCTTGGTGGACGGGCAGCGCTATTTCCGTCTGGGGATCGCGCCTATTGACTCGTATTACGAAGAGTCCCGCTTCGCCTCTCCGATGGAGTATTGGGTGGAGGGCATCGGCAGCTCCTATGGCCTCTATCCCATTTGGGGCATGTTCATCATCGGCCCCCACGACGAGCTTGACTCCTGCAGGGTGGACGGCAAGTTGCTTTTCACCCGCAACGACTTCTTGCGCGTGCCTCAAAGCCAGCGCCAATGGGTGCAGGGCGACTATCGCATCTATCCGGCCAATACCCCCTATCTGATCAACTACGCCAAGCGTACCTACGCTGCCGTCGGCGAGCTGGAGATCGGCGGCCGCACCTATCAGAAGATCTATAACTGCACCAAGTCGCGTTGTGCTGGCCTGGACCCCGGCCCGCGTTATAGCTACCTTTTCGCCATGCGCCGTGAGGGCGGTCGCGTACTGGCCGATGCCGACAGCTATCGTGCAGCCTTTGCCCAGGCGAGCAATGTTTACCCGACGAACGACGAGGGCGAATACATCCTCTACGACTACGACGCCCATGTGGGCGACGCCTACCTTGGCACGCAGTACACCGTGGTGGAGGAGGGCGACACGACGCTCTCCGACGGGCAGAGCCGCCGCATGTTGGTGCTGTCGTCGGGCCACCGCTTGATAGAAGGCGTGGGCTGCGTCAATGTCCAAGGCACGCCGTTCGACTACCTTTGCCACGACAATGCGCCGAACACGTTCTTCGACTTCTCGCTCCTTGAGAACTACTACGACGCCGAAGGCCACCGCATCTATGTCAACACGCGCGAGAAAGCCTATGAGGCCATTGTCGCTGGCGTGGAGACTGTCGCCACCTCCGACCGCCTCGCTTCCGACGACCGCGTCTATGACCTCCAGGGCCGCCGCATGGACGTGCGCCACTTGCCCAAGGGCATTTACATCCAGCACGGCAAGAAGTTTGTGGTGAAGTAGAAGCGCAGGCTTCTGTGATAGGAAATACAGAGTGGAACAAATTAAAAAAAAACATGTCATGATGAAAAACGTAAGAAAGAACATCTCAGCCATGGCTCTTTTGGCTTTGGCAATGAGCGCGCTGATGCCTCAGAAGGCGCAGGCGCAGGATCGCATCCCGTTTTTGGCGGAGGGCAAAACATGGACCGTGTTCAACTATGATGCCCGATATGAAGGTGCGCTGGTCGTCAAGGACTCGGCACGGTATAGTGTCCTGGGCGACACCATCGTAAGGGGCAGAACCTGCAAGCTCGTAGAGACCGAGATCGGGACGGTCCCCGCCTATCAGGAGGGGCGCAACATTTATTTTTACTACCCCGACGACGCAGAGCCGAGAATCATGTATGAGTTTGACTGCCAAGTCGGCGACCTCGTCCATGTCGATTCTGAAAGGGAGGCTCGTGCCGAAGTGACCAAGGTGGACTCCTTGTGCTTTGATGGCACCTATTATCGCGTGGTCCACTATTCTGTGGATGGCATGGAAGGACGCTACGATGAGTTGATTGGCAGTGGCACAAGTGTGCTCAATTCCACTTTGCTTCCAGGACAATTCCGAGGCGTCGAGGTCACTTTCCGTGGAAAGAATATTTCGGAAGCCTGCTCCATAAAGCATAGCGAAAAAGCCAGCACTCCCGACCGCCTCGCTTCCGACGACCGCGTCTATACCCTCCAGGGCGTTCGCCTGCAGCAGCCTCCCAAGCAGGGCGTCTATATCCAAAACGGCAAGAAGTTTGTGGCGAAGTAAAGGCTGGGGCTCTTCATTCATAAATTAGGAAGGTTCATCCGATATTTGAGTGATAGGGACGTTTGAGTTGTTTCCAATACGGCCTGCTGAGTAGGGAAAACAACTTGAACAACTTTTACAATAATGCTTTCGCGGGGACTGACACGTGGACATATAGGAAAACAACTTGAACAACTTTTACAACTTTAAACAACGCTTCGCGGGGACATCGCCTCTTCGAGGCCCGTTCTGACCAAAGGTTGCTGCAAGGGAAACAACTATGAACAACGCTTCGCAAGGACAATCGGTAGGAATGTCCAAGGCGAAGCGTAGGTTGTTACAAATTGTAAAAGTTGTATTGGTTCCAATACAGCCTGCTGGTTAGGGAAAACAACTTGAACAACTTTTACAACAATGAACAACGCTTCGCAAGGACAATCGGCAGGAATGTCCAAGGCGAAGCGTTGTATTTTGTTGTTTACTATGCAGCAGGATTGTGACACGCGAAGCGTGTAGGTTGTTACAAGTTGTAAAAGTTGTTCAAGTTGTTTTCATATTCAACAGGGGCCCCAACTTGCAGCTTTGTCAATAAAAAGTCCTCCACTATCAGCAAAAAGTGTCGATAAGTCGTGGAAATCTACCTAAAAAAGGCACATTTCCACGGCTTATCGAACTTTTTTTGTATCTTTGCATAAGATAGGCTGCACCTCAGCAAAATATTCAAGCAAGCTTGATATTCTGCATTCGGTTTGCACTATCTTTGCATTCCAGGAAATAAAGAAAGGATACGATATGTTAATAGGAAGAGAATATGAAATAGCAACACTCCGCGGACTGATGACTTCTGATGAATCACAATTCGTGGCTGTTTACGGAAGGCGACGCGTCGGAAAGACCTTTCTCATCCGAGAGGTCTATAAGACCCATTTCGTTTTCCAGCATACCGGTACTTACGGAGCCACGCGCAGGCAGCAGCTAAGCGACTTCCGAGAGTCTCTTTATCTTGCAGGAATGGGAAAATGCGCAATGCCTAAGACATGGTCCGAGGCATTTGGACTGCTGTGGGCTTTCCTGAAAGCGTTTCCTGAAAACGAAGAGATGAAAGTCATTTTCATCGACGAACTTCCATGGATGGACACGCCTAAATCCAACTTCGTACGTTCGCTCGACCATTTCTGGAACGCCTGGGCTTCAACGAGAAAAGACCTCATCCTGGTCATCTGCGGAAGTGCCACGTCGTGGATTATCGACAATGTGGTCATGAACTACGGCGGGCTTCACAACCGCCTTACCTGCAAGGTGCTGCTGCAACCATTCACCCTCAGAGAGTGTAAGCAGTATTGCGAAGCAAAGAGCCTGGGCTACAAGGACCGGCAGATCCTCGAAGCCTACATGGCTCTGGGAGGAATCCCATACTATTGGAGTTTCCTGAAAAAGGGAATGAGCGTGGCGCAGAATTTCGACCGCATATTCTTCCAGCCAGGCGGAGAACTCACACAAGAGTTTGACGCCCTCTATGCTTCTCTGTTCAAGAAGCCACGCTGCCACATTGCCATCATCACCGCGCTTGCCAGGAAGAGGCAGGGGCTGCTCAGGGAAGAGCTGCTGAAAACGTCGAAACTCACAGACAATGCTGAATTTTCGAAAGCGCTGCAGGAACTGGAGCAATGCGGGTTCATCCGCAAGTTTACTGCCATCGGCAAGAAGACCAAGGAGGCGACATACCAGCTCATAGACAACTACACCCTGTTCTACTTCGATTTCATATCGGAGAACACCAATGGGGATGAGCATTTCTGGTCCTCCTCCGCAGGATCACCCATCCATTATAGCTGGGCAGGAAGAGCATTTGAGCGGGTCTGCATGCAGCACGTCAGCCAAATCAAGGCGGCCCTCGGCTTCTCAGCCGTTGTGAGCAGCGTCCACTCCTGGACGTACAAGGGAACGAAAGACCCTGACACCGGCAAGACGCTGACCAAGGGAGCACAGATCGATATGCTCATAGACAGAAACGACGACACCATCAATCTCTGTGAGATGAAATACACCAACGCTCCTTACGTCATAACAGAAGAAGAGGACAACCGCATCCGCAACCGCAGGGAGACTTTCATCAGGGAGACAGGTACTGAGAAAACGGTACTTCTCACCATGATCACCTCCTTTGGGCTTGCGCCGGGCGGCTATTCTGACGACATTCAATGCCAGGTGACGATGGCAGACCTGTTCAGATAAAGCCGGCCTCGCAAAACATGGTGGAAGCAATGGGCATGCACGTTTAGATCAGCACCTGCCACTCCCCGTATTTTCTCCCGCCAACGCGCTTGATCAAGCCTTTCTGTTGTAGCTTGCCGATGATGAATTTTATGCCATTCTCTGTGATGCCGCCAAGGGTGTCTGCTGCGTCGGCTTTTGTGGCACGAGGATTCTTTTTGAAATACGCCAATACGTTCTTTTGGGTAGTATTCAAGTCCTTTTGGGTAGAATTCGCCTCTTTTCGGGTAGTACTTGTGTTCTTATGGGTAGCATTTGTGCTCTTATGGGTAGTGTTTCTGCCCTTGTGGGTAGTTGTTTCGTCCTTTTGGGTAGTAGGTTCACTCTCTTGGGCAGGTCTCGGGATCGTCACTTTAAACTCCTGCGCCCGGTCGTCGTTTTCCAGCTGGATGTCGGGGTGCTCGGCGAGGATGCGCACGATGCCCGACCCAATGCCTCTGTAGTACAAGGCGTTGGTAGCAAACGTGGCCATGTAGGGATTGCGTTGGTAGGTTTTGCCGTTGCGAATGTCGTCTTCCGTCAGTCCTCCGGCCAGGGATCCGGGACTGATGATCTCCACTCTGTTGTCGAATACAAAGATGCGGATGGGGGCGGGGCGCAACAGGTCTCTGTGTACGAGAGCGTTTTGGACCACCTCTTGTAGCACGTCCTGCGCTATCTCCAGTTTGCCCAAAGTGTTGAACGACGCACCCCGCTCCTGGAGGTTGTGGAGGTTGCCCTTGAGGAAGGCTATGCATTGCTCGTAGAGTCGCGGCATGTTGCCCAGCAACTCTTTCGTGTCGCGATACTGACAGCTTGCCAGGTCGTTGCCGAAGAACGATACGGCCTTGACCATGCAGGTGGGGCAATGGCGCTCGGGATGTTTGCCGAAAAACAGGTAGCCAGCAAGTGTGGGGACGCCTTGGTGGTTGAGCACATGGATGTTTTTCAGCACCTGTTCGGCCTTGGCGCCAAAACCGTCGAGCGTAGTGGCATAGACCTTGTCGAGGTAGTCGTCGAGGGCGTAGCGGTCAAGGTCCTGGAACGTAGTGTCGCTTACGGCTGCTGCGTCGGCTTGGTAGCTGCCAGAGTCTTGAAACAAGGCGAGTATCTCCGCGTTTTCCGTGATGCGGCGTTTGTCGGCTCCTTGTTTCACCCATATCTCTCCGTTGAGGTTTTTGTAGGGCTTGTTCTTGCCTTCTTCGACGGAACAGATCAGAAAATGCTTCTCTTCCAGGCGCACTACTTCGGTCTCGATGTAGATCGTGGGGCGTACTTGCTCATTGGCTGCATTGCCCAATTCGCGACTGATGACTTGTATCTGTTCGTACGACAAGCCCACGGGCTTGCCGCTTTTGTCCTCCACGCCAAAGAGGATCACTCCGCCCTTGGTGTTGGCAAAGGCTATCATCTCCTTTGCGATCTCCCTTTGCGAAGTAAACGCTTCTTTAAACTGCACTTTGGTGGTCTCGCCACAAAGACATAGGTCCTTAAAAGTATCTTCCGTCATAATGCAATCCCTTCTATTGTTGTGTCCTACTTGCTTTGTTTTCCACAAAATTACAACTTTTTTCTCAATCGATTGTCCTTTTCCGAAGAAATGTGCACAAATACGCTCCAAGGCGAGGCAATGGGCTTGCTACACCGTTATTTTCTCTATTCTGAGTCGTAGGATGCCGCAGGGCACGTGGGCCGTGACCACGTCGCCTACTTTTCTGCCGAGGAGGGCTTCGGCGATGGGCGACTTGATGGAGATCTTTCCCTCCTTGACGTTGGCCTCGTGGGGATTGACGATGGTGTAGGCCATGGTGGTGTTGGTCGCCAGGTTGGTGATCTCCACCCGGCGCAGCAGGCCCACGGTGTCGTTGTCCAGCCGCGAGGTGTCCATCACCCTTGCGAAGCGCAGCGTCTTCTGCATGTAGCTGATACGGCTCAGCAGCCTCCCGTGCGCCCGTTTGGCCGCATGATACTCAAAGTTTTCGCTGAGGTCGCCCTTGGCGCGCGCCTCCTCCAGTTCGTTTCGTGCCTTGGGCAGTTCGACGCTGACCAGTTCGTTGAGCTCCTGGGTGAGCCGGTCGTAGCACTCTTGTGACAAGTATTCCATAGTTTGCGTTGTGATAGATTTGGGTCGGGAAAAGAAGCCGCCGCCCCTTGGTATTGAAGCCTAAGGAGCGGCGGCAGATGTTGGTTCTTCTATCTCCGAAGCGTTTCGGAGTCAGGACACCTTAGAGCTGGGGACCAGCAGCGACGAGCTTCTTGCCCGCCTCGTTGGAGGTGTACTTCGTGAAGTTCTTGATGAAGCGTGCGGCGAGATCCTTGGCCTTGACCTCCCACTCGGAAGCGTCGGCGTAGGTGTCGCGCGGATCGAGGATGGCCGGGTTGACGTTGGGCAGAGCCGTCGGCACCTCGAAGTTGAACATCGGGATCTTCTTCGTCTCAGCCTTGAGGATGCTGCCGTCGAGGATGGCGTCGATGATACCGCGCGTATCAGGGATGGAGATACGCTTGCCGGTGCCGTTCCAACCCGTGTTGACCAGGTAAGCCTTGGCGCCAGAGACGTTCATCTTCTTCACCAGCTCCGCGGCATACTTCGTCGGGTGGAGCTCCAGGAAGGCCTGGCCGAAGCAGGCAGAGAACGTCGGGGTCGGCTCGGTGATGCCGCGCTCAGTACCAGCCAGCTTGGCGGTGAAGCCAGAGAGGAAGTAGTACTGCGTCTGCTCCGGAGTCAGGATAGAGACGGGAGGCAGCACGCCGAAGGCGTCGGCAGAGAGGAAGATGACCTGCTTGGCAGCGGGAGCGGAAGAACCCGGCTGGATGTTCTTGATATGATAGATCGGGTAGGAGACGCGGGTGTTCTCGGTCACGGACTTGTCGGCGAAGTCGATCTTGCCGTCCTTATCTACCGTCACGTTCTCCAGCAGGGCGTTGCGCTTGATGGCACCGTAGATGTCGGGCTCGTTCTCCTTGGAGAGGTTGATCACCTTGGCGTAGCAGCCACCCTCGAAGTTGAAGATGCCGTTGTCGTCCCATCCGTGCTCGTCGTCACCGATGAGGCGGCGCTTCGGATCGGTGGAAAGGGTGGTCTTACCCGTGCCAGAGAGGCCGAAGAAGATGGCGGTGTTCTGGCCCTCCATGTCGCAGTTGGCAGAGCAGTGCATGGAAGCGATGCCCTGGAGCGGCAGGTAGTAGTTCATCATGGAGAACATACCCTTCTTCATCTCGCCACCATACCAGGTGTTGATGATCACCTGCTCGCGGCTGGTCACGTTGAAGGCGACGCAAGTCTCAGAGTGGAGACCCAGCTCCTTGTAGTTCTCTACCTTGGCCTTGGAGGCGTTGTAGATGACGAAGTTAGGCTCGAAGTTCTCCAGCTCCTCAGCGGTCGGACGGATGAACATGTTGGTGACGAAGTGGGCCTGCCATGCCACCTCGACGATGAAGCGGACGGCCATGCGCGTGTTCTTGTTGGCACCGCAGAAAGCATCGACGACGTAGAGGTTCTTGTTGCAGAGCTCCTTCACGGCCAGGTTCTTGACGGTCTTCCAGACCTCCTCGCTCATCGGGTGGTTGTCGTTCTTATACTCCTCGGAAGTCCACCAAACGGTGTCCTTGGAGTTCTCGTCCATGACGATGTACTTATCCTTGGGGGAACGGCCGGTGTAGATACCAGTCTTTACGTTTACAGCGCCGAGCTCAGTGTTCTGACCAACCTCGTAGCCCTCAAGGCCAGCCTTGGTCTCCTCTTCGAAGAGCTGCTCGTAAGAAGGATTGTGGGCGATCACGGTAGAGCCAGTGATGCCGTACTGAGTCAAAATGCTTTGATCAAACTTTGCCATTGCTTTGTGAATGTTATTTAATGATGATGAATAGTCTCTTTTTGCCTTAAATTGGTGCCACGGAAATTCCCGCAGCGGTGTTATACCTGTTTTGATTCGAATGCAAAATTACGCATTTTATTTTTCTTGGGAAAGGATGAGCGTTAAAAAAAGTATCAATCCACGGCGAATAACGGTTAAAGAATCGAAAAACGCCACTTTCGCTATGAAATTTGCCACCTCCACTTATCAAACGGGCAGTCGAAACAAGTGCCTCTCGACCGACTTGTCACCCCGTCCTACAGCCACTTGTGGTCCTGGTACCAGCGGATGGTTTCCTCCACGCCACGCCGCAGGTCGTACTGCGGCTGGAAGCCCAGTTCCCGGCGCGCGGGCTCGATATCGCACTGCCAGTTGCGCTGCCGTAGAATATTGAACTTGTCCTTGTTGAGTGCTATCAGCTGGCCCGTGCGCCGACCATACCACTCGCCCGCGCCACAGACCAGGCGCAGCACCCAGATGGGGGCCGTGATGCGGATCCACCACGGGCGGCCCAGGGCCTCGTGGATGAGGTCGCTGAACGCGGCGCTCTGATACACAGCCCCGTCGGTGAGGAAGTAGGCGCATCCGACGGTGCCGCGCGTGAGGGCGAGAAACACGGCCGCCACCACGTCCTTGACATAGACAAAGGTGATGTCCTGCTGCTGGAAGCCAACGGCGAAGTCGGTGTGGCCCTTGATGCTCTTCGCCATCATGAAGTAGTCGTGCTCACGGGGGCCATAGACACCCGTGGGACGGAGGATGACGACGGGCAGTCCGCTCTCCAGCGCCGCCTGCTCGGCCTCCAGTTTGCTCCGGCCATAGCAGGTGTTGGGGCGCGGCTGGTCGGCCTCGGTGATAGGCGTGTAGGGCTGGGTCTCGTGGATGGCGCCAAAGACGCTGAGGCTCGACAGGAAGACGACGCGCTCCACGGGCATCGCCAGCGCCCGGACGGCCTGGAAGAGGTGGCGCGTGCCGTCGCGGTTGACACGGAAGAAGTCGGCGGGGTCCTGACACTTCGTGGCCCCGGCGGCATGGACGATATAGTCGAAGCGATGGGGACGGAGCTGGTCCATGAGCCGCGCGGGGTCCTGGAGGTCCAGCGTGAGGAGATGGACGCGGGCGTCCTGGAGGTAGCGGAGCGAACTGGTGGGGCGCACCGCGGCCCAGGTCTCCAGCCCACGGCGCAGGGCTTCTTCGACGATAAAGGACCCGATGAAGCCCGAGGCTCCTGTGATTAATATCTTTTTCATCAAAATTTCACATAAAACGTTTGCAAAGATACAATTTTTTTTGTTACTTTGCCACCATCATATCAATACAGTTGCCAAAATGAGGACTATGAGGGTGGCAAAAGCGACAGAAGCAGCGACCGTAGGCCCTCACAGGGCAGCTATCCAACAAAACAATCGACTATGGCAAAAGAAAAAAAGGGCGGTAAGCGCCTTAACAAGAAGCAGCTCGCCGAGGTGCTTATAGACTACTTCCAGTCGCGACCCGGAGAGACCATGAGCATGAAGCAGGTGTTCAAGAATCTGCGCCTGACCACCCATCCGATGAAGATGCTGGCCCTCGACATCATGGAGGACATGGCATGGAACGACTTCCTCGCCAAGGACGGCGAGTATGCGTATCGGCTGAACACGAAGGGACAGGTGCAGGAGGGCACGTTCCAGCGCAAGGCCAACGGCAAGAACACATTCCTGCCCGACGATGGCGGCACGCCGATCTTCGTCTCGGAGCGCAATTCCATGTCGGCACTCACGGGAGACCGCGTCCGCGTGCAGTTCCTCGCCCGTCGCCGCAACCATATCAAGGAGGCCATGGTGACGGAGATCCTCCATCGCAAGAAGGACACCTTCACCGGCAAGTTGCGTGTGGACCGCGACATCGCCTTCCTCGTCACACAGGAGGCGCTCTTTGTCCATGATATCCTCGTGCCGAAGAAGCGGCTCAAGGGTGGCAAGACGGGCGACCGCGCCGTGGTGCGTATCACGCAGTGGCCTGACGCAGAGCACAAGAACCTCGTCGGAGAGGTGGTGGACGTGCTCGGACCAGCGGGCGACAACGATGTGGAGATGAACGCCATCCTCGTGCAGTATGGACTCCCCTACCAGTATCCGAAGCGTGTCGAGCAGGCGGCGGAGAAGATACAGCCGGGCATCACGGCCGAGGAGATAGCGCGCCGCGAGGATTTCCGCGACACCTGGACCTGCACCATCGACCCTGCCGACGCCAAGGATTTCGACGACGCGCTGAGCATCAAGGCGCTGGAGGGCAACCGCTGGGAGGTGGGTGTGCACATCGCCGACGTGAGCCACTACGTGAAGGAGGGAGACATCATCGACAAGGAGGCGCAACGGCGCGCCACGAGCATCTATCTCGTCGATCGCACCATACCGATGCTGCCCGAGCGACTGTGCAACTTCATCTGCTCGCTGAGACCCAACGAGGAGAAGCTCTGCTACAGTTGTGTGTTCACCCTCGACGGCGAGGCCAACGTCCTCAACTACCGCATCGTCCACACCGTCATCCGTAGCGACCGACGCTACTGCTACGCCGAGGTGCAGCAGCTGCTGGAGGACAACGGCGTCGTGGACGGCACGGGAGAGCCTGCGCCCGCACCAGGCAAGGAGGGCTACAAGGGCGAGAACGCGCTGCAGCTCATCATGCTCGACGCGCTGGCGAAGCGCCTGCGACAGAAGCGCTTCCGCCATGGCAGCATCAACTTCGACACGGAGGAGCTCCATTTTGACATCGACGAGAAGGGAAAACCCACCCGCTGCTACTTCAAGCGGTCGAAGGACGCCAACAAACTGATTGAGGAGTTTATGCTCCTGGCCAACCGTACCGTGGCAGAGAGCGTGGCCTGTCCGGGCAAGGGCAAGAAGCCGAAGACGCTGCCCTATCGTATCCATGACGATCCGGATCCGCAGAAGCTCGAAAACCTGCGCGAGCTGACGGCGAAACTGGGATACAAGATGAAGAGCACGAGCACCAAGGGGGCGACGGCGCGCGCGCTCAACAAGCTCATGGAGGAGGTGGACGGACACCGCGAGGCAAAACTCGTGCAGACCATCGCCCTGCGATCGATGATGAAGGCGAAGTACTCCACCCACAACATCGGCCACTTCGGACTGGCCTTCGACTACTACACTCACTTCACGTCGCCCATACGCCGCTATCCCGACACCATGGTGCACCGACTCCTCACCCGCTATCAGGACGGAGGACGGTCGGCCAACAAAAACCACTATGAGGAGCTGTGTGAGCACTGCTCGGACATGGAGCAGATAGCGCAGAACGCGGAGCGCGACAGTATCAAATATAAGATGGTGGAGTTTATGGGAGAATTTGTCGGCGAGGAGTTTGACGCCCATATCTCGGGTGTGCAGAGCTATGGCATCTACTGCGAGATCGACGAGAACCACTGTGAGGGTCTCGTGCCGATCCGAGACCTCGACGGCGACTACTACGACTTCGACGAGAAGAACTTCCAGCTCATAGGACGCCGCCACCACTCCTGCTACCAGTTGGGAGACCCCGTGCGCATCCGGGTGGCTCAGGCCAACCTGGAGCGTCGCCAGCTCGACTTCGTCTTGGCCGACAGCGCGCGCGAGGAGCGCAAACCGCAGCATGCCAAACCGCAGCATGCCAAGGGCGGCAAGGGAAAGCGCAGGAAGAGATAGAATCTCGAATAGATAGAATATAGGAAAAGACTGGACCGGGGTGTAGGGACTTGATCTCTACACCCTGGTTTCGATGCGGCACAGCGGTTCGTTGATGCCGCCCATTTCCTTTTTGTATCTTTCGTCGCCGCGGCACATGTCGAAATCGACGACACCCTCCGTCATCCAGCGCTTGGCGGCCTCCAGGATGAGCAGGATACCGGGCGAATAGCGGCCAAAGGAGGTGTCGATGGCCAGACGGGGCATGAGCAGGTGGTCGCGGTGGCGATACACGATCATGAAGGAGGCGGGCTGGTGGTCGATCTCCAGCACATAGAGTTCGGCGCTCGGGAGTTGGCGAAGGCTCGCCGTGGCGCATCCGCTTTTCACCTCGTAGATCGCCTTGAGCGTGGTGGTGAGGTGGGTCAGCGCGTTGGCTTTTTGGGAGCGCCACATCATCTTGCGACGGAAATAGAAGCGCCACAGGTGGCGCAGCGTGTGGGCTGGTGCCTGGTGGGCATGGTCGAAGACTTTCAGCTCCATGGTCTTGCCGTCGGTGGTGAGGTGGTTGTAGGCCTTGCGGATGTTCTTGTAGATGTTCTTCGGAAGCGAGGCGACATAGGCTTCGTGGGAGGCAAACTGCGACAAGGGGACGTGGAAGCTGGTGCGCTCGATGGGATCGGGCGACAGCGTCGGCATGATCCGGGCCAGGGCGGTGCAGCAAGGCACGTCGGCGAGGCTGAGCGTCATCCCCTGGCAGGAGGATCGCAGGTGGGCGGCTATTGCCTCCATCACCTCCTCGTGGCCCTCGTAGGGGTAGGGACAGACCATATTGAGCACGCCGCCGACCCGGCAGGAGGGAATGCGGGCCTTCTTGGAGGACCGCGTGACGGCCATAGGGAGGATGGCAAAGGGACGGCCTCCGACACGGACGAGGTCGTAGCGCATGGCCGTGGTCAGCGCGCCGAGACCGCTGAGGGAGTGGTGGTACAGAAACTCGTTCCACTCGTAGGTCTGGTAGTAGGTGTAGTGGATGTAGCCCAGGGACAGGCGTTCCGCCTGCTGGTCCAGCGACCGCCAGGAGTCCTCGATGTCGTGGAGGTTATTGTATTGATGGAAGGTAATATTGTCTGCCATGGCTGCAAAGGTACGACATAATTTTTGTGTCCGCAATTTTTTTGCTCAGGAAACAAGGAAACCGGGCGGCTGCTGGCAGCTAAGTGCTTATCAAGCTGGGTGCATAACAAGCTGGATACTTCTCAAGCTGGGCGCTGACCAAGACAAAAGGCGTTCTTCCCACGCAGGAAGAACGCCTTTCGTCATGATAGGTTGTGGTGAACGCCTACCTTACTGGTAGAGTCTCACCTCGGAGAGTACGGGGTAGTTGTAGTCGTCGCCGTAGTCGAGACCGTAGCTGCAGTCGCCCAGGCGCACCTTGGCGTAGCGACACTGGATGGGCTCATAGAGCACGAAGGGGAAGGTCGTGCTGGCGGTGTTGGGGATGTAGGCCACGTCGTTGTAACCGTCGGTGATGGTGGTCCAGTTGGTGCCATCGAGGCTGGTGAGGATCTCGACGGAAGCCGGGCAGTAGCCTTTCTCGTAGCCCCACTGGAAGGCGAAGGCCGAGACGGGCTTCTCTGCGCCCAGATCGACGATGAGCTCATATTTGCCCGGGGTCTCGTTGACGTAGTAGGTCTCCTTGTCGCCATCGTTGAGTTCGGCGATGGTCGCTCCGCCTACCGTCACGGTGTAGGAGGACGGGTCGATCTTGGTCAGCGCCTTGAGGTCCTTGCTGGACTGGCTCTTCACGCGGCTCTGCGTCTCCTCGTAGTTGACGGCGACATAATAGACCTGGTGGTCGGCGCCTGCTACGGCCTCGCCCTGGATGGTGCTGATGGCGATCGGCGCCACGCCCGAGGCTTCCACCTCGTCGAGGTGGGTGAGGGCGACGCGGACGGGAGCTGACGACACCATGCTGCCCGCAGGGATAGTGACGCTCGGCGTGACGACCGAGGTGAACTTGGCAGGCAGGGCCGTGGCATCGTCGGCAAAGCCGGCAGCCAAGGAGTCAACCTGGGCCACGCCGACCGTCACGTCCTGGGCCACGGGCTTGGTGAGGCGCACGTAGAAGCTCACCGTGTCGGCCTGGGCCTGAACGCCGTAGGGCGTGCGCAGCACTTTGGTGGTGTGCTGGTTGCCCGGCATGGCTGTCTCATTGATATAGACCTTCGCCTCGTAGGTCTCGGGGGTAGCGGGGTAGAGCAGGTCTCCCACTTCCGGCTCGCTCTGGCAGGCGGCCAGGGCGAGAGGTATGGCGAATAATAAGCAATACTTCGTTTTCATAATCTATCTTTATTTACTATTTGCCGTCGATTCTCACATCCTGGATCCACTCGGGCACTGCCTGGCCGTTGGTCTCGGCATTGTTGCCGTTGCCGGAGGCGTCGCGGAAGGAGTAGCCCTCGCCCTCGTTCATCTTGTAGTAGGTGATGAGGCCCGGCGTGGTCGGGTCGCAAGCGTACATGTTGTTGGCAATCTCGGCCTGTGAGCGGGCTCTCTGCCAGAAGCGCACCTCGCTATACATGGCGTTGCCGAGCCAGTAGGTAGAGGGGCTGCAGATGTTGATGTTGTTCACGTTGGTCGTCTTGCCCGGCAGGTCCATCGAGTTGTCGAGCTGACCGTTGACGTACAGGTAGAGCTTCGTGCCCGTGCAGACGAACGCGAGGTGATACCACGTGTGCTCGTTGAAGAGGGCCAGGGAGTTCATCTGCGTGCCCTGCGTCTTGATCTGCAGGCGGTTGCCCTCGATGGGGGCGTCGCCGAAGCGGATATAGATCTCGTCGGGACCCGCACCGAAGATGGCCTGGTTGTTGCCACGGCCCACCTCTGTGTAGAGGACGTGCTTGTTGATGTTCATCTCCACCGTCCACTCCGTGAGCGGATAGTTCTTCACGAGGTCCTGGCTGACGTAGTGGCTCTGGTCGAGCACCACGACAGGCTGGATGACGACCTGGTCGAGGATATAGACGATCTTGCTGCCCGAGGGGAGCACCGAGGCGTTGCCGCTGGTGTTCTCCAGACGGAAGCCGATGGCATATTTCTTGCCCGAGGCCTTCAGCGCCTCGCTATAGGGCGGCACGGTCAGCGTGATGGGCGTTGACACGGAGGCACCGGCCTCGATGGTGGTCTCTTCGGAGGAGAGCGAGAACGACTCCTGCGGCAGCGACGCGTACGGCGTCTCGTTGAGACGGTTGTACTCATTGACCACGGCGGTGTCATAGACCAGGCGGTAGCGGCTCTCGACGTTGGCCACGTCGCTCAGACGCACGTTGAGCGTGGTCGTAGCCACTTCCGCACCCACCGTGAGTTTCAACGAACTATTGGCGTTGGTGTTGGTTTGCAGGATATAGGCCTGGTTCGACAGGGTGTCGTACTCGGCGTCGTTGCAGCCCGTGAGCAGCAGGGCGCCCAGGGCCATTCCTGCGAGTATGGATTTGCTGTTGATACGCATTGTTTTGAACTTTTGTTAGAGGAATGATACTACTTGACAGCCGGATTCATGATCTGGATGGCCTTGCGCAGGGCAGGGTAGGACGGCTGCTTGCCGGCATTGTACTCGTACTCCATGTGGTAGGTGCCGACACCACCCTTGGGCGAGAGCATACCGTCGATCAGAGGCATCCAGCGGGCCATGCCCTCCAGGCTCATCATGTCGTTGCCATTGCGGTCGATGAAGGGCACGCCACCAGCGGGGGCATAGTTCTCGAAGTTCTCCGTGACGATGTAGCGCTTGGCCACCTCACGCGGAGTGAGCACGCCGTCGAAGTTGCGGATCGTGCCGCTGAGGCGTGCGTCGAGGTTGGCGTCGCCCGAGCAGGCGTAGGCCTGGACGATGAAGTAGTTGAAGTAATCGCCCAGTTCGGGGTTGATGCTCTGCGGCTCGCCATCGATGACGAGCAGCTTCTGCGTGCCCGACTTGCGGCCGATGCGCTTGCCCAGCTCCTCGATGAACACCTTCTCGGCCTCGGGACGTCCGGAGATATTGCCCGGAGAACCGTAGTGGGGCTCGTAGTCGTAGTCGAAGCCGTCGTAGCCATACTTGTCGATGGTGTCGCAGATGGCGTTGGCGTAGCGGCGGATGCCCTGCTCGCCCTCACCCCAGTACTCGATGGGGTCGATGCCCTCCGGGGTGAGCTGGTCGCCCACGTTGGCCACGATGAAGCAGATCAGCGCACGCGTGCCCTTCTTCTGCTGCACATAGGCCAGGTCGGCCTTGCGAACGTCGTTGAGCGAGTGCCAGTTGCCCCAGATGGAGACGAAATCGACACTGTCGGGGAGGCCGCGGAGGGAGTTCTCGAGCGATGCGCCCGCACCTACCCAGTTGCCAAACCAGCCGAAGGCCACGGGGTGGTCGGTCTGCTTGTATGCCCGCAGCTGCTCGTAGTATTGCTCGGAGCGGTCGGGATCGGTCAAGTTGGCCGGGTCTTTGATCTCGGCGTCGGTGTCGCAGGCGGTGATGAATACCGAAATGCCTACGGCCACCAACAGTATTTTGAACAAATCTTTCATTGCTTATAGTCTTTTATGAATGATGTATGCTACTTCTGCCACCACATCTTGGTAGCGTAGGTGTCAGGACCGCCGAGCAGCTGCACGGCTTTCTGATAGTTGTCGGGATTGTTGACCGGCTCCATGTAGTCGAACGGAAGACGGTTGGGCACGGTGAGGTCGTAGGCCGTGGATTGTGCCGAGGGGAAGACCTTCGGGTAGCCCGTACGGCGGATCTCGCTCCAGGCCTCTTGGCCGTCGGGGAAGAGGGCAATCCACTTCTGGACCATCAGGCGCTCCATCTTCTCGGAGGCGGAGGCGTTGTCGTCCCACTTCACGGTGATGGACGACATCTTGGCGTGGGCCTGGCCATAGCCGTCGGCAGCATCGACATAGTCGGCGGGGGTGGCGGTACTGTTGGCAATGTAGTCGGCGGCGCCACTGGCACCCCACTGCTCGAAGGAGAGCGTGATGCCCTCGTTGTAGAGCGCCTCTGCCGTGCCGTCCATGTTCCAGCCAGCCAGCGCGCCCTCAGCGCGACAGAACGCCATCTCGGCAGCCGTCATCCAGATGCCACGAGTGTCCTGAGTCACCTTGGCAGCGGAATAGATGGCATCGGCCACAGACTTGTTACCGATCTTCGCTCCAGCGCGGCAACCGATGATGGCGCGGTCGCCCGGGGTGGCGGGGGTGCTGAAGTACTGCGTCAGGCGCGGGTCGTTGTAGCCCGTCATGTAGCTCTCGATGTCGGCGCAGGCACGGCTGTCACCCCACTCCACAGAGGTCTTATACAGACCGTTGGGAACGTAGAGAATCGTGGCATTGTCGGCATTGGACGTGATGACGCCGTCGGCCACAGCCTGCTCGGCCACGGTGCGGGCATACTCGGGCTCTGCCAGGCGCATGCGGATGGCCATGCGGAGCTTCAGGGAGTTGGCATACTTCACCCACTTCGTGAAGTCGCCGTCATAGACCTTGTCGGAGTTGGTGAACTGCGTGAGCGTGCCACCGCCAGCCTGGATCATCGGGGTGATGATGCCGAGGGCCTTGTCGAGGTCGGCCACCAGCGTGTGGTACACCTTCTGCTGTGAGGAGTAGGCGTTGGGCTCTTCTTCGGCGCCGATGGGCAGCGGACCGTACATATCCGTCAGGCGGAGGAACGACTGCGCGCGGAGAATCAGTGCCCAGGCGTAGCTGAGGCTCTCCGTGCCCGTGAGGCGTACGATCTCATTGAAGGCCGACACCGTCTTGGGCATGCTGTCGGCAAACGGGTAGCGCACCCAGCCCACAGGGGCGTTCATGCGGACGAAGTTGTTGCCCGCGAAGCCGTTGTTGGCATAGGTGAAGTAGCGGCCCAGGTAGTTGCCGATGAGGTCCTGGTTCATCTGGTAGGTGTTCTCCTGCTCGGGAAACGCCTCGTTTTGCATCTGCACAAGGAACGAGCCGGTGCTGTAGTTGTCGCGACCAAGCTCCTCGGACGAAGTCTTGTCGCCCGGGCGGTTGGCCTCCTCGAAGTCTGCCGTGCAACCCGTGATGAGCAGGGCTGAGGCCGCGATGAGGGAGAGGCTGGTGACCTTGAATATCTTTGCTTTCATATTCTTCCTTATTTATATATGTATGATTAGAATTTCAGCTTAATGTTGAATCCGAGCGTGCGCAGGCTGGGCTGCATGAAGTAGTCGAAGCCCTGGTAGAACGTGCCCGTGGAACCAGTGGTCTCGGGATCGAACGGTGCCTTGCAGTAGATCATGAAGAGGTTGTTGGCCGTCAGACCCACCGTGAGGTCCATGCCGCCGAGCCACTTGCGCGGGAAGTTGTAGCTGATATGAGCCTCCTGCAGACGGACGTTGGTGCCGCTGTAGATATACTCGGACCAGATCGGGTTGTCGCCGCCTACCACGCTGTAGTAGCTCTCGGCCGACACCATGCCCGTGTTGACGGCGATGCCACCTGCCTCGCGTGCATCAGCCGTGGCCTGGGAGACACCATAGTAGTCGAGCAGGGCCTGAGTCTGGCTCAGCACGATGCCGCCTAAGCGAGCCGTGACGAGGAAGCCCAGGTTGAGGCCCTTCCAGGTGAAGTCGTTGCTGAAGCCGATGTTGCCCTTCGGTAGCACGGAGCCGCAATACTTCGGGTTGGAGAGCGTCTGGCGCATCACGTTGCCGCTGGCGTCGAGGGCGATGTTGCCCTCGTTGTCGCGTGCGAAGTCGGTGTAGGTATAGACGTCGCCCATCGTGCCGCCCTTCTTCAAGATGACGTTGGCGCCGTTGAGGCCGGCCTGACTGATCACCTCGTTCGGGTCTTCAAGCAGGTCGATGATCTTGTTGCGGTTCATGCTGTAGGTGAGCGAGCTGTTCCAGGTGAAGTCGCCCCACGTCTTGTTGTAGCCGAGAGAGAGCTCAAGACCGCGGTTGCGCACGTTACCCGTCTGCACGTACTCGTTGCTGTAGCCCTCGCCGACCGTGATCGGGCGGAGGAAGGTCTGCTTGCGCGTGTTGGACTGGTAGAACGTGACGTCGAGAGTGAGGGCGTTGTCGAAGAATCGGGCCGTCAGACCTGCCTCCCAAGAGTTGGTGCGCTCAGGATAGAACGTCTCGGGGAACTTGTAGGTGACGGTGGAGTAACTCTGAGAAGCCGGGTTGTACACGTAGCGCCAGCGGGAGGCGATGTTGGGGCTGATGGCAGAACCCACAGAGGCCCAAGAGCCGCGCACCTTCATGTAGCTGATAAACTCCGGCAGCTGGACCATCTGGGAGATGATGGCCGACATACCCACCGAGGGATAGAAGAACGACTCGTGCTTCGTGCCGGCGAGGGCAGAGTCCCAGTCGTTGCGGCCCGTGAGGGTGAGGAAGAGCATGCTCTTCCAGCCCAGCTCGGCATTGGCGAAGAGGGAGTTGATGTAGTGCTTGTTGAAGCCATAGATGGGGCGGTTGTCGTTGGTGGCAGCCGCATAGTCGATGGCGTTGGGGGTGAAGAGGTTGGACGGAGCCTTGAGGCCGCCCTGGTAGCCCTCGTCCTCATACTGCGTGCGTTGGAACGAACCACCGATGTTGGCGCCGATGGAGAAATCGCCCAGGGTCTTGTTGATGTTGGCCATCAAGTCGCCGTAGAGTGCCTGGTCGGCCACGTTCTCATACTTGTAGAAACCGTACGGGCTGTGGGCGAAGAGGTTGATGGTGGAGGCGTAGCGCTGGTCCTCAAACTTCGTGTTGGTGCGGTCGAAGCGCAGGCGTCCCGTCACGTCGAGCCAGGGGGTGATCTGATACTTCAGGCTGGCGTTGGTCATGTAGCGGTGCTTGTGGGTGATGCGGTTCATGCGCTTGGCCACCCAGTAGGGGTTCTGCATATAGAGCGCGTTGCCGAAATTCCAGTTCTGCACGTAGATGCCGCGGGAGGCGTCCCAGACCTCGAAGGTGCGGATCGCATCGAAGCTCTCGCCACGCGGGAAGAGGTAGAGCGGCACGAGCGGGTTGAAGTACTGGCCCTGGGCCATGAGGTTGCGGTCGTTCTGGTTGATGTAGCTGAGGCTGAAGTCGAGCGTCAGTTTGTCGTCCAGGAACTTCGTCGTGTTGCGCACCGTGAAGTTGTAGCGGTTGTACTTGTTGTCGGGGATGATACCGCGTGCGTTGGTCGTACCTACGGAGAGGTAGGTCTGGTTGCGGTCGTTGCCGACGGTCAGCGCGACGTTGTTCTGGATGTTCGTGCCCGTGTTGAAGAAGTCCTCGGGTTCGAAGCCACCATAGGGCGAACCGCCCTTCTCGCCCCAGGAGCGTACCTCGCCAGGACGGTTGGCGTAGCTGTTCTGGAACTCAGGCATCTTGAACGGGCTGAGGAACTGGCTACTGTTGGAGATCGTCACCTGCACGCGGCCCTTGCTGCCCTTCTTGGTGGTGATCATGATGACACCCTGGGCGGCAGCGGAACCATAGAGGGCGGCAGCGGCAGGACCGCTGAGCACGCTGATGGACTCGATGTCCTCAGAGTTGATGTCGGCAATGCCCTCACTACCCGGCTGGTTGGAGAAGAAGCTTCCCGTCTCGCCGTTGTTGCGGTTGTTGATGGGCACACCATCGACGACGTAGAGGGCTTGGTTGCTCTGGTTGATGGACTTAGGACCACGCATCACCACACGGGTCGCACCGCCCACACCTGCCGATGAGGCATTGATGTTGACACCCGCCACCTTGCCGGCCAGCGAGTTCATGAAGTTGGCACTCTTCACCGTGGTCAGCTGCTCGCTGTTCACCTGCTGCACATTGTACGACAGGGCTTTCTCCGAACGGCGGATGCCCAAGGCTGTCACCACGACCTCGGCCAACTGGCGCTCGTCGGGCTTCAGCGAGATGGTAAGGTTCTCTCCCGTGGCGGGCACTTCTGCCGTCGTGTAGCCAAGATAGCTCACGGAGAGGATGCTACCGTTGGGTACTTTCAACTCGAAGCGGCCGTCGATGTCGGTTACTGTGACAAGGTTTGTGCCTTTGACCGACACGGTGGCACCGATGACGGGCTCGCCGTTCTCGTCAAGCACCGTTCCGCCAACGGTCTTGCCGTCGTCCTGCGCTACCGTGGCAGCAGCCTTGGCCGTAGGGGGCGTGGCCGCGCTGATAGGTAGCGGTGCTAAGCATATCGCCGAGACGATGATGCCTTTCAACATGTTGGATTGGAGTTTGTCCATAAAATCACTATATTTAAATTGTATTGAGTTTTTTTGAATATATAATAGTTCGACCGTTATTTGATAGCTACAATCTGAGGGCAAAAATACTAAATTTTCCGCAAACAGCGTCTAATATAACAGGAAATCTTTTGCTTAAGTGTAAAAAACACAAAAAAACAGACACGCTTCAGACTTGAGGGGGAGTAGTGTGCGCAGACAGATAAGCCTTTTCTTGTATGAGGTGTTGTGGTCTGTAGGGTGGAAAAGCTGCCCTGTAGTTTGCGGGTATGAATATAAATCCTTATTTTTGCAACCTAAAATCTATGTCCTGGATAGTTGATGAGGTTTCGCCGCCAGGTGGGCCTCTCTGAACCGTCGTGCAGGATGTGCGAGCAGTAGTCCAAGGGTCTTCGCCGCACCAAGCCAACTTGATAATACAAGATATTGATGAAGCCATTCTATACCCATCGAGAGGAGTTGTGGAACAGCTGGAGCCATGCTGCGGGCATATTGCAGGGCATGGCCTTCGGCATGGTCTTTCTGTACTGGTGCTTCCGTGTCAAGGACGGCTGGGCTACGTTTGGCGTGTCGCTCTATCTGCTGGGAATGGTGGGCAGCTATGTCGCCTCGACCAGCTACCACGCCTTGCGTCCCACCAGTCCGTGGAAGGAGCGGCTGCGCAAGTGGGACCATGCCGCCATCTATTGGCATATCGCGGGCAGCTATTCCCCCATCACGCTGGTGGCGCTCCGTGGCGAAGGGCCTTGGGGGTGGCTGCTCTTTGCCTTCGTATGGACGTGTGCCATCGGTGGCACGATCAGTTCGCTACGCAAGTTGAAGCCTCATAGCAATATCGAAACGCTCACTTATGTGGGTATGGGACTGAGCGTGCTCGTGGCCTTCAAGCCTCTTCTCCATGCCGTCGAGGTCTCGTCGGTGGCGTGGATCATTGCCGAGGGGGTGATGTTTGTCACGGGTGCGGTCTTCTATTCCCTCCACCGCCGCCGCTATTCCCACACCGTTTTCCATTTCTTCGTCCTTGCGGGAAGTCTCTGCCATATCGTGGCCGTTTGGGGCATCCTGCAGCAATATCTCTAAGCAGGCCGGGGTGGAATACCTACTGGTTGTCTGTCATCCAAGCAAAGGTAGTTACGGCTTCTACCTCAGATCCATTCTTTGATAGCAGTCGAGGACCTGTCGTGCCACGTCGCCATTCTCGAAACGGCGGATATACTCCTGCGCTTTGGGCACGAGGTGGTCGCGCTGGGCGATGGCCTTGAGGATAGCTTCGCGTAGGCCCTCGCTGTCGTCGGGATCCACATAGAAGCTGTCGGGTCCTCCCGCCTCTTCCAGGCAGGACCCTGTGGCTGCCACGACGGGCAGTCCACTCTGGATGGCTTCGATAATAGGAATGCCGAAGCCCTCGTAGCGCGACGGATAGACAAAGGCCTCGGCCATTTGATAGATGGCGGGCAGGACGCTATTGGGCACGCCTTGCAGGAAGCGCACGCGCTGGTCCAGCTGATGGCGACGGATGTAGCGCTTCACCTTCTCGGCATATTTTGTTTGGCGGCCGACGATGATCAACGACAGGTCGGCAGGCAACTTCTCCAGCGCCTTCACGGCCAGGAGGACGTTCTTGCGCTCCTCCACCGTGCCGACGTTGAGGATGTAGCGTGGCGGGAGGTCATACTCGGCATGGATCTTCTGCAGTTCGTCCTCCGAGCGGAGGAGGCGGTAGCGAGTGTCGCAACTCTGATAGACCAGGTCGATGCGATCGCTGGGGAAGCCGCCCAGGTCGATGATGTCCTGGCGCGTGCGCTCGCTGATGGCGATGATGCGGTCGGCCTCGCGGAGCGTCTGGTAGAACTTGCGCTTGTAGATCCAGGCGTCGATGGCGTGGTAGTATTCGGGATGTCGCATGAAGATGAGGTCGTGGATGGTGACGATGCCCGGTATGCCGGCCTTGCGAAGTCCCACGGGCAGTTCGCCGCTCAGTCCGTGGTAGAGGGAGACCCCGTCTCGCCGCAGGTCCTCGACGATGCCGTGACTTCGCCACAGACTCTTGCCCAGGCCGTGTTTCCGGTCCGAATAGACGAAGCGCACGCCTTCGCGCAGGCGTACCTGCTCCCGCCACTCCTTGCGTCCCTCGTCGGGGGCATAGAGCAGCAGTTCGTCGTCGCCCTCCAGGGCTGCCAGCGAGTTGATCAGCGTGCGGCCGTAGCTGCCCAGCCCGGTCCCATTGCTCACGATGCGCTTCGCATCATATCCTATTCTCATCTTCTTTTTCTGTTTTCTTCTGTAGGGTAATGTAGGCTAAAGGGGATTAGGAAGTCCGCAGCTGGTCGTTCACCATCCGGAACATATACTCGTAGATGATGGCCTTCAACTCCTGCAGCATCTTGCCTTCCACGGCCACCTTGCCCTGCAGGTTGTGGCGCATCAGACGGTCGCTGAGGGCATAGACGCCCCGCACGCGCTGGCCGTCGAACTGGAGGACGTAGCCGTATTTGGCATATTGGTAGATGCCATCGACATAGTTGACGGCATAGGTATCCTGGGCGGGGGTGTGGAGGAGGTCGCAGCCGAAGCTCAGATAGCGCTTGTCGTAGCCCAGTTGGCCGAGGATGGTGGGCAGGATGTCGATCTGCTGAGCCACGGTGGCGGAGCGCATGCCGGGCCGTATCTCACCCGACGGGTCGTAGATGATAATGGGCGCCGAGAAACCACCGATGGCCGACTGATACTCGGGGTGGTCCGTCTGGTTGGTGTGGTCGGAGGTGAGGACGAAGATCGTGTTCTTGAACCACGGCTGCTTCGAGGCAGAGGCGAAGAAGCGGCCGATAGCATGGTCGGTGTAGCGGATGCACTTGTGGATGGGCAGTCCCTCCTCCTTATAAACCGTCTTGTACTCCTTGGGAATGACGAAGGGGTGGTGGCTTGAGACGGTGAAGATGGCGGTCATGAAGGGCTGTTTCATCTCTCCCATCTTCGTGCAATAGTACTGCATGAAGGGTTCGTCCCAGATGCCCCAGTTGCCGTCGAAATCTTTGTCGCCTCCGAAGCGCGGGTCGGCGGCATAGTCCTGGCGGCCATAGTAGTTTTTGAAGCCGATCTTCTTGGCAAAGGCCAGGAAGCCCATCGACCCACGGTTGGCTCCATGGAAGAAGGCCGTGTCGTAGCCCCAGCGCGCCAGGAGGCCAGGAAGGCCCGTGTAGGTGTTCATCGAGGCGGGCGTGAGGATGAAGGGTTCCACAAACATCGGGATGCTGCACAAGACCGAGGGCATTCCGTCGATGCTCTTATGGCCGTTGGCAAAGGAATACTCAAAGACGCAACTCTTGGTGATCAACTGATCCACGTTGGGCGTATAGCCCTTGTATCGTCCTCCCTCCAGGTCTTTGTTGAAAGCCCCGATATACTCGCGGCCGAAACTCTCGACGATCAGGATGACCACGTTCTTGCGATGGGGTTGTGCCTTCGTGGCGGGATGGATGGGGTCGAAGACCTTTGCGGCCTCTTCGACGGATGCGTAATAGTCGGGGATGGAGAAGACGTTCTTGCCGATGGTGCGCAGCAGGGCAAAGGGAGTGTTCAGTACCAGCGCTGCCTCCTTGGGCCGCTCCACCCATTGGTCGGCGTTGCTGACCGTGATGGGGCGCACACCCGACTGCAGGCCGCCCCTGATGCCAGCCACACTGCCCACGGCAGCCAGGGCCAGAGCCACGAAGTTGACTCCCGCAAAGCGCAGCCGCTGGCGGCCCGTGAGAAAGTCGCGGTAGTCCGTGCGCGGGGAGATGTAGAGAAAGTAGAGGGCGAAGAAGGCTGCCACGCCCAGCAGTACGAGCACCCAGTGGTCGAGGACGGCGGAGAGGAAGATGCCTCCGAGGTTGTTCTCATTGTCAAACTCGCGGAAGACGCTGGTCGTCGTGCGTCGCATCGTGAACGGGTAATAGACCGAGTCGGCCAGGTTGATGGCAAAGGCCAGTCCGTTGGCCACCACGAAGATCCAGTGCTGCATCTTGTGCCACAGGCGCGCTTCCTTCAGCCACAGGGGGAAGAGCATCAGCACGAGCCACAAGGCGTTGATGTAGAAGATGGCCGAGGTGTCAAAAAGGAGGCCGCCTCGGAAGATGCGTGCCAGGTTGCCGTCGGCCAGCGTGTCGGCAAAGAGCGTGCGGTTTTCCACGAGGAAGGCCACACGGGCCAGGATGAAAAACAAATAGGCTACCAGCAGGTCGAGGACTACCGCCACCGCCGGCCCGAAATCACTCTTGAGTATCTTTCTCATCGTTATCAATACTTGATGGTTGTTATCGCCTGTGTCCTATGCTTGTTAGCGTCCTTATATAATTAAGGTAGCATGATGGATAGGGTCCTCAGGCGTTATATCTCCTGCATGTCGTGCAGCTTCTTGTAATAGCCGTCCAATGCTATCAGTTCGTCGTGGGTGCCGCGCTCCACGATACGCCCCTCGTGGAGCACGCAGATCTCGTCGGCATTCTTGATGGTCGAGAGGCGGTGGGCCACGGCGATGGTTGTGCGTGCCTTCATCAGTCGGAAGAGTGCGTCCTGCACCAGTCGCTCGCTCTCGGTGTCGAGAGCAGAGGTGGCCTCGTCGAGGATAAGCACGGGCGGGTTCTTCAGGATGGCGCGGGCGATGGAGATGCGCTGGCGCTGTCCGCCCGAGAGCCTGCCGCCACGGTCGCCGATGTTGGTGTCGTAGCCGTGGTCGCTCTGCATGATGAAGTCGTGGGCGTTGGCGATCTTTGCCGCGTGAATAATATCTTCTTCCGTGGCTCCCTCTACGCCAAAGGAGATGTTGTTGCGGAAGGTGTCGTTGAAGAGGATGGCCTCTTGGTTGACGTTGCCGATGAGCTGGCGCAGGTCGTGGATGCCCAGGTCCTTGACGTTGATGCCATCGATGAGCACCTCGCCCTCCTGCACGTCGTAGTAGCGGGGAATGAGGTCGAGGAGCGTAGATTTGCCGCTGCCGCTTTGGCCGACCAGGGCGATGGTCTTGCCCTTGGGAATCACGAGGTTGATGTCGCGCAGGACGTAGTGCAGTTCCGGTGCGCCGCCCTGCTTGCCGTGGTCGTTGTAGGCGAAACTGACGTGGCGGAACTCTATCTCGTGCTCGAAACTGCTGATATGCTCGGGCTGGGCCTTCTCCTGTATCTCCACCTCCGCCTTGAGGATCTTGTCGACGCGCTCCATCGAGGCAAGACCCTTGGGGATGTTGTAGCTGGCCTTGGAGAAGTCCTTCAGGGGGTTGATGATGCTATAGAGGATGACGAGGTAGTAGATGAAGGTCGGGCCGCTGATGACGGGATATTCGGCCAGGACGAGCGTGCCGCCAAACCAGAGCACGATGACGATCATCACCGTGCCGAGAAACTCGCTCATCGGGTGGGCCATCTGCTGGCGGACGTTCACCTTGAGGATGTCGTCGCGATAGGCGTCGTTGACCTTGGCGAAGCGCGCGTTCATCTTGTCCTCCGCACAGAAGGCCTTGATGATGCGCAGGCCGCCCAGCGTCTCCTCCACCTGGCTCATCGTGTCGCTCCACAGGGCCTGCGCCTTGATGGACTTCGCCTTCAGCTTGCGGCCCACCACGCCCATGAACCAGCCGAAGACGGGTACGAAGACGATGGTGAAGAGCGTCAGCTGCCAACTGATGGCCAGCAGGGTGGCGAAATAGATGATGATCAGGATGGGATTTTTGAAGAGCATGTCGAGCGAGGCCATGATCGAGGAGTCGATCTCCTGCACGTCGCCGCTCATGCGGGCGATGATGTCGCCCTTGCGCTCCTCGCTGAAGAAGCCCAGCGAGAGCGACGTGATCTTCTGGTAGAGCTGGTTGCGGATGTCGCGCACCACGCCCGTGCGGATGGGAATGATGGAGGCCGAGGACAGGAAGTAGGCTCCCGTCTTGAGGAAGGTCATGAAGGCCAGGGCCGCACCGATGACGAGCAGCACGGTCGTCGGACCCCAGGAGGTGATGTAGATCTGCGTGTAGTAATCGACGTTGTTGGACAGGACGTCCTTTAGCGAACCATCACTCCAGGCCATGGCCTGCGTGGCCCCCGACCCGTTGTCCACCTTGAAGAGTATTTGGAGCATCGGTATGAGGGTGGCAAAGGAGAACACATTCAGCAATGCCGACAATATATTGAACGCTATGGCCCCCACAAGATACTTCTTGTAGGGGGGAATGAACCTAAGTAATACTTGTAAAAAATCCTTCATCTTCTGAGCTTCTGTCCGCCAGCCAGTCCTTCGTCGGAGCGGCACAAACGAACCGTTGTATTGCATTAAAGTTGCAAATGTAGTGATTTCGCCGAAAACCACAAAGCCTTTCATGGTTTTTTTCAAGAAAAATCCCCCTTCTCCATGCAAAGGGAGGCCTTGCGGCCGTTTGCCCGTCCGTCGACAACCCATGGCGCAAGAGAAAAACAACGAGAAAACAGGGTGCGGCGTACCATGCGCGGCCCGTGTCTTTTTCGCAAAAGAGGACGCCAGTCCATACCTTATATAATATAAGGGTAATGTGCGATATAATAATATAGGGTAATGTGCGGGATTTTGACTTAAGTAATGTGCGAGGCTGGTCGTAAGCAATGTGTGGCGGTTGTCGTAAGCAATGCCCGGATGTGGTCTTAAGCTAATGTGTGTGAATGGTCATAGTTCCAGTTTTCGAGGGCAAAATGCTCCTGGATCATCCCGAAGCCATCCCGAGACCATCCCGAAGGATTGCCGAGGTCGGGTGCGAGGAATTTTGGGTCGATGGAACATTAACTTTTAGATAGCTATTCATGGGGAGGAACACCAAAAATATCGGATGAATTATATTTCTGCTTATTTTTTTGCTTATTTTTTGCTCGCTTCAAAAATAAATCGTATCTTTGCCACCGATAACGGGTATTATCGCCCGGGCTATCGAGAGACAGAGACAAATAATTATTAATAACTACCTAATTAAAGAAAGTATGAAGAAATTTTTACTGACCATCGCCTCCGTACTTCTGGCTTCTATGGCCAGTGCACAGGTGAGCGTGCAGCATCAGAATCTGGATGTTGTCGTGAGCAATCCTTCTGCTTCACAGCAAAGTCAAGCCGTGAAGAAAGTGGCCAAGATTGCAGAGAACCAGCGTTGGCTCGGCTATTACAACTCAGACAACTGGGCTGGAGAAGGCAAGGGAATGGGTGTGCCCTCTTATCCTGGTGACAACCAGGTGGGCATCTATCTCACAAAGGACATCCTGAAGAGCTATGTCGGCATGAAGATTGTCGGTATGCGTTTCGCTATCTGTGAAGAGATCGGCAGCACTACGGCCTTCTTCAAGAAGGTTGAGAACGATGCACCGGGTGCTGACCTCCGCACGCAGGAGTTGTCCACCACTGCTTTAGGTTGGAACGAAGTCATGTTCACCGAGCCTGTCGAGATCACGGGCGACGAGGAGTTTTCCGCAGGTTACACCTATACGCAGATAGGCGACCAGTATAATGGCAAGGCATTTCCTTTCTCTGCTGTAAAAGAGGGAATTGATAACCAGTACTTGTTCATCTACTGCCTCGATCCCAAGACGGGCGACACCGGATGGAAGAAGTTCTCCATGGGCGGTAAGAACATGAGTATCCAGGTGCTGGTAGAGGGTGAATTCCCCGAGTATAGCGCCACGCCGGAGGATTTCGGTATGATCACGGGTAGCATCAACACCGACGCCAAGATCACCGTTCCGTTCGTCAACAACTCGGCCTATGCCGTCACCGACCTCGACTATGTCGTCAGCGTCGATGGTGTTGCTGGCAGCGAGGAGCACGCAACCTTCAGCCCGTCTGTAGGTGTTGGCAGCAAGGGTTCTTTCAAGGTTTCCGTGCCCTGTGGTAGTGTCGAGGCCAAGAAGAGCATCAAGGTAGAGATCACCAAGGTCAACGGCCACGACAACGAGTCTAAGGACAAGGCGGCTGAGGGTTATGTTGGTGTTTCTTCCACGCAGTTCACCCGCAACATGGTCATCGAGGAGTTCACCACGGAGAAGTGCCCCAACTGTCCGCGCGTAGCTGGTTACCTCCACGAGTATCTTGAGGGTGCAGACCTCAGCCGCGTAGCCGCTGTCTGCCACCACTCTGCCTACTACACCGACTGGCTCACCCAGCCTTGCGACCAGGAGCTGACGTTCCTCTTCAACGATGCTGGTTCGACCTTCGCTCCCGCCGTGATGTTCAACCGCGAGCCGGACTTCGACTCCTACTATGCAAAGGGCAAGAAGGACAACGTGACCATCCCGGGTAGCGCCGATGACTTTGGCACGATCGTGGAGTACTACCTCACACAGACGCTGGCCAACGCCAAGCTCGACATGCAGGTGGTGCCCAATGCCGACAAGAGCAAGGTGACCCTCGTCATCAAGGGCGAAGCCAACAACATCTATGACACCGACAACGCGCTGCTCACGGTCTATGTGACGGAGGACAACGTGAAGGCCCAGGCCCAGGCCGGTGCCTCGGGTACCTACAAGCACCATCACGTCATCCGTGCCTACAACAGCACTTGGGGTGACAAGGTGACGTGGGACGGCACGAGCTTCACTGCTACCTACGATTACAATCTTGACAGCTCTTGGAAGCAGGAGGACATCAAGTTTGTCGCCTTCCTCAACAAGCACAACGCAAATGATCCTCTCGACAACCGTATCGAGAACTCTATCAACGTGAGCCTCAGCGCTACCAATGGCGTGGAGGGTGTCAGTACCAACAACGACGCCGTCGAGGTGGCTCGCTACAATGCAGCCGGCCAGCGCATCTACGGCCAGCAGAAGGGTCTGAACATCGTCAAGCTGAGCGATGGCCGCACGCTGAAGGTCATCGTGAAGTAATTGCGACAGTATCTTAGAACTAAAGAACGAGCGAAAGGGAATGAATCCTTTCCACTTCTATTAGCAAATACATCAGGGGTGCGGGCGGAACAATCCGCCGCATCCCTGATATTTTTTAGCGTCATCTACGGCGCCTCCTTTATCGCAACAATAACTTTACCTATAGCATCAATCTTTCACCAGATGAAAAGAACAGTTTTCTCCATGGCCCTGGCCCTCTCGGCGCTCGCAGCCTTCGCCCAGGATGCCATGATAAGTCCTGAGACTCCCACTACCATCGCCCTGCCGGGCGGAGAGCGCGTGGAGCAGGCAGGCCAGCCCAACAAGATCAACAGCGACCAGCGATGGCTGGGTCTCTATACCACCGACGCCCTCGGACAGTTCGGACGTGGTTTCCCCGAGTATCCTGGCGACAACAAGGTGGCCATCAGTCTCACCCAGGAGATGCTCCAGCCCCATTTGGGCAGTAGGGTGGTCGGCATCCGCTTCGGCCTCTGCGAGCCGATAGGTGCAAGCCGCGTCTTCATCATCGCTGCCGACCGCTACGGCAACGGCAAGGACATCGTCTCCAAGAAGGTGGCCGATACGGAGAAGGGATGGAACACCGTCATGCTCGACAACCCTATCACCATCACCACCAAACCCGGCATGGAGTGGATGGTTGGCTACGACTACGAGCAGAAGAACACCAAGGAGGACGGCGAGTACACCAGCGAGTGCTATCCCTTCTCTTGTGTGGCCGAGGGAGCAAGCGGTCATCCGCTGCAGCTCTACTGCCAGCGCCCCGGTACGACCGACGGCAAGGCATGGTACGAGTTTGACATGGGCGACAACAACCTCAGCGTCCAGCTCCTCATAGAGGGAAACTACTACCAGTACGACGTGGCAGTCGATGATTTTGGCAACCTTTCTTTCCAGCAGGGCAGCGAGGTCGTCCTCCCCATCCACTACACCAACAATAGTACGGAAGACGTGTCGAGCATCGACTACGTCGTGTCCATCGACGGCGTGCGCGGTACGGAGCAGCACGAGACCATCGATCCGGCTGTCATCCCCACGCGCGGCGGAACGCTCTCCATCCCTCTCCCCTTGGGCAAGGAGGCTGGCAGCTTCCAGGTAAGCGTGGAGGTGACTAAGGTCAATGGCCACGACAACGAATCGGAATCGAAGGTGGGACAGGGCACCGTCGGTGTCTTCTCGGACAAGTATCCGCGCAACCTCGTCATCGAGGAGTTTACCACGGAGCAGTGTCCCAACTGCCCGCGCGTGGCCGGACTCCTGGCCTACTACATGGAGCATGCCGATCCCACCCGCGTATGGGCGGTCTGCCATCACTCTGCCTATTACACCGACTGGCTCACTCAGCCCTGCGATGAGCCGCTGCTCTATCTCTACAACGATAACGGCATGACCTATGCTCCAGGCTTGATGTTCAACCGCCAGCCCGACTTCGACGCGCAATATGCAAAGGGAAACATGGACAATGTTCTCTTCGCCAACACCTACGACGACGTAGAGGGCTATGCCGACTACCAGCTCACGCTGTTCAGCAACGCACAACTGTCGATGCAGGTGGCTGTCAACGACGACTCTTCCGTGGCGACGGTGATTGTCTCGGGTGAGTGCAACGAGAGTCTTGACCCGGCACAGAACAAGCTCACGCTCTACCTGACCGAGGACGAGATTCCCGCCCGTGACCAGTATGGCGCATCGGGCGACTTCTATCACATGCACGTCATCCGCTACTTCAATAGCGCCTGGGGAGACCCGGTCGTATGGGAGAACCGCCACTTCACGGCCACTTATTCCATCCCCATCGATGAGGCTTGGAACAAGGACAAACTCACGCTCGTGGCTTTCCTCAACAAGCACAATGCGGAGGACAGGCTCGACAACCGCATCGAGAACTCCATCGGCATGACGTTCAACAATGCCGTCACGGCTCTCAAGGCCACGGAGACCAGCGATAACACCTACGAGGTAGCACGCTATAATGCCGCTGGCCAGCGTGTCTTCGGCGAGCAGAAGGGACTGAACATCATCAAGCTCAGCGACGGACGCACGCTGAAGGTGATGGTGCGCTAAGCCCATATCCAATCGGTCGTTGATGGGCCAAAGGGCCTTGCCGACCCATTGACGTCCTTTCCCAGCAGACCATGTTCTTCTGCTGGGAAAGGATTTTTCTTTCCATTTCCTTTCCTTTGCCATGCCCCTGCAGCCAACTTCCTCTGCTATGATTTGCCTATTTCAAGGATAAAACGTACCTTTGCAAGTTGTTATGGGGAAACTACCTCCTCTGGGCCTTCTGTGGCTCAAAGGCGTGTGCTTCCCTTGCGACATCATCATATATTAATACGTAAGATATCTCCTATTATCAGAAAGCAAGAGAATGAAAAAGACTTTATACTCATCGGCCTTCGCCCTCACGCTGCTCCTTTCCTCCTGCAGCTTGATCCAGCATACCTCCCAGGGTGGCAATGATGGCCTCCAGAAGGAGGCTACGGCAGAGGCGGCACCCGCTGTTGCAGAAGAGCCTGTAGCCCCCAACGACCAGTTGCTCAACGTCGAAGAACTGGTGAGCGTCTTCACCGACGCGGCCCACATGGATGCCGCCATGAAGAAATACGGCTACAAGGTGCAGAATGCCTACGAGGTGTTCCGTGTGGCGAAATACGACAAGATGTACTATAAGAACTGCCGCCTGCCCAAGAAGATCGTTGATGGTAAGTTTGAGGACTATCCCCGTGCGCTCCGTGACGGTATTTCCAGCTATGTGGCGGTGGGAGATGGCGCGGTGATGATTGGCGTCTTCAACGACAATGCCTACAACAACCTCGTCTCGCAGGTACGTGCGGCTGGTTTCCAGCTCGACATGGAGGGCAACGAGGATATCTATACCAACGGGTCGTATTACATCGCCTGCAACAAAAACTACCGCACCGTGCGCATCACGAAGGTGAGCTGATCTCCACGGGAGACACGACTGTGCGAACCACCCTATATTATACAGAAAGCGTGACAGAATGAAAAAACTATTCATAGAAACCTACGGCTGCCAGATGAATGTGGCCGACTCCGAGGTCGTCGCCTCGGTCATGCAGATGGCGGGCTACGAGACTACGGAGCATGAGGAGGAGGCCGACGCCATCTTCCTCAACACCTGCTCTATCCGAGAGAATGCGGAGAGCAAGATTTACAACCGCCTCGACACGCTCTATGCCAAGGGAAGGCAACGCAAGGCGCAAGGCGGCTCCAAGCTGCTCCTCGGTGTGCTCGGCTGCATGGCGGAGCGTGTCAAGGACGACTTGATAGCCAACCACCATGCTGACATCGTCTGTGGACCGGACAGCTACCTGTCGCTCCCAGACCTTATCGCACAGGCCGAACTGGGCCACAAGGCCATCGACGTGGACCTTTCCACTACCGAGACTTACCGCGACGTGATCCCTCAGCGTATCGGTGGCAACCGCATCTCGGGCTTCGTGAGCATCATGCGTGGCTGCAACAACTTCTGCCATTACTGCATTGTGCCCTATACGCGTGGACGTGAGCGTTCGCGCGACGTGGAGAGCATCCTCCGCGAGGTGCACGACCTCAGCGACCGTGGTTTCAAGGAGGTGACGCTGCTAGGACAGAACGTCAATTCCTATGGCTTGCTGCCCAACGGCAAGCGTCCCGAGGGAGGCACGTCCTTTGCCCAGCTGTTGCGTCTCGTAGCAGAGAGCGTCCCGCACATGCGCGTCAGGTTTACGACCAGCAATCCCGAGGATATGACGGAGGACATCCTCCACGCTATCGCCGACGAGCCCAACCTCTGCCGTCACATCCACTTCCCGGCACAGAGCGGCAGCAACAAGGTGCTCCATTTGATGAACCGCAAATATACGCGCGAGCAATACCTGGAGCGCGTGGCTGCCATACGCCGCATCATCCCTGGTTGCGGACTGACGACCGACCTTTTTGTGGGCTACCACGACGAGGGCGAGGAGGAGTTTCAGGAGACGCTGTCGCTGGTGCGTGAGGTCGGTTTCGACTCTGCCTTCATGTTCAAGTATAGTGAGCGCCCAGGCACCTACGCTTCCAAGCATCTGCCCGACAACGTCTCGGAGGAGGAGAAAGTGCGCCGACTCAACGAACTGATCCGTCTGCAGACGGAGATGTCGGCTGAGCGCAACCGCATGGACGAAGGCAAGGAGTTTGAGATTCTACTGGAGCGCACCGCCAAACGCAATCCCAACCAGCTCATGGGACGCACGGAGCAAAACAAGGCCGTCGTCATTGACCGAGGTCAGCATCGCATCGGCGAGACCGTACGCGTGCGCATCACGGGTAGCACCTCCGCCACCCTCTTTGGTGAGGTGCTGGATGGGGATGCGAAACAAAAGGAGTAGGCAATATCATAATAGCTGGCTGCGTTATCACAGGCAATAGCCAGAGGTATTGTAATGGAACTATATCAAAAGGGGACGACAGATAGCTGTCATCCCCTTTTGACATAATGCGCCTGGATAGGCTATGGTCCGTGGTACCTCAATACTTAAACGAACTGCCACCTAAGAACTCGCGCAGCAGAGAGGTGGGAGGCAGGGCGCGGTTGGGTATCGGCTGGATATAGTCGAGGAATGTGCGCAGCCTGTAGGCCTCGGCATATTCGGGGCAATTCTCTGGAACCAGGTCCAGGAGTGGCTCGGCCTGCTGCTTGATGACGGCCAGCTCGAAGAGCATGGCTGTATTGAACATCACGTCGGCATTCTCCTGATAGGGGAAAATCCATTTGTTCTCGCCCGCACGGACACTGGGCCAGCGATGGATCGTCTCCTGGGCATTCACCCCACGGTACTTGTAGTCGCGGATGATGCGGCGCAGAAGGCGGTTGTCCGTAGTGCGGATGTAGTTGTGGTCGTCGAGCAGGATGGTGGTCAGCGCAGAAATATAAATGTGGAATTTCTGCTCCTGCGGAATCTGTGCCGTCAACTCAGGATTGAGGGCATGGATGCCTTCGAGCACCAGTACCTGATTGTCGCCCAACTGTAGTCTCTTGCCACTCTTCTCGCTCTTGCCCGTCTGGAAGTTGTACTTCGGCAGCTCGATGGTTTTCCCTTCGAAAAGCTGCTGTAGCTGCTCGTTCAGCAGGGGGATGTTGAGGGCATGGACGCTCTCGTAGTCATATTCTCCGTTCTCGTCCTTTGGGGTGAGATGGCGATCCACGAAGTAGTCGTCGAGTGAGATCTGTATGGGTTTGATGCCGCAGGTGACCAACTGGATGGATAACCGCTTGCAGAACGTGGTCTTACCCGATGAGGACGGACCCGCTATCAGTACTACGCGCGTGCCTTGGCGATGGGCTATCTGTTCGGCGATGGAGGCAATCTTCTTTTCCTGCAGGGCTTCGCTGACGTTGATGAGGCCTGTGGTTTGTCCTAATCGGACGGCTTCGTTGAAGTCGCCGACAGTACTCACGCCGAGGATGCGATTCCACCTGTGTTGCTCCTTGAAGATGTCGAACATTTTGTCCTGGCGTATCAGTGCCCCCAGTTCGGCTGGATTCTGGCGTGAGGGCAGGCGCAGCAACGCCCCGTCGAAGTATTTCTCCAGTCCGAAGAGGGTCAGCTGCGAGGTGTTGATGAGTAACGATCCATAGAAATTGTCCACATAGTCGTCTATCTCGTAGTAGGTCGTATAGAGTTTGCCCGTGCTTCGAAGCAGTTTTGCTTTGGCCTTGTCGCCACGCGAACTGAATATCCTGACGGCTTCTTCCGTTGGTACCTCGTAGCGACGGATGGGTAACTTTGCATCGATGAGCTGTCGCATTCGCTCGCGGATGCGTGTCACATCAGTCTCCGTCACGTCGTGGCCGAGCATCAGGTTGCAGTAGTAGCCGTTGCTCACGGGGATGTCTATCACTACCTTGCTATCTGGATAGAGGTCATGGACCGACTTGCAGAGCACGAAGAAGAGCGTGCGCATATAGCAACGCTCGCCTGTGGCAGAATGGAGGTCGAAATATTCCACGTCTTTGTTGTGATAAAGACGATAGTTGAGGCCCTCCGTGCGGTTGTTTACCGTGGCATTGATGGGGCCGAACTCCATACTCAGACCAAAAGCCTCGTAAGCCTCCTTGAGTGTGCTTCCGATGGCTATCTCTTTGGTCTCTCCGTTGTTCTTGCAGCGTATTTTTACCGTTTGTTTCATCATGTGCGTTCGTTTTTAGCTGTTTCAGATGTAGAGCAAAAGCGTGAGATGAGGTGGATGGATCTTCGTCTTCGGCATGTGCTCCCTGCCACAAAGTTACGCAATCCCTGTGAATCGGCCAAGGGAGCACAAGCGAAAACCAACTATTTTAACGGTTTTGTCATATTGTTCCGATGCTATGACCTCACGACGGGCTGGATGGAGAAGCCGAAGTGGTAGGCGCGGTCGGCCGGAAGCTGATGCTGTGGAGCCGGTCTTGACCCCCAACTGTCGTAGCCTCCCACGCCCTGCATGAACCCGTCGAGACACACCTCGACGAAGTGGCGCGGGTGTATCTCGTCAGCATGGTGGTTGGTGGCTTTTCCCTGGTCGAAGTCCTCGATGCTGTTGCGCAGCGCATTAAACTCCATCACGCTGTCTGCCTTGACGAGGAGTCCGTTGCCGAGGTGGTCCTCCAGTCGGAGCCAGCGTACGTCGGTGTGATGCCCGTTCTCCTGGGGGCGGACGTAGGGATAGTAGAGATCGTTGGCCTTGGCGTGGTAGCGCCCGATGGGGGTGCCGTGGTTGCGGTCTATGTAGTTCTCCTCAGGGCCTCGACCGAAGTATGTCACGCCGTCCATGGCTGCAGGGAGGCGGAAGCGGAGTCCCACGCGCGGTAGCTCTGGGGTATCGGCCTTGCTGGCTGGGGCGTAGTCGGCCGCAACGTGCAGGCGTCCGTTGTCCGATAGCGTGTAGGTAAGCGTGTAGTGGTTGCCCGCAGGAAGTATGTAGTTGACGGCTACCACCGTTTGTGTGCCTTGCTGGCTTACGCGCACGGTGGGGTGAAACTCCTGGCTTGCTGTTTTCCATATCCGCAGTCGCTCTGCCGTGTTGTTACCATTGTCGTTGTCGGTCGGTGCACGCCAGAAGTTGGGTTGGAAACCAAAGCCCTCGTGGATGTACTCACGTCCATCCACGCGATAGGAGGTGACTACTCCTTTGGCATCCAGCGCAAAGTGAAGTCGCTGGCCCGTCACTACCGTACTGTCTTGGTTTGATCGCCAGGTCATCTTTCCTGTGGCCTCAGCCTCTGCTTTCAGTGTGTAGGGCTGTGGAATGCGAAATTGCTCCATGGCCATCTGTTCACCCTTGGCAACGGCGGGCCGCTGCTTGTCGGGTTTTCCGTAGAGGGCGATAGGCTCCCCTTCGCGGGTCGTGGCATAGAGGTTGATGAAATACTCCGTCTCGGGCCGTTGCTCCAACTGGGGGAGGGGCACCGCCACGTCAGCATATTCCTGTGGCGGCGTGTCGAGGTGCCATGTGCCCTCGGCTATCAACTCGCTATTGCGTCGCACCTCGTAGTGGAAGTCATAGGCATCGAGGCTGGTGAAGTAGTGGCGATTGAAGATCCGGAAGGTACCTTTGCTGAGGTCCACTGGCAGGAACGCCACATTCTGGTACACATATTTCACCTCGGCCATGGCAGGGTGGGGTGTGCGGTCGGGGGCAATGATGCCATTGCAGCAGAAGTTGTGGTCTGAGGGCATGCCAACGCCGAAGTCGCCGCCATAGGCATAAAACTTCTCGCTATTCGGACGGGCTATTTGGCCTCGTTTTTGGTCCATCAGCGGGATGGCGTTGCCCCATCGTGTGCTATCTTTGGGGTGGAGGGCCAAGATTCCTTGGTCAACCCAGTCCCAGATGAATCCGCCCTGCAGGTGGTCGTATTCGTAGATAGGTTGCCATTGTCCCCACAGGTCTCCCGTGCTGTTGCCCATCGCATGGGCGTATTCAGAGGGGATGACGGGACGGTCCAGCCCACTCTTGCCCACTTTGGCGAACCATTCCGCCGACGGATATTGTGGGACAAACAGGTCCGTGTTCCATTCCAAAAGCGCACGCTCATAGCTGACGGGGCGTGACATCCAAGGGGCGTCGGCAGCTTTCAGCCATTGGTAGGTCTCGTAGAAGTTGACTCCGTTGCCCGCCTCGTTGCCCAGCGACCAGAAGCAGACGCAGGGGTAGTTTTTGTCGTGTTCATACAGGTTGCGGGTGCGGTACAGATGAGCGTCGAGCCAGTCGGGGTTGTTTCCCAGCGTGCCACCCTTGCGCAAGTCGTAGCCCATACCGTGGCTCTCGATGTTGGCCTCGTCATAGACATAGAGACCGTATTCAGAGGCCAGCTCATAGAAGCGGTGGCCCTGTGGGTAGTGGCTGAGGCGCACGGCGTTGATGTTGTTGCGCCGCATCAGTTCGAAGTCGCGTCGCATCACCTCCTCCGTCACATAGTGGCCTGTATAGGGGTTGTGCTCATGGATGTTGACACCCTTGAGTTTGATGGGTTGCCCATTGACCAGCAGACAGGGGAGTGTACGGCCGTCGTTGCATAAACGTTCCTTGATCTCGATACGCCGGAATCCCACGCGGTAGGGAATTACCTCTTGCTCCTTCCCGTTTTGCACCTTTACATATAGGGTGTAGAGCTGGGGCTGTTCCGAACTCCATGGCCGGACGTTTGGTATCGTGGCCGAGAAGTCGGCGAAGGCTGCTGTGTCCTTGATGTCGATAGACTGTGAGGCCGAGGCGACAAGCGTGCTCCCCTCGTCGCTCCGCAGTTCGTAGGAGACCGTTGCCCGCTGTCGTTTGCCCGTGGTATTGCGCAGTTCGGTCTGCAAGCGGAAGATACCATCGTGGTAGCTGTCGTCGAGGGTGGAGGTGATATGGAAGTCGCGTAGCGAGACCTGTGGCTCTGCCGACAGCCATACGTCGCGCTCGATGCCGCTGATGCGCCAGAAGTCTTGACATTCGAGATACGATCCTGTACTCCAACGATAGATCTTGAGTGTCAGGTGGTTCTCTCCCTTGCGCAGATGCGGATTCAGAAGATATTCCACCGTCGATTTGGAGTCCTCGCTATACCCAATGTGTTGTCCGTTGAGATAGACGTACACGCCCGATTTGGCTCCGTCGATGTGTAGAAACACATTCTTTCCGTCCCACGACTTGGGTATGGTGAAGGTGCGCTGATAGACGCCTACGGGTATCTCGTCGGGGAGGACAGGCGGTTGGGGACGTCCTTGGACAAACTCGTATGGTTGGTTGACGTAGATAGCCGTTCCGAAACCTTGCATCTCCCAGTTGCCTGGCACGCTGATTGTACTCCACCCCTGTGTGTCGGGCTGGTCGGCTGTGGCATCATGGGGTAGCAGGTGGTCGTCGTCGGCATAGAAAAAATGCCATTTCCCATTGAGCGACTGGTGCCACGGACTGTCCTCGTACCGCAGCGATTGTCCTGCAGAGCAGTCAGGCCATGCCATGAACATCGTCCTTGGCCGCTCTGTGCCGATGGAAAGCGTGCGCAGGTTGCGATGGTGTGGGAGAGGGAGAAGCGTGGCGGTAGCCAGCAGGGAGGTGAGAAGCGTATTCATTATATATATAAGGTATAGGAGTAGGTGCAAATGGATTATTGGATGGCTATTTTCTCATACTTCAACGCCTCGCCCGGACGCACCATGCGGATGGCGCGCAACTGGATGTAGCGGGCTGATACAGGCGTGAAATAGACCTCTTGCAGGACAGGGTGGTTGCGGATGTTGGAAAATTCTCCCTCCGCTACCTTCTGCATAGCCTCCGGTGTCTCGCCAGCCCACAACTCATAGTTGGCCGCCGTCCCCTCGTTCCCCACCGATTGTGTGGGAAGGTAGAAGAAGGCACGGATCGTCTTCGACTCACCGAGGTCGAAGGTGATGGCCTTCGGTGTGGTGTCGGCTACTGAGAAAGGCAACGTTGCCACCTCTTCCACCCGTTCGGTATAGCGTTCTTTGGCGTTGGGGGCGTAGTAGGCTCCCACCTCATTGATGCAGAGCGGTCCGCGTGACTGGAGGAAGCGTATGCGCAGTTGGCGGGTGGTGATGGTCTTGAAGCGCAGCAGTCGCTGGTAGCCGATGGTGGTAGTCTCCTCGCCCGCGTTGATGGGTGTCCAAACACCATGGTCGAGATATTCCACCACGAAACGTTCGACTCGCTGTCCAAGCGGAATATACTCCTGCAGTTTGAGGCGGTTCACCTGCGTCGGTTTGCGGAATGTGAAGGAGAGTGTGGCCGTCGTCACGCCATCGGGCGTAGCCCAATAAGTGTGGAAGTCGCCATCTGTCAGCGTCCGTGTAGAGAAATCATCTCCTCGTGTGGCCGTCGCCTTCACCTTCGCCCCCTTGAGGAGGTTGGTGGCCAGTTCCTTGCTAATCACCTGGTATGCCTCCACGGCCCTTGCGGAGTCTGTGGGGTGTATCAGTCCCTCCGGGGTGACGGGGAAGTTGATGAGCTGGGATCCGTTATGGCCCACGCTGCGGTAGTAGAGATCGACCAGTTGGTCCACCGTCTTCACCTTTCCGTCCTCCTTTTCGTGGTAGAACCATCCTGGACGGATACTGACGTCGCATTCCGCAGGCACCCAGGCGTCGCCGTCGGCATGGCCTTGCTGCAGTTCCCAGTAGCGCTCGTAGCCAGGATGTACATCCTTACTGCGCAGGAAAGCCCAGTTGGTGGCAAACGCAAATCCCTTCTCGTTGCCGACCCATCGGCATCCCGGTCCCTCGTCGGAGAAGATGACTGCCTTCGGTTGGAGTTCGGCCACCATCTTCCATGCCCTTGGAAAATTGTAGTAGGTCTTGCGGTCGATAGTGCGCTCCTCTTTCGTGCCACCATACCAGCCGTCGCCGCCATTGGCGCCGTCGAACCACACTTCGAACAGTTCGCCATATTGCGTCAGCAGTTCCTGGAGTTGCGCATAGAAGTATTCCACGTAGAGGGGAGTGCCGTAGAAAGCCTGATGGCGATCCCACGGCGAAAGGTATAGTCCCAGGTGGAGTCCGTACTTTCGGCATGCGGCAGCCAACTCCCCAACAACATCGCCCTTCCCGCCCTTGTAGGGCGTGTTGCGGACGCAGTAGTCGGTTTGCTTCGTCGGCCATAGACAAAAACCGTCATGATGCTTGGCCGTAAGGATGATACCCTTCATTCCCGCCGCCTTTACCGTCCGTGCCCATTGCTCACAGTCGAGGCGGGTGGGATTGAAACTCTCCAATGGAGCGTCGCCATAGCCCCATTCGCGGTCTCCGAAGGTGTTCGGACCGAAGTGGATGAAGGCGTAGGTCTCCAATTGGTGCCATGCCACCTGTGCCTCTGAGGGCAGCGGTGGGATGGGTGTAGGGGCGTCGGTCTGTGCCTGAAGAGGTTGAAGACCGCAGAGGGCGGTCGTTAGTGCAAGGATAAGGTGCTTCATTTTTATTTGTTGTTGATGGGTGAGAGTGAATGGCGAATGCCTTTGGAAATGCCTTCGGGATGCCTTCGGGATGCCTTCGGGACGCGTTCGGGATGTGGTCAGCGTCGCTCCTTCAGTTCGTCGCTAAAGGAATAGGGTGCATCCTCAGGCCTTGTGCCACGCGAGAGGTTGGGTTGTCCCGACATCTTGAAGTCGAGACTCAGTCCTTGGAGGAGATCCTCGTGGTCGAGGTAGTTGCGGTCGTAGGCCACCCCGTCGCGCAGAAGTTGGTCCACATAGGGACCGCTGTTGCCGTCGCGACGGATTAGGAGACTATTGCCATTCTCCAGGTGCACCTTGACTTGGTCGAAATAGGGTGCGCCCAGGACATACTGGTTGCTTCCTGGACAGACGGGGTAGAAGCCGAGGGCGGAGAAGACATACCAGGCCGAGGTCTGTCCGTTGTCCTCGTCTCCGCAATAGCCGTCGGGAAGGGCAGAGTAGAGGCGGTCCATCACCTGTCGGACCCGATACTGTGTCTTCCAGGGCTGACCGCTATAGGCGTAGAGATAGACCATGTGCTGGATCGGTTGGTTGCCATGGGCGTAGTTGCCCATGTCCATCACCTGCATCTCGCGTATCTCGTGGATCACCTGTCCGTAGTAACTGTCGTCGAAGATGGGCGGCACGACGAAGACGCTGTCCATCATCTGGTTGAAGCCGTCGCGGCCTCCCATGAGTTGTATCAGTCCCTCGGGGTCATGGAATACGCACCACGTCCAGTGCCAGCTATTGCCTTCGGTGAAGGCATCCCCCCACTTAAAGGGGTTGAAGGGCGACTGAATTTTCCCGTCCTTCAGTCGTCCACGCATCAGGCGGGTCTCTGGGTCGAAGACGTTGCGGTAGTTCATCGCCCGTTCCCGGTAGGGTCGCAACTCGCGAAGACTTTTGCCCAGCGCTTTGCCAAACTGATAGATGCACCAGTCGTTGTAGGCATACTCCAGGGTGCGTGCCACGCTCTCGTTGATCTTCACGTCGTAGGGCACGTAGCCGAGACGGTTGTAGTATTCGAAACCCATTCGTCCCGTGCTGCCGATAGAGGGATGGTGGGCGTTGGCGCCATGGACGACAGCCTGCCAGAGCGTCTCCGCATCGTAGCCCCGTAGTCCTTTGAGGTAGGCGTCGGCCACAACAGAAGCAGAGTTGTTGCCGACCATACAGTCGCGGTGGCCTGGACTGGCCCATTCGGGCAGGAATCCACTTTCCTTGTAGGCGTTGACAAGCCCCTCTTGCATTAGTCTGCCCATCGAGGGATAGACCAAATCGACAAGCGGCATCAGCGCGCGGAACGTGTCCCAGAAGCCCGTATCCGTGAACATGGCTCCAGGGAGCACCTTGCCATTGTATGGACTATAGTGGATGGTGTCGCCTTGGGCGTTGACTTCGAAGAACATACGGGGGAAGAGCACGCATCTGTAGAGGTTGCTATACAGGGTTCGCAGGTGGTCGGTATTGGCATCGCTGACCTCGATACGGCCAAGCACGTCGTTCCAGCGATCTCGTCCCTGCTGGCGGAGTCGGTCGAAGTCGGCGTCGCCCAGTTCCTTGAGGTTTTGCAGGGCTTGGTCTGCCGAGACAAACGACGAGGCGACGCGCACGCCCACTTGCTCGCCCCGCTTTGTGGCGAAACTGACGGCTGCCACGGCATGGTCGGCGGTGGCACAGTCATCGTCCGAGGCCACGAAATGGTAGTCGGCATCAACGCTTCCTACGTGGGAGACGGTGAAAGGACGGTCAAACTCCAGGACAAAGTAGTTTTTGAAATGGTCGGGTACACCGCCGCTATTGCGTGTCGTGTAGCCCACGATCCTGCGCTTCTCGGGCTGGATGGTGATGGAGGATCCGTGGTCGAAGGCGTCAATCAGAATGTTGGCGGAGTCTGTCGCGGGGAAGGTGAGGCGGAAAAGGGCCGCCCGCTCCGTCGGCGTTATCTCTGTCGTCACGTCGTAGTCGGCCAGATATACCTTATAATAATAGGGCGAGGCCGTTTCTGCCTTGTGGGAGAACCAGCTGGCACGGCGGTTTTCGTCGAAATCCACCTTGCCAACAGTCGGCATGATGGCAAACTGGCCGTAGTCGTTGATCCACGGGCTGGGCTGGTGGGTCTGCTTGAAACCCCTGATTTGGTTGGCATCGTAGGTGTATTGCCAGCCATCGCCCATCTTGCCCGTCTGCGGCACCCAGAAGTTCATGCCCCAGGGCAGGGCGATGGCGGGATAGGTGTTGCCTGTGGAAAGGCTAAATTTCGAAGCGCTTCCCACTAATGTCGATACATGATCGACAGGCGTGACGGGCTGCTGGGCCGATAGGCTCGCACTTCCCGCCAGCAAAAGAAGGGCAAGTGCGGATAATTGATGAAACCGTTTCATTTCTTCGAGCGTTATAAGGTTATGTGGCAACTATGCTGCAAAAGTACGAAAAAAAACTGGTTCGTCCAAATGTTTGACACGATAAGGTTGTCGCCATTGCCAAAACTTGCTGCTGGATCGCAGGAATGGTCTGCCTAATAGCGAGTGGGATGCCTGCCGAACAGTTTCCCTGGGTGACTTGGCTGCGAAGGTCCCGTTTCTGGAGACCATCCTCCGACCTCGTCGTCATCCTCCTGCAAACAGCTCGCGGAGCACGGGAAGGGAACGGAGATCGGGCATGTTGGGTACGTGGAGGCGATAGTAGGACAGCATGATCCCTGCGATGCGGTTGCGCTCCTCGCGTGTCGGAAGAAAGACGTGCATAGTGGGATAGCTGATGCGCATCAACAACCCGACATGGGCAGCGTCTTCGGGTGGCAGAAAGTCGGGATGGAGCGGACGCAGCGGCGTGAACGTTGCACCACGGAGGTCGAAGTAGCATCCCTCGTGGTAGTCTTCGAGGTTGGGCCAGAATCCTAAGAAGCGGCTCATGCGCGCCATGAAGACAAGGTGGAAATTGGCAAAGCGCGCTTCGGTCTCATCGAGCCATAGCAGGCTGGAACGGATGAAGAGAAAAAGGGGGACGTTCTGCTGTTCGTCGCGTGTGGCGTAGGTGAGAAACTCTGCGAGAAAGAGCAGGATGGCCTGTTTCGACGGATTGATCGGGATGTGAAGGTAGGGCTGGTCTATGCGCACCTCGCGCAAGCGCTGCAAAGAACTGCGCAGGCGAAAGTCGTAGTCGATGCTTAAAAGAGTCAGGGGCAGGAAGTGCTGGCGTCGTACTCGCCCCCTTGCCGTCTTGGGGATGCGTACGAGAAACGACACGCGTCCTTGTGCCTCGGTGAGTAAGTCGGCGATGATGGCGTTGTCGCCATACTTCACGGTACGGAGCACAATGGCCCGCGTCTTCACTTCTTCCATGTGTGCAAAGGTATGAAAAAAGGCAGACAAACCACCAAGTATTGCAGCTAAGGCACAAAAATATAGCCATTTAGATAATTTTTACTTGGCAATATTTGGCTGAAATGAAAAAAAGCAGTAACTTTGCACCCGCAAAAATTTAGCAGGGGTCCCTTCGTCTATCGGTTAGGACGAGAGATTTTCATTCTCTAAAGAGCAGTTCGACTCTGCTAGGGACTGCAAGAAAATAAAAAAAAGAAGAAAACAAGTAAAGATGGCAAATCACAAATCATCGTTGAAGAGAATCCGTCAGGAGAAGGTTCGCACGCTTCATAATAAGTATTATGCTAAGACGATGCGCAATGCCGTTCGCAAACTGCGTGCCACGACGGACAAGGAGGCAGCTCTGAAGCTGTATCCGACTGTGCAGAAGATGCTGGACAAGCTGGCTAAGACCAACATTATTCACAAGAATAAGGCGGCCAACCTCAAGTCAAGCCTCACGAAGCACATCGTTGCTCTCGGATAAATAAGAACTTTTCAAAGGGTTCTATAAGTCTATAGCACCAACGAAGGCATCCATTGCATATCTATATGATGTGTGATGGATGCCCTTTTGCGTTCCAATGGTTCGTGTCTTGGTGTGTGTGAAAAGCGACAAAGTCGGAAAAAGCTTGGTTCCTAACTGCCTGGGTGGGCGAAAGCGTGGGATTTGGCGATTAAAAATTTCCGTATTCGCATGTTTTTTCGTACCTTTGCGGTCTATAAAAGAAAATGAAGCAACATGGAAGATATTCAGGCTGCCGAACAAAACTATTCGGCCAGTAACATACAAGTCCTTGAAGGTTTGGAAGCTGTGCGCAAGCGTCCAGCCATGTATATCGGCGACATCAGCGAGAAGGGTCTCCATCATCTCATCAACGAGACGGTGGACAACTCCATCGACGAGGCCATGGCGGGCTATTGCAGCCACATCGAGGTGACGATCTGTGCGGATGGATCGATTGTCGTGGAGGATGACGGTCGTGGAATCCCTGTCGATGAACACAAGAAGCTCCACAAAAGCGCGCTGGAGGTGGTTATGACTGTCCTCCATGCGGGCGGTAAGTTCGACAAGGGCTCGTACAAGGTGTCTGGCGGTCTGCATGGTGTGGGTGTGAGTTGTGTGAATGCGCTCTCCACGCACATGATGTCGCAGGTCTTTCGCGACGGCAATATCTACCAGCAGGAATATGAGCAGGGCAAGCCTTTGTATCCCGTGAAGATCGTTGGAAAGACGGACAAGCACGGTACGAGACAGCAGTTCTGGCCCGACGGCACTATCTTCACCACAACGACTTTCAAGTGGGAAATCATCGCACGTCGTATGCGGGAGCTGGCCTACCTCAACGCTGGCGTGAAGATTACCCTGACGGATGAGCATCCTGATCCCGAGACGGGCAAGACACGCCAGGAGGTGTTCCATGCCAAGGAGGGCCTCAAGGAGTTTGTCCGCTACATCGACCGCCATCGCACCCACCTCTTCGATGATGTCATCTACCTGAAGACCGAGAAGCAGGGCGTGCCCATCGAGGTGGCTATCATGTACAACACGGACTACAATGAGAATCTTCATTCATACGTCAACAATATCAACACCATCGAGGGTGGTACCCACGTCACGGGATTCCGTACCGCGCTGACCAGGACGCTGAAGGCTTATGCCGACAACGACACCCAGATCTCAAAGCAGATTGAGAAGGCGAAGATCGACATTGTGGGCGACGACTTCCGTGAGGGCTTGACGGCCGTCATCTCCATCAAGGTGGCTGAGCCCCAGTTTGAGGGTCAGACCAAGACGAAACTCGGCAATAGCGAGGTCTCGGGTGCGGTGCAGCAGGCTGTCGGCGAAGCTTTGGCCGACTATCTGGAGGAGCACCCCGACGAGGCGAAGCTTATTTGCAACAAGGTGGTGCTGGCAGCCACGGCACGTATTGCCGCACGCAAGGCTCGCGAGAGTGTGCAGCGCAAGAACGTGATGAGTGGTGGTGGCCTTCCTGGCAAACTTGCCGACTGCTCCATACGTGATCCGAAGCGCGCTGAGATATTCCTGGTCGAGGGCGACTCGGCAGGAGGATCAGCCAAGCAGGGCCGCGACCGATACACCCAGGCTATTTTGCCGCTTCGTGGTAAGATCCTGAATGTGGAGAAGGTGCAGCGCCATCGTGTGTTCGAGGCAGAGTCGGTGATGAATATCATCCAGTCCATCGGTGTCCGCTTTGGTGTGGATGACGGCCAGGATGACTTTGAGGCCAATACTGACAAGCTCCGCTACGACAAGATAATCATCATGACCGATGCCGATGTCGATGGCTCGCACATCGACACGCTCATTATGACGCTTTTCTATCGCTATATGCCGCGCGTCATTGAGGAGGGACACCTCTATATCGCTACGCCGCCGCTCTATAAGTGTACTTACAAGAAGATTTCGGAGTATTGCTACACCGAGCAGCAGCGCCAGATCTTCCTCGACAAATACGCCAATGGCGTGGAGGACGGCAAGGGTGTCCATACACAGCGCTACAAAGGTTTGGGAGAGATGAATCCCGAGCAGCTGTGGGAGACGACCATGGATCCGAAGACGCGTCTGCTCAAGCAGGTGACGATTGAGAATGCTGCTGAGGCCGACGAGATCTTCTCGATGCTCATGGGCGACGACGTGGAGCCGCGTCGCGAGTTTATAGAGGCCAATGCCACCTACGCCAATATCGACGCATAAGCGACTTGTGGATGGGTAGCCCGTGTGTGACGAGATCACGATGAGGCTACGCAGGGTGGTCGGAGTATGACTTAAATAGAATAAAACCGAATCCCCCACCTCCTCCTTTGGGAGAGGTGGGGAGTGTATATAATGGACGAGAGCAGTTTTATAGAGGTAAGTGTCGCTCAGGCGAGAGATTTCTATCCTAAGGGACATTTCATAGGCGAGGATTTTCTTGTCTATGAGCATTTTAGTGAGGTACCTCTGCCGTGGAAGTCGTGCCGGATGCAATGTCTTTTCTTTGCTCTCTGCACCCAGGGAGAGGCCAGCTATACGGTCGATGCCAAGGCGTCACGTATCAAGCAGGGCGATGTCATCATCGTCGGGGAAGGCCAGCTGATAGAGAACTTCCTTGCCTCGGATGATTGTGACGGCATAGCGATTATGATCTCGTATGATTTCTTCAACGATATCGTCGCTGGCATCCGCGACCTCAATACGCTTTTCCTCTTTTCCCGGCTCCATCCTGTCTTTTCGTTGACGGAAAGAGAGGTGAATGTATTGTCCAGTTATATCGACACCATCATAGCAAAGATCCTGGAGCCTGAGCACCACTTCCGTCGGGAACTCGTCAGCACCTTGATGAAGGCACTCATCTACGACATGAGTAACGTCATCTACCGCTACCAAATGGGGGAAAAGAAGCGGTTCTCGCGCGGTGAGGTAGTGTTCTTCAACTATATCCGTCTGGTCCGCGACCATTTCAAGCAAGAGCGGCGCGTAAGTTGGTATGCCCATCAGCTTTGTATCACCCCAAAATATCTATCCGAAACCATCAAGACCATCAGCAAGCGAACGCCCAACGAATGGATAGACTACTATGTCGTGTTGGAACTGCGTCTGTTGCTGAAAAATTCAGATAAGAGCATCAAGGAGATTGCGGAGTATTTGAACTTCCCCAACCAGAGTTTCCTTGGAAAATTCTTCAAGGATCATGTCGGAGTCAGTCCGTCCACATTCCGCAAAAGTTGATGTTTTATCTCGTTTCCGAATGACGCTGATATCGTGAATGACTTTCGTTTCTCTTGCGTAAGCAAGCAAAAAGATACCCGAAATAGCTGTTTTGGAATGTTTTTCATTTAAATAAAGTTAATCAACGAAACAGAGGTGGGATGGTTAAAGGAAAATGCTTACTTTTGTATAAACCAATGTAAATTATGACAAAAGTAGAAAGACAGTCCGCCATCCTCGACCAGCTGCTCAAGCAAGGGTCAGTTCTGGTGTCGGCTTTGAGCGACAACCTGCAGGTTTCGGCGGTTACGATACGCAAAGACCTTACCGACTTGGAACGCCAGGGACGCTTATACCGTAGTCATGGCAAGGCCATTCTAATCAATCCGTTCACGGCCAACCGTTCCGTGAACGAGAAGGAAAAGCTCTTTCCAGAGGAGAAATATAATATAGGCACAGCAGCTGCCCAGCTTGTCATGCCCAACGACTCCATTGTCATCGCGTCTGGCACGACAGTTACCGCCTTTGCACAATGCCTTCAGCACAGTCCCAGGTTCACGGCGGTCACGTCGTCCATCAAGGTTTCTGAGGCCTTGGCAGCCAATTCGGAGATAGAGATCATCCAGCTGGGTGGCAGATTGCGTCATAGCAGTCTCTCGGTAGTAGGCCCCGATGGCGAGCAGACGCTTGCTGGCTGTACTTTTAGCAAACTCTTTATTGGTGTCGATGGCATCGACCTGGAGTATGGCATCACTACGACCGATCTCCGCGAGGCCCATCTCAATAAGGTAATGATGGGTGTGGCACAGAAGACCATAGTCCTTGCCGACTCGTCGAAGTTTGGACGCCGTGGTTTTGCGAAGATTTGTGGTATGGACGAGGTCGATGTGATTATCACCGACGGCAATATCCGTTCCACGGACCGTACCGCTTTGGAGGAAATGGGTATTGAGGTGATCGTCGTTAATGGTGGCAACGCCTCCGTCACGATGCTTTGATCCTGTGACAGCAAAGGAATAGAGAGAAAGAAAAGCGAATGGTGTGAGTAGGGTGGAAAATAATCAAGGTTACTGCGGATGAGAAAGATGATCTTTGTGGCGATATGGTCTGCCCTGCTGGCTGCTTGCACAACCGATTCCTATGATAGTGGCGACACTCCGTTGTCTTATCTTTCTGCTGAATGGGCCGATGTGACGACCAATGGCGACGGATTGGTGGCCTATGCCGTCACCGATGGCGGGCAGCGGCTCACCTTTTCACCTCCTTATCAGGCTCAATGGCTGAAGCAGAAAGCCGACACCACTTGTCGTGCTTTGCTCTACCATGGGCAGGTGGTCGAAGGAGTGACCAGCGTCAAAGGACTTACTCCCGTCTTGATGGCCGGCGTCGTGGATCGGAAAGAAGGAATGGCGGTCAAGAAAGACCCTATTGGCAATGCACGAGCATGGTTTTCGGCTGACAAGCGCTATCTTAACCTGGTGCTCACGATCAAGGTAGGACGCAAGGAAAATGTTCCTACGCAACAAAAGATAGGGATCGTGCGCGATTCTGTCACCACCCTTGCTGATGGCACCCGCTGTTGTTGGCTCACTTTGGCACATGACCAAAACGACGTGCCCGACTATTATTCTCAGGATGCGTGCGTCAGCGTACCTGCAGCGGTGCTTCACGAGGTTGGCAAGGTGTGCCTCCGCGTGGCAACTACACAAGGAGAGCGCCTCTTGGAAATACAATAACCACCCCTTTCACTAACCACTATCGACGCGACTTCTTTCCGAAGTCGTGCCTCTCAGGATGTTTTATTGCTCTTGTCAGCAAGCGATAGCCCGCAAGGCTAACACTGATTCTATACTATCGGCAAACTGATGCCATTGATTTTCTGATAGATGTCGAGCGCATAGACATCCGTCATGCCACTGATATAGTCGATGACGGCCATGACGCGTTTCTCCAGCGATGGGTTGTGGATATCGTACTGGCTCGAAAAGCGACGGATGAGTTGCTGGCTGTGATATTTCTCTGGCTCTACTGCCGCATTGATTAGGGCTTCCATGAGGGTCTCCATGATCTTATAGCCCGACAGCTCCACGTCGAGAACTGGTTTGGAGCGGTATATTTTGGCCTTCGACACCTCAGAGCAACGGCAGTACGCTTGGCGTTGGAGTTCGTTGATATGTCTGACGAGCGGTCCTTGAAAGGATCCCTCCAGTATCTCTTCCTCGTGATTGACAAACGCCTGTACGCATTCCCGTTCCAAAGCACCGACTGCACAGGCGCGCATATACACTACCTGCTCGTTTTCGTCTGTCACCTCCTCCTCTATCAGACGCTGGCGAATGCCTTGTCTTTCTCGCTCATCAACGAAGCCCAGGAGTAGGTCGGCAGTCTCCTCAAACGACAATAGGTGTAGTTTGTGGGCATCCTCGATATCCATGATCTCATAGCAGATGTCGTCTGCAGCTTCCATCAGAAACACCAACGGATGACGCGCATAGCGGACGGAAGTACCTTCATCGTGCTCCAAGCAGCGCATGCCGAGGTCCTCAGCAATGCGCTCGAAGTCCTCGCGCTCTGATTCGAAGAAGCCAAACTTGCCGTGCGAGCCTGCCAAATTGGAACTGAACGGGTATTTGACGATAGCCGCCAATGTCGAATAGGTCATGACGAATCCACCGAAACGACGACCCTGAAACTGGTGAGTAAGCAGACGGAAGGCGTTGGCATTGCCCTCGAAGTGGGTGATGTCATCCCAGAAGCGCGCGCTCACCTTTTTCTTCAGGTCGCTGCCAGGTCCTTCTGTGAAGAAACTCTGTATCGCTTGCTCGCCACTATGGCCGAAAGGAGGATTGCCCATATCGTGGGCAAGTCCTGCAGTCTGCACTATCGTACCAATCTCCTCAAAAAGTGTCCCGCGGAGGTGAGGGTGTCGATCCGTGAGGATGTGTGCCACGTCGTCGCCCAGCGACTTTCCCAGCGATGATACCTCCAAGGAGTGGGTCAGTCGGTTGTGGACAAAGACCGACCCTGGGAGCGGGAAGACCTGCGTCTTGTTCTGCAAACGTCGAAACGGAGCCGAATAGATCAGTCGGTCGCCGTCGCGCTTAAACTCCGATCGGTCGTCATGGCGTAGCGGGTGGCGCGTTTCCTGTCCCAGCCGCTTGTTGGAAATGAGTCGAAGCCAGTCCATATCGTTTTCCTCCTTGTCTTTGTTTTACTGCGCCCCCTGTCCCAGCCAGTGCTGGATTTCCGCATCCAAGTTCTGGATCTGCACGTCGCGCTTCTGCAGCTGATTGTTGCGGTCGATGATGAAGTAGGTCGGGATGCTTTGGATGTTATAGCTTACGAGCGTCTGCGAGTCGCCTCCTTCTGGATCCCATACACAGATCCAAGGCAGCGATTCCGTCTGAGTCTTGAAGAAATGCTCGTTGGTATCGTAGCTGACCTGGTAGATTTCGAAGCCCTGGGCATGATACTTGTCATACAATTGTCGCAAGACCATGATGCGTTGTGCTGACTCTTTCGATCCGAAGACATGGAAGTCGAGCATCACTACCTTGCCTTTGAGCGAGGTGAGGCTCTGCTGCTGTCCGTGGTTGTCGGGCAGTGTGATGGGGATCACGCCGAGTTCCTGCACCTTGGCGGTCTCTGCCGCCATGGTCCGCTTGTTGTTTTCCACGATACGCTCGTCCTTCATGCCCTTGAGCGTGATGTTGTGCAGGTTCTGTGTGCGCTCCGTGTTCGGGTAGAATGTGTCCCACGAGGTGGCGACTGCGCCGAAGACTTTGTTGTCCGTGGCATCCATGCGTGGGTTGAAGATCATGATGGGATTGCCGTTGATGACCACATACTGGAAGAGAGCGAAGTAAGCATAGCCCCGCATCGGCTCCTTGAAAATGTAGTTGCGCATCACGTCGTCCTTATAGGTCCGTATCAGCAGGTCGATGGCAGCATCCACGTTGCCCGTGTCGCTCATGACAAGCTGGTTGCATTGTGCTTGCAGGGCGATTTGCTTCAGGGCCAGTTCGCGTATTTTCTCGTTCTCATAGGAGTTGTCCACCTTGTAGTTGGTGGCCATCATTGGGTAGGAGGCCTCCAGTTGTACCGTCTCTGTCGAGTCAATACCGATGTTGATGATCTGTCCGGCAATGCGCAGACGGTAAAACTCTGGGTTGTTGGCCTTGTCGCCGGCAAAGGCAAACTGCCCCTTGTCGTCCAACTTCACGGAGTCCACTACCTTGAATCCGTCGAGCGTGTTGTGCTCGAAGTAGAGCGTCGAGTCCTTGGCGTTGCCAATCGTTCCCGAAACGTGGAATTGCTCCCCCGTACAACTTGCCAGAAGCAGTAGGGCGAAGAGCGAGAGGATGCCTGCGAAGCGATGTTCGCGCTTGTCAATCTTCATGATTCTATTGTTTTTTGTTCGTGTGAATGGGTTTGCGTGCGTGACGCAGATCTTTCATCACCGTGTAGGCTACGAAGATGCCGATGAGCAATGTGTTGACGCCGAGGGCCGCCACCGTTCCCAAGGTATTGTTGGCCCAGTTCATTGCCGCAAAGAGGACTACGGCCAGGCCGACATAGACCATCATCTGTCCGATGGGGTAATTGATGGGGAATTTGCGCTGACCGACAAAATAGGAGAGGATCATGGCTGTGGCATAGCCCGCAAAGCCTGCCCAGGCACACGCCATGTAGCTGTATTGCGGCACAAACACGACATTTACGCCTATCAGTACTAGACATCCTACCCCCGAGAACACCGCACCCCATATCGTTTTGTCAATCAATTTATACCAAAAGCTAAGGTTGAAGTAAATACCCATCATGATTTCTGCCGCCATCACGATCGGCACGACCCGCAGTCCAGGCCAGTAGTCGCGCCCGATGATGTGGCGCAATATGTCCATATAGCCCACCACGCAGAGGAAGGCCAGCAGGGTGAAGATGAGGAAATACTTCATCGCCTTGGCATAGGTGTCGAGGTTGTCCTTATCCTTTGACTTTCCGAAGACGAAAGGTTCATAGGCGTAGCGAAATGCCTGTGTGATCATTGCCATAATCATCGCCACCTTCGAGGCTGCACCATAGATGCCCAGTTCCGAATGGGCATTACCCGCCTTGTAGAGATAGGGAAAGAGGATCTTGTCTGCCGTCTGGTTGAGAATACCAGCAATGCCGAGGATGAGAATCGGCCATGCGTAGGTGAGCATCCGTCGCATCAGCCCTCGATCGAAACCCGCTGTGAAGCCGCGCAGCTCCTGCCAGAAGCAGAATGTGATAGATCCTGTGCAGGCCAGGTTGATATAGAAGGCGTAGCCCACCTCTGTACCGCCGAGAATGACGTAGTAGAGGAGGTTGAGTGCGATGTTGAGTACGATGAAAAGCAGTTTGAGCGAGGCAAACTTGATGGGCCGCTTCTGATAGCGCAGGTAGGCGAAGGGAATGCATTGGAATGCATCGAGAGCCACCGTTGCTGCCATCACCCAGACGTAGCTGGGGTGGTCAGCATACCCCATGAAGGAACTAATCGGGTGGATGAATGCCAGCACGAGCAGTACGAAGATCGCACTGGTCGCCGCCACCATCCATAAGGTCGTCGAATAGACGCGTCGCGCATCCTCCCCCTCCTTGTTGGCGTAGCGGAAGAAGGTGGTCTCCATACCGTAGGTGAGGATGACGAGCAGCAGTGCGGTGTAGGCATACATATTGGTGATGACGCCGTAGCCGCCGCTCTCGGCGCTCATCTTTGCCGTGTAGAGGGGTACGAGCAGGTAGTTGAGAAAACGTCCCACGATGCTGCTCAGCCCATAGATGGCCGTGTCCTTAGCCAAACTTTTCAAACTTGCCATTGCTGTCTTGGTTTTTGCGCTCCCTCCCTCGGCTGCGGCCTTTTAGCCGCCCTTTCCCTTGGGGGTGGAAAGGATCATGCGCTTATTGAATTGCAAAAGTAAGAAAAATATGAGATATGGCAAAGAGAAAGGCGTGATAACGAGCCGTATGCCGTCGTTTTTCCCCTTTGTGGGCAAATGGTCTTTGGATTTTGTAAGTCGAAACGTGGAACTTAGAACCGTATCAGCGAGTTGTAATCCCAATAGGCATTGCGCATATCGACACGCCCGCTTTTAAGGAAAGGCACGCCCTCCTCTTCTAGTAGTTTGCGTTGGTCTGATGGTTGCGAGGCCAGCCGGCCTCCTGAACCTACCACGCGATGGCAGGGGATAGCAAGATCTTGGGGTGTCTCGCGAAGGATTTTACCGACCACACGCGCATGATTGGGCATCCCAGCAAACCGGGCCACATCGCTATAAGTGGTCACACAGCCTTCAGGGATGCATACGACAATGTCGTAAATTGTTTGTTTGATTTGGTCAATATCCATTTTCATGCCCACAAAGTTAAGAAAAATATGTGATTCTATGTGTCCTGTTTGTGCTTTTTTTGTTTTTGTTTTAATAGTGTATGTTAATTTAAGAATTTGGAAACAAAATGCGCATCTATTTGTCGTCTTTAGGTTGATGGTGACACCTGTTGGGGTTGATGTTACGTCGTTTTGTAAGAGCGATGGTCGGAGGTGGAAGAGTTCGTATGCAGTAAGGAGGCGTGTGGGGTGGGGAGGCATTTTGATGGTGGTGGTTAAAGTCTGCCCTGCTCGTTATAGCTGAAATAGTGGCCGTCGCAGACGATGATATGGTCGAGGAAATGGATGCGCATCACCTCACATGCCTTTTGTACCCGTTGTGTCAGTTGGTCGTCGGCTCGGCTTGGTACGGCGTTGCCGCTGGGGTGGTTGTGGCAGATGGCAAGTATGGTGGCATTTTTTAGAATTGCCTCACGCAGGATGACGCGCACGTCGATGGCGGTCTCGGTAAATCCACCAAACGAGATGCGTTTTGCTTCGATCAGTTTGAAATGCTGGTTCATCAATAGCACCCATCCTTCCTCCACGTCAAGGTCCTGCATTTGTGGGTGCATAAAATTGTAGATGGCCGTCGCCGATCCCAGGTCTCTCCGCTCCTCTGCCTTCTCTTTGGCTCGCCGTTTGCCCAGTTCGCACGCCGCAAGGATTGTGATGGCCTTGGCTGGTCCGATGCCGTTGTATCTCTCCAACTCCTTGATGGACAGTTTTCCCAGTGTGTTGAGGTTGTTGTTGCAGTCGCCGAGCACCTGTTTCATCAGATCGACTGCTGTCTGGTGTGCGTTGCCCGAACCGATCAGGATGGCCAGCAGTTCCGCGTTGGACAGCCATTCGGCTCCCAGTCGCTCCAGACGTTCGCGTGGGCGGTCTTCCTCCGCCCAGTCGTTGATGTTCAGTTTGCTGTTGCTCATTTGTAGAACGTCTTCTCGTAAGCCTGAAATTCGTCCTTGCCGCAGACACAGCGCCGCCACCATGCTTTGAAGAAGCCGCATCCGTAGCCCGTAAGCTGCACGAAGGCTGCGCAGATGCTCAGTACGCCGATGCGCGGACTGCGGTTTTGCAGTGTCGAGTCAGCGAGGATGAGCAGCGAATAAAGCAAGATGGGCGCTGCCGCAATCCCCATGACGCATGTTCCAAGACTTCGTGTCTCTTCGTTGGTGGCCAGTCCATAGACTATCACGCCCGCTATGAAGAGCAAGGCCAGGGCGATGACACCTGCCGTGAAGACAGCGGGCAGAAGGTGGACGATCTTTAGAGAGTCGGGATATTTCTTGTAGAGATTGATTCGTGCAATTCCGCTGTTGAAAACCTGTCGCCAGAACTTACGGAAGTCGGTGCGTCGTTTGTGCCATACCCACGCCTCGGGAAATAAGCGGCAGTGCAGTCCCGCCTGGAAGATACGGATGGAGAAGTCGATATCTTCGCCGAATCGCATCTTTGAGAAGCCTCCCAGTTGTTGGTAGGCCTCGCGCCGTACGCCCATGTTGAACGATCGGGGGTAGAACTTGTCAAGTTTCTTCTTTCCGCCCCGAATGCCACCTGTGGTGAAAAACGAGGTCATACTGTAGGAAATGGCTTTCTGCGTCGGTGTGAAAGAGCTGTGTGCACAATCGGGTCCGCCAAAGGCATCGGCAGGCTCGCGGTCCAGTTCCTTCGATATGGCTGTGAGGTAGCCCTCGGGAAGCACCACGTCGCTGTCGAGGATGAGCAGGTAGTCGCCCTTGGCACGCTCCGCACCGTAGTTTCTGCTTTGTCCGGGTCCGGAGTTGGGTTTCATGAAATAGTGCAGGTCGAGCCGTCCGGCATATTGGTCGCAGACCTTTTGGCACGGAGTCTTCGAGCCGTCTTCTACAATGACGACTTCAAAATCCTTCTCTTCCTGGCGGGTGAGGCTTTCCAGAAGCTCGTTGACCTCGTCAGGACGGTTGTAAACGGGTACGATGATGCTGTATCTCATGGGTTGCAAGGGCCAATGATGTGATGCTTGGTACAAAAAAATATAGCCCTCGCACCTGCAGATGGCAGGCGCATAGGGCTATGTCTATTGATTCGAATCTTATGCGTTGACGCGGCCGAGGTAGCTTCCGTCGCGCGTGTCAACCTGGATGGTCTCGCCCTCGTTGATGAAGAGCGGCACACGGACAACAGCACCCGTCTCCAACGTGGCAGGCTTGGTGGCGTTGGTGGCGGTGTTGCCCTTCACGCCCGGCTCAGACTGCGTGATCTTCAGCGTGGTCTTGGCAGGCATCTCGGCCAACAGCACCGTGCCGTCAGACGTATCGGTGACGACCTCCACGACATCGCCTTCCTTCATGTAGTCGGCGCCCTGGATCTGGTGGCGTGCGATAGGAATCTGCTCGAAAGTCTCCTGGTTCATGAAGATCATGCCCGTGGGGTCCTCGTAGAGGTACTGCCAGGGGCGACGCTCCACGCGCACATCCTCCAACTTGAAGCCAATCTGGAAGGTACGCTCCAGCACACGACCGTCGCTGACGTTCTTCAACTTCGTGATCATGACCGTGTTTCCCTTGCCCGGCTTGCGGTGCTGGAAGTCGATACAAGTCCAAATCTTGCCATCCATGCGGATGCATGTTCCGATTTTGATTTCCTGTGAATTAATCATAATTCTGCTTTGATATATTGTTCTTAATTATATTGCTTCTTTCTGCCCGCAACGCCTTTGGAAGAAGGCGTTGCTAAGCGGTTGCAAAGTTACGGTAAATCAGTTGAATGACAAAGCGTTTCGGGTTTTTTATTCTCTTTTGCGGGTGGAAAAGGCGCTGATGGCGTGGGTTTTTGGTGAAAAATCATGAATTGAATGGCTAAAACTCGCTGAATCCTTGGTCATTTCAAAAAGAATCCGTAATTTTGCAGGCCGTAACGGGAGTGGCCTCGCCTTTCCCGCAAAGCGTTGTAACGATAATAACAATAAAAAGATAAAGCAAAATGAAAAGAACGTTCCAGCCCCACAATCGCCGTCGCGTGAACAAGCACGGCTTCCGTGAGAGAATGGCCACGAAGAATGGTCGTCGCGTCTTGGCCGCCCGTCGCGCCAAGGGTCGTAAGAAGCTCACTGTTTCTGACGAGAATCACGGAAAGTAAACCGTTTGTTCCGCATGATGCGGAAATACGGCGAAAGCAGGAGGCATACACCTTTTATCAGGAAGTATGCCTCCTGTTTTCTTAGTTGGAGGTTCTCCTTATATATATAATAGGAGAACGCCTTGTCTCTAAAATAAGAGGGGGCTTTTGGTGGCCCACTAAACCAAGGAAGAAATGCTGCAATTGATTAAAACTTACAAGTTGACCACAGTCCTACTGATCGTCATCTGGGTCTTGTGTTTCATGCCCATTCCCGAAACTCCGTTGAGCCATGTGCAGTTGATAGACAAATGGACGCACACGGCCATGTATTTGGGATTGGGTCTCGTCATCGCTTTCGAATATGAGCGAGCACACCACCCACAGGCGAGTAGTTGGTCGCTATTCGTCTATGTCGGATTGCTACCCTCGTTGATGGGCGGTCTTATAGAGTTGCTTCAAGCCTACTGCACAGGTGGACGTCGCAGTGGCGAGTGGCTCGACCTTCTTGCCGACGTGGTCGGAGCGGTCCTGGCCACGATTATTGGAATGCTTTGGGCAAGGTGGCGCGCCAGTTCTTAAACGGGTTCGCCCGCATCTGCTTGTTGTAGAAACGGTGGTCGCCCGTCACTTCGGGACCGAGGAACGGTGGGCGTGCAAACGCCTCGTCGCTGTGCTTCAGTTCCACCTCCGCCATCACCAGTCCCTCGTTGTCGCCATAGAACTCATCGACCTCGTAGGTGTGGCCCTCGTAGGGAATGAGGTAGCGGCGCTTGTCGATGATGCCCGGTTCGCAGAGTTGCAGTAGGTGCTCGGCCTCGTCGGTCGTTATCTCCTTCTCAAACTCATAGCGGCTCAGTCCGCCGTCCAGCGACGGACCTTTGATGGTCAGGTAGGCTTTGTCGTCGCAGATACGGATGCGCACCGTGTTGACAGAGGCGAAATACCCCTGTCTGATATGCGTACTCGACGTTGCCTGCTCTTTCCATTTGGCATCCTTGCGCACAAGAAACTTGCGCTCTATCTCCAGTCCACTCATCGGTATATGCTGGTTGGAATCTGTGATTCCGTTGTTAGTTCATAAGGATGGTGGTGTAAACCAAGAAGCAAAGTCCCAAGAAAATCAATGCGCCAAAGATAAACGCGATGACCTTTTGTGCCTTCTTCTCCTGCAACTCCTCACGCTGCTTGCGGTTCAATTTGCTCTTCTCGCTCATAATGTTATTTCGATTTTAGTTGATTTCTCTTTTATGACTTGATCAAGGAAGTGCTCTTTGACTTCCCTGTACACACACGGTTTCACCCCGTAGCCTTGGCTTATTCCTTCTCTGCGTCGGCAGCGGCAAACTCCATGAGGTATGCTTTGATGAAGCCGTCGATCTTGCCGTCCATGACCGCATCGACATCCGAAGTCTGATAGCCCGTGCGGTGATCTTTCACTCGTCGGTCGTCGAAGACGTAGCTCCTGATCTGGCTGCCCCATTCTATCTTCTTTTTCCCAGCCTCTATCTTGGCCTGTTTCTTTTTCAGAGCGCGGTCGTAGAGTTGGCTCTTGAGAAGCAGCATGGCCTTGGCGCGGTTCTACACAAGGCCTTGTCTGTCTCGTCCTTCTCGTTAGTTAGTAACCTCTTCGTTTGTCTTGGTAGTCTCGAAGTAATGCAGAATGCATCGAGAAGTATGAACCGGATCTATATTTCGTAGTCGAATGGTAAATTTTTCCTTGCCATGCTACAAATGTAGTAATCTTCCAGGAAATACGGAACGTTGTACTAGGATATTTGGTTAGTAGGGCGGGGTGCTATCCACTGACTATTTCCCTTGCGTTCAAATCAAGTGATGTGTCATAAAATGCCTCCTCAAAAACACAGATTTTGTATACAGAAATGCCTTAAGGAATAATCTTGATGCTGAAAGTGATTTTTTTCGTGATTTGTTTCGTCGTTTGGTGAAATGTTTGTAAATTTGCAACTGGACTATAGTATCCCGATAAATATGTTATAAAAGGACGTGTCCTTATAAAACATTGAGGAATTGCTCACGCCGTGCGAAGTGTGGTAAAGTCGTATGACAAATCTATGCAAAGCGGGCTTGGGTGGGAAAAAAGTCCAAGACATATTGAAGGCGTTTACTCAACGCTAAGTTTGAGACACATCGAAATCTAGCAAATTACGATAATCCTGTCTTGAACGTAGCAACGGTAGATGTCCCGGGTGTGATTACATCAATCCCGTGGAGACCTTGTAAGCACGAATTGTACCCTTACGGGAGCAGAGCGTCTGTTTACTTAGGTCTCTTTACGGAGGCGTATATCATATCGGCGTGGGCTCTGACGTTGTCTGTTCAACAGGATTAGGCAGTGCTAGAGCCTCGATGTGTGGGACGGACAACAAGACGACTCACGCTTTCTTTTTGTGTCTGTGTATTAAGTCAGATCCAAGTCTTTTGATAGATTATTATTTATTGTGTAAACACAGAGCAAAATACATCGATATGAAGCAGTCAGAAAGAGCCAGCATATTTCGGATTGTTACCGATTTAATAAAGGCAGATGCCATTATTGATATGCGTGAGATAGAAAAACTTGATTCTATCCGTGAAAGATTTGCCATTAAGAAAGAAGACGAGGTACTTGGCTCCTCGTACACATTTGCGAATGCTATACGTACTTTATTGGATGTGCCGAAGAGTCTGCAACATGAGCTGACAGCAACATTCAATGAACTAGCTATGTCTGACAATTTTTGTGCAAGGGAGGAGGCACTGATGTTGGTTGCTCTACGTCTGTGTATGAGCCTTAACCTTAATATGGAATGTAAGGTCGTTTCGATGGACACTTCAAGTGTTAATTTAGATCCAACACAAATCCTATACGTGGAAAGCGACTTTGACAATGACGTTAATTGGGAAATAAACGAAAGGTTTAGAGAGATTGTAGCAGAAGTGCGCCTTGCGGGTTTTGATTTGGTGTATCTTCCCAAAATTGCAGAACATTATAGAACTATTTCTGTTACTGACTTTATAAAAATCGCAAGTTTTCTATATCCGAAAGCAAGTTATCAAAGATTGGAAACAGTTTCGAGTCAACTACATAATCTTTCTACTTCTGAATTTTGTAAAGACCTATTGGCAGGAAAATTAGGTGTAAAGGAATTTTCCTTTGTGAATCCTTCACTAATGATTAAAATTTGTGATTCACTTGTCGGTGACAAGGAAATCGCAAATTTCCTTTTGGTTGAGTTAAACAAGGATGTTATCAATTCAATAAGATATATTCTTGACTTGTTTTCCGAATACTATCATACTTTTCGTCTGAGCTATTTGAAGGAAGAAAAAGGGCGTTTTGTTTTTGCTGGCTTTTACAAACAGATATTCGACATCTATATGTTGCGCAAAGGTATAAAAAGCCATGTTGTTATAGATGTATATAGAGAAACCATTCGTTTTTCTGAAGCCGATATAAAAATAGAGAAACTTCATCGAAGAGAAAAGGCTCTTTATGCTTTATTCATGTTGGAATCAGCAAGTGGTGGTATCAATTTCTCAAAGCCAACCACCCCAAATGGTCTCGCTAGATACCAAAAACGAATGGCCGCAGTTCAGGAGAAGTATAGAATAATATACAAAAAGTTTGGTGGTGAACCACTAAAGGCTCCTAATCTCAGTATGTCAGAAATAAGGCTGCCTATGATTGCCCTTATAAAGAGACAACTCAAAGCATTAGGTGATGTCTTGTATCATGTAGATGACTATATGATACAGCGCAATATGTTTGGCAATTATTGTATCAATATACCTCCTGCACTATGCTGTTTCTGTGGGGTCAATACAAATGACATATATAAGTTGTCCGACTCCGAAGAGTGGCAGAGAATATCGGCGTTGTAACCTTGCAACAAAGTAGTATGTATTGTATGATGTTCTAACTGCAATGTTTGTGATTCCTTAATAGTCTTGGGAGTAATTACGAACTTTGCAGTACGCAAGTTTAATATTTAAATTATTGGCATTATGATTAATCTCGAAAAAGGACAGCGCATAAGTATGGACAAGGGGCTTTCCCTTGTAGGTGTAGGACTTGGCTGGGATCCAAACGAGGGATCTGGTTATGATTTCGACTTGGATGCGTCTGCGTTCATGTTGGGAGTAAACGGACAGATACCAAAACAGGATTTTTTCGTTTTCTATGGCAACCAAAAAGCACCTGACGGATCCGTTGAGTCTACTGGTGATGATTTGACCGGTGGCAATAGCGATGGTGGAGACGACGAGACCCTGAATGTGGATTTGACAAAAGTTAGTCCGCAAATTCAAGAGATTATCTTCACAGCTACCATTTATAAGGCGGAAGAGCGCCGCCAAAATTTTGGACAGGTACGCAATTCTTATATTCGTATCTATGATGCCAAGACTGATACAGAGATTGCTCGCTATGATTTGGACGAGGATTTCTCTGTCGAGACAGCAGTTGAGTTCGGTCGTCTGTATCGCCATAATGGTGAATGGAAGTTTGAGGCTATAGGCAATGGCAACAAAGGTGGTCTGCAAGCTCTTGTCAATAAATACGCTAAGCAATTTGCATAACAGCTTATGGCAATTAATCTAATAAAGGGGCAACGTGTTGAAATCGCAGCTGGACTTACCCGTCTGAAGGTTGAGATGGGATGGAAGGTGAATCCAAACGCTGATCCCCCATATGACTTGGATGCCTCTACTTTTTTGTTGGAAAGTGACGGGCAGATAGGAAACGAGTATGATTTTGTATTCTATGGTTCTGGAAATCAGGTACAGGCATTGGATGACAATGGTACTCCACTTTATGACGAAGACGGAAATGCTGTGATGCGTCCTATTTCTGTAGACAAAAGTGTCCTTGGCTCTGTAGACGACCTTGGAGATGATGACGATGACACTGGTGAGGGAAATGAAGAAATAGAAGTTGATTTGACTAAAACATCTTCACATGTTAAGGAAATTCTTTTCACAGTCAGTATCTATTGGAGTCCGTCAGACGCAAATGACCCTCATAACGCTCCACGAATGAGATATAATTTTGGTCAGGTCCGTGATGCTTACATACAAATAAAGAACGCTGTAAATGGTGAAGTAATATGCCGTTACGACCTTGATGAAGATTTCTCTACGGACAAGGGTGTTGAATTCGGACGTTTATACCGCCGTGGTACAGAGTGGAAATTCCAGGCTGTAGGCGAGGCACATAAAGATGGCTTGGAGCCTATTTGCCGTAAGTATGCATCTAAATATATGTAATCATGGCTATAATTCTTGAAAAAGGTGGAGACACTCATCGGATTAATCTTGAGAAGCCGAGCGGCAGACCATTGACGGGCGAGATAGTCATTAACCTTGACTGGAACAAGGGTGGTTTCTTCAAAAACCTTTTTGGTAATGCAGTCGACTTGGATCTTGGCTGTTTCTATGAGATGCGTGACGGCAAGAAGATGCTGATAGATGGATTGCAGTTCTCGCATGGACGTGGAGGCGATCGCCATCATGTGACACGGCAAGGTTGCTACGACCACGCACCTTACATTTGGCATCAGGGAGATGACCGTGGCGGAGGTGCATCATCGGGAGAGATAATACTTGTCAATCCGAACGGAGTGAGCCAGATAAAGCGCATCATTGTATATACCTTTATATATGAAGGTGTGGCGAAATGGTCCGAGACAAATGCTGTGGTAAAAGTGAAGATTCCTGGCAGCGACGACGTAATTGTGAAAATGGGACAACAGAGCAGTACCAAGAGATTCTGTGCTATTGCTCAGCTTGACTTCGGGACGGATAACTCCATCACGGTAAAGAAACTAGTCACTTTCCATGACGGTCATAGTGACTGTGATAAGGTATATAGCTGGGGATTTAACTATTCACCAGGCAGTAAAGATTAACTTAAAACTTACAGATATGGCCATAAAACTTGAAAAAGGACAGCGCATCAATCTTGAAAAAGAGAGTGGAACAAAGTTAACCAACTTCTGTGTCGGTTGCAACTGGGGAGCTATCATCAAAAAGAAATTATTCGGTCTTTCAACTTCCGTTGTGGATGTTGATTTAGACCTTAGTTGTATGATGTTTGACGCTGCAGGAAATATAGCAGATTATATATGGTCACCATTATACAACTTCGGTGGTAAACTTCCCCAAGGGAAATTAGACTCCAACGACCGCGCTCTCCATCACACAGGCGATGACCTGACCGGCGATCAAGACGGGGATGACGGGCTCGACAATGAAATTATAACAGTCGACCTTAACCGTGTGGATCCAAATGTCAACTCTATCGTTTTCTTCCTCAACATATACAACAACAACGAGTATAGCGGAGATTTTTCGGGAATACCGTATGCCTCAATTCGTATGTTTGAGGGCACACCTGAAAGACCGCCAAAGCAAGTTTTCGCACAATATGACGTTGCGACAAAGACAGAATGTGTTGGCAAACGCGCTCTGATAATGGGAAAACTATATCGTCGCAATGGTGAATGGAAGTTTGCTGCTATAGGTGATGCGTTTGAAGACCGTGGCATAGCTATGACTATCGTCCGAGTTGCAAGAGATTATTCAAAATAAATATCATAAATAAGACAATATGAGAAGACTTCCCGTATATCTACTCCTCGACACAAGTGGTTCAATGTATGGTGAGCCAATAGAGGCTGTGAAGAATGGCGTACAAACGCTTATCTCCACATTACGTAGCGACCCGTATGCTCTCGAAACAGCATACATCAGTATCATAACATTCAATAGTTCTGCACAGCAGGTCACTCCGCTTACAGAACTTGCGGCATTCCAACAGCCAAACATCGATGCAAGTGGTTGCACAGCATTGGGAGGAGCATTGGAACTTCTGTCTCAGAAAATTGATACAGAGATAACCAAGACAACGGCTGAGGTAAAGGGCGACTGGCGACCATTGGTATTCATAATGACTGATGGTGAGCCTACCGACTCAATGACCAAAGGTCTTGACGAGTTCAAGAAGCGTAAATGTGGTATGGTCGTAGCCTGTGCAGCAGGACAAGGTGCCAACACCAACACGCTAAAGCAAATCACCGAGAATGTGGTTCAGCTTGACACTGCCGATAGTGCCACAATCAAAGCTTTTTTTAAGTGGGTATCTGCTTCTATCAGCACAAGTAGCAAATCTGTAGAGGAAACAGCAGCGGAAGCCACAACAATGAGTGAGCTCCCGCCCCCACCACCAGAAGTGAACATTGTGGTATAATACATCGATAAAATATTGTTGGGTGGTGTCTGCACTTATGACATCACCCGATATTCATATAAACAACATTTATGAGTAGAAGATTACCTGTCTATATATTAATAGATACGTCGGGTTCCATGAAAGGAGAACCGATAGAATCCGTCAAGGTAGGTTTGTCAGATATGATAGCCTCTTTGCGCTTAGATCCGTATGCTTTGGAAACTGCTTGTATCAGTATCATCACGTACGACAAGGATGTGAAACAGATTTTGCCTTTGACAGAACTTGAGAGTCTACAAATACCAGACATAGAATGTCCCGACTCCGGGCCAACACATACAGGAGCAGCGCTGAATATGTTATGTGACTGTTATGACAAGGAAGTGAATATGGGCAGCAGAGAACAGAAAGGCGATTGGATGCCGCTGTTGTTCGTTCTTACCGACGGAAAACCTTCTGACCTCATGGTTTATGAAGAAGCCATCAACAAGGTAAAACGTCATCAATTCACGAACATAGTAGCCTGCGCTGCTGGCCCAAAAGCAAAGACTGAACCATTGAAGAAACTCACGAACAACGTGTTCACTCTTGATACTATGGATAGCAGCACATTTAAGAAATTCTTCCAATGGGTAACCATCAATGTTCAGCAAGGTGGTCGTACGATGGGAGTAACTGATAGCGTGGAACTTCCACCGCCACCAACAGAAGTTAATGTTGTAATATAAAAAATATGAATTGCAAGATTGTAGGTTATGAATACAAGACTCTTGAAGTGATGCTTTCACCAGGAGAATCTTTCTATGCAGAACGTGGTAGTATTGTCTATGTTGACGAGGCTCTGCAACGTGCTGCAGAATGGAACGGTGGTGGTTCTGGAAGCGGGCTCGGCAATCTGATTGGCGGTGTGTTGCGTTCAGCACTTTCAGGCGAATCGGTTCTGATTATACATTTCTATAATCCAACCAACACAGATAAGAAAATGGTATTGTCGGGCAGTATGTGTGCTCTTGTACCAATACGCTTGCAGGGTGAGAATCTGATTTGTCGCCGAGGGCATTATGTAGCTTCCACAGACAAGGTGAAACTTAATCTTAACCTCAATCTGCAAGGATTGTTAGGTGGCGTAGGTCTGTTCCAGAAAGTGGACGGTAATGCTACCGTGTTTCTTGATTCACTTGGATCGCCTATAGAAAAGATATTGGCAAATGGCGAAACCATAGAAGTGGACGAAAACCATATCGTTGCTTTGCAGGGCTTTCAGACTTCTCAAATACAAGCAGGCTGGTCGTTTGGCAATGTGTTGAGAGGTGAAGGACTTAGTTTGATGAAGATAACGGGACCAGGGAAAGTATATCTAAGCCCGATTGCTATGATAATTCCTAAACAATAAAAATAAGAAGATGAGAAGATTACCAGTATATTTCCTCGTTGATGTATCAGAGTCAATGGTAGGAGAACCTATTCAGCAAGTAGAGAACGGCATGCGCCAGATTGTGCAAGAACTGCGCACTGACCCTTACGCTCTTGAAACGGCTTTCATTTCTGTGATTGCATTTGCAGGTAAAGCAAAGAGCCTGTCGCCTCTGACAGAACTCTACAAGTTCTATCCTCCAACATTTCCTATTGGCGGCGGAACTTCCCTTGGGGCTGCGCTTGACTTTCTGATGGATGACATTGACAGAAATGTAGTGAAGACAACAGAAGAGCGTAAAGGAGATTGGAAGCCTATTATATTCCTTTTTACTGACGGAACACCGACCGACAATCCTTCAGCAGCCTTTGCAAGATGGAACAATAAATATCGTCGCAAGGCAAATCTTGTAGCTATTTCTATCGGCAATAATGTCAACACTCAGTTGCTGGGACAGATTTCTGACAATGTGCTCCGTCTAAACGATACGGATGAGATGTCTTTCAAGGCATTCTTTAAATGGGTGACTGCTTCCATTCAGGCAACAAGTGTGTCAGTCACCGATATGGGCGATGATAGCGTGGCGTTAGCTCCAACAACTGGTATCAATCTCGAAAAGATAGATACCTCTAAGCCATGTGTTGTAGACGAGAACTTTACCGTCCTTTTAGGTAAATGCTCTAATACAATGAAGACTTACCTTGTGAAGTATGCTAAACATTTGTCATATATAGAAGGTTTAGAATCTATTGACATGAAAGCCACAGACTTCAAACTTGTGGGTGCTTATCCAGTGGATGAAGAAACATACAACAGTTTGAGCGATGGCAAGTCAAACCGTCACATCAATACAATGTCACTCTGTGGCGTGCCGACATGTCCTTGTTGTGGTGCTCAGTTTGGTGTTGTTGTTTGTGAATGTGGAAACATCATGTGCTCTGACGGACAGACTACAGCCTGTCCTTGGTGTGGAAAGGAAGGCTCTCTCGGCGAAATTGCGGAAGGTGGTATGGACATAACAAGAGGTAGAGGCTAATTATTATGACATTAGAAAAAGCATTACAAATACTTATAGGAAACCAGGAAGACAAGAAAGCGGAATCGTTCCTTAAATTCTTGTCGGCTAAATTATGGGATCAATATAAAGAACACATTATGGATAAAATAAAGATGGTTAATGGTGAATTGAAATGGAATCTCAATATACCAAACGCCAAAGAAAACATAGAATACAATCAGACAGTATCAATGCCCACAATTAACTCCGACCTGTTTTCCAACGTCGAGCTTGAACTTGTGGATGTTAAAGGATTAACTAAAGAGGAACATGGAGTAAAACTTACTATAGCTCCTGACGGCAAAAGTTTTGCAATCACAGGAACTCCATCTCTGGAAGCATTCCGAAAGGATGGTGCTGTAGCAGAATCCACGTTTGAGCTTACGTTATGTTATAAGTTCATTGGTGACATTGAAATGTCAGAAGATTGTCCGACATTGGAGCATAAGATACCTTTTGTTATAAATCAAGACCCACGTAAACTCTGGAAAAACCTGCCGGTTGATTGGGATAATATGTCTGAACCCAAATATAAGAATGACGACACGCAGGTGGAATATGTAAAGGTTGCAGCATTGACTGATGGTACTCCCCAGAAAGATATTGTTGCTGCAAGTAAGCGTGGACGAAGCCATGCACAAGAAGGAAAACCTCGTGATGATCATTTCCGTATGGAGCATATGGATAATGGATGGTATATTATGGCAGTTGCAGACGGAGCTGGATCAGCCAAGTTCTCACGTCAAGGATCAAAGATTGCTTGCGACGAATCGGTAAGTTACTGTATGTCAAAGCTCGGACAGAGCAAAACATTTGAGGAAGCCATTAGCAATTATGGTAATCTGCAAAATGTTTCAGAGGAAGAAGCCCGTAAGATTGTTGGCAATTACATCTACGAGATTGTCGGCACTGCTGCGTTTAAGGCTCACAAGGCAATACAGGCAGAAGCTGCGTTAACAAAACAACCGATTAAGTATTATGCCACAACTCTGTTATTGACCATTTGCAAGAAGTTTAGCCTCGGATGGTTTGTTGCTTCTTTTTGGGTTGGCGATGGTGCTATCTGTTTGTATGACAGAAAGGCTCATTCAGCAAAGATACTCGGAGTGCCCGACGAAGGCGAATATGCAGGACAGACCCGCTTCCTGACAATGCCTGAAATCTTCAAAGATGCGACAGCTCTGTATCAGCGTCTTCGCTTCTATATCGTAGATGACTTTACTGCGTTATTCTTAATGAGTGACGGAGTCAGTGACCCTAAATTTGAGACTGATGCAAATCTCAACAATCCTGAAAAGTGGGATACGTTATGGGATGATTTGAAGGAAAATGGTGTTGATTTGACTGATGACAACGAAGCATCGAAAGACCAATTACTTGATTGGCTCGATTTCTGGGCACCTGGCAATCATGATGACCGTACTATTGCTATTCTTTATGAGGGAGAAGATAATAATCTCACCGAGAAGAATACAACAGAAGGTCATACTTCAGAAAATGAATCTGATGAACAACAAAATGAATAAGCTATGGCAAATAAAATAACATTAACTGCACAAGACGGCAGTACCGTTGAGTTTTATGACGAAATAAAGGCTCAAGGTGGTGTCAAGGACGTGTATTTCTCTACGGACAAGACGTATGTCGTAGCTTTTTATCGTAAGCCAATAAACGCTAACGACAAGGCCAGAATCAACGACATTGTGAACGTCCATAGAAATCGTATTTTCACCAATGATGTTGTAGGACACTATTGGAGTGCTTTCTTCGCATGGCCTACAAATATAGTTGAATGGAAAGGCTTGACTGGTATAGTTATGCCTTTCTATGACAAAAAGTTCTTTTTCAGTGGAGTTGCAGACTCTTGGCCATTTATAAAGAATGGTCAAGAGAAAAACGGAAAATGGTTCTCGTCAGCTAAACTTATTAACCGTTTTGTTCCAGCAGACCAGAAAGGTTCATTCTTAGACAGATTGCATATGTGCTTGAAAATAGCACGTGCTATGCGTCGTCTTCATGCAGCAGGTCTTGCACATTCTGACTTGTCGTATAATAATGTGTTGGTAGATCCATTAAGTGGTAATGCCTGTATAATAGACTGCGATGGACTTGTGGTGCCTCACAAATTCCCGCCAGAGGTGGTAGGCACTCCAGGTTTCATAGCCCCAGAGGTTCTTGCTACAAAGGCACTAAAAATTGATGATCCTAAAAAGAATTTGCCTAAGATAGAGACCGACCGACACGCACTTGCCGTCCTTATATATACATTTCTGCTTAATCGCCATCCATTAGACGGTGGTAAAGTGTGGGATGTTGACGATCCACAGAAAGATGATGATATGCGTTATGGTTCGAAAGCTCTATTCATTGAACATCCTACAGACAAGACAAATAAAGTAAAGGTAGATCAGTTGGCAAAATCTCAGTTGCCACAAGGCGATCCATCAAAGATGCCTTACACCATTTGCGGTCCTTACTTGAAGGAATTGTTCGACAAGGCATTTATCGACGGTTTGCACAATCCGTCAGTTCGCCCTACAGCCCTACAGTGGGAGGAGGCTTTAGTGAAGACTTGCGATTTGGTGCAGCCTTGCCAGAATCCCAAATGTGAAGCTCATTGGTATGTGTTCGACAATACTACAAAGCCACGTTGTCCGTTCTGTGGAACAGAGTATAAGGGACAATTGCCGATTCTCAATTTCTACTATGCCCCCTCACATGGCAAGTATATCTCTGAGAATTATCGTTTGATGGTGTACGACAAACAGACACTATACAAATGGCATTCTAACAACCTTGTGCCTTGTAACGAGAAAACAAGTATTGAGGACAAGAAACCTGTCGGTGACTTCCATTTCTTCAACGGCCAATGGATTCTCATCAACCGTCGCTTGCCGGATATGTATGATGCTACTGACAAGAAACCTATAGGCATCGGACAGTATGTACCGCTCGCAGAAGGTAGACAAATACTTCTTGACAAAGGGCAAGGAGGTAGATTAATAGTTGTTCAACTTGTAAAAAGCTGATAATATGCCAATAGAATTAGAAAAAGAAAGCAAGAACTTGAATAAGTACATTGACTATGTAGAAGCTCAAGTTAATTATACACAAGAAGAATTAAAGGCGGACTTGTTGGAAAGAGGACTTTCAGAAGAGGAAGCTACGTATGTAATGACTTTCTACAAGCCTCACATAAAGCAAAGAATGTTCAGTCGTTCATTCTCTTTCTGTGGGCGTATAAGAAGGTTGGAATATTGCCTTTCTTTCATTTTTTTTCTTTTTTATATAGCTATCATTCAAGTAGTAATCGATTTGGGTGCAGTTACAACATCGGGAGGAGTATTTATATTGTTATCCCTAATTCCACTTTATTGGTTCATATTGACACAGGGGGCAAAGCGTTGCCATGATTTAGGTAATTCTGGTTTATACCAATTAATACCTTTTTATGGATTTTTAATGGTGTTAGAAGACGGTGATGAAGGTGAAAACGAATATGGCTTTGATCCAAAAGGACGGAATATCTTTTCCAAATAAAAAGTTTTCATACAAAACATTAGTAATAATAAAAACGATATGGCAAAAGGTAGAGCATTAGCACAACTTATTATGCACATGTCTCATCTTACACCTGTAGGATGGGGCTATTTTGCATGTTCTGTTGTTTTGTCAGGGATATGCTATCCTTCAAGTAAAAAAATGATTCCCTGTTTCATTAGGAAGCAATCAAAAAAATGTTATCCAGATTTTGAATGGATAGTCATACCACAATATAGTATGCCTTTATCATTGCTCGTATTTTTGGCGATGAATAGCTTTTTAGGATATTTCTGCTACCAAGAGACATCAGAAGATGATATTGTCTTCTTTTGTATAATGGGCATTGTCTTATTTATATTTGCCCTATTGCCAATATTTATAAAGCTATTCAAACTCAAATGTATAATGAAAAATAATAAAGCTTTGTTTATGTCTCGATTCTCTTTGCTTGGATTCTACGAAAGAATAATTATTGATGCAGATAGTATAAAAATCATTCCAGACAAAAAGGGACAAAATGATGATGCTTACATAAGCTTTATATATAATGGCAAGTATAAGTGCAAACTTGATAAGTTTTTGTATTCTGAGGAGGGTTGGAATCTATTGGAACGAGAATTATTATTAAATATACGATAATGAATATATACGTCATTAGAAACGCTCAAAGATTTGGACCATACGATGAAAAGACTCTGCTCTCGTATGTAAACAACGGACAAATACTGAGGCAAGACAAGGCCTGCGCTGCTGGTGATAGGCTTGAAGAAACTGTTGGCTTCTATTTGAAACGTGCCAATCTAAGATACAAAGTTCCCAACAAAGGAAATATTATTTCGCAATTATCTGCAATAGGCTCGGAATTGATTTTTCCAAAAGCAAAGTTGTTTTCTAAGCAATTCCTGTCTGACCAAAGGTTCTTGATATTGGCGCTGGTTGGACTTTTGCCAATGATTATCATGAATATTCCTTTAGGTGGTGTGTGTTTGTTTTATGAGGTTTCCTTATATTTCTCCATTATTTGGGGATTATTCTTTTATTCTTGTTTCAAAACACCACAGGTTAAGTTGAAGACAACTATGAATATCTTCTTCTTGACACAATTATGTGTGTTCGTAGTATGGGACTTGATAGGGTTACCAAAGCTAAATCCATTCTATTTCTTCACAGACGTTGCTTTCCCGATGAATGTGTTAGGATATGTATTTGGAATCGGAATTACGGAGGAGTTTGCCAAGATGATACCTCTTCTTTTGATATTGCGTAAAGCAAAAGAGCCGTTAATTCCACAAACAATGGTTTTCTATGGGCTGATGTCGGGAATAGCATTTGGAGTGTTTGAAGGAGTGCAATACCAAATTACCGTAAATGCACAACAAACATACGATGTTTCTTTCTTCTTGAATATCGCCCGACAGACAAGCCTACCATTTCTACACGCTTGCTGGTGCGGTATTGCTGGATATTTTCTTTCATTCGCCAATCTCTATCCTAAGTATAGAAGAGGCTTGTATACTTTAGCATTATGTGTACCTGCTGTGATACATGGAGTATACGATGCTTTGTCAAACTACTGGTTGTTTTCATTGATTATGGTGTTTGTCGGTTTGATGTTACTGGCTGTGTACTTAAAGCAAAGCGTTGATTATCAGTCGAAATTACGTCAATAGCTCAAAGATGTAATATTGCACTGCTATACATGGAATAAGGTTAATGATGAATTGCAATGTTATGAAAACCCATATTAGTAACATTATTTGAGATACCTTTGCGGTATCAAAAATAAAAAAAATAAAAAATATACGCATATGGGATTTTTAAATCTTTTCAACAAGAAGAGTGACAACGGAGCAAAGCTTTCCGTTTCGCTGCCAGTGATTGATCCAGCTGAGGCTAAGGAAGAAATCAAGAGTGTAGAAACACCTGTTACGCCATCTACAAATGAAGAAAAGCCTATGACTATTTCTTATGCTACAGGTTGGCCAATAGATGTTGTCTACGGCTATCTACACAAGAACTATGAGAGCAAGGGCTTTGATGACGCTATGCTTAAAAGTGATTTGGCTTTTTGCGACTTAAACATGAGTATCATAAAGAATAAGATCCAGATGGTGTTCCGTGAGATAAATCTCAACTATGATGTCATGAAACAGGATTTGCAGACTCGTGTTGACAATTGCAATGCTGCAGGTCTGCTGACAACGGTTGCTCAACTTGAAAAGAACATGCAATTGATAGATGTGCATAAGAAAGAACTTGCAGATTTGGAAGCAGATTTCCGTAACAATGCCAATGAAGCATCAATTCCTCTCCAATCATATGAGTGTGGATTCTTGCGTGGTATAGCAACGGTATCTCTTGGAGGTGGTCAGTCACAGATAATGCCACAGATGCTTAGAACGGATAATTCTGTTGTAAAGCAGTCTATAGCTTAAACTAATTCAATTTATTAATAAAGAAAGGAATGCAATATGAAATGGTGGTTGAGATTTGGCTGTAGCCTTACAGGTTGGAATGCAAAGATGTTGGCTCAGTGTTCAGAAGCAAGCAAGAGCCAGTTGAGTAAATATACGTCAGCATTGCTTATATTGATGATAGTTTGGAGCATTACGGGCTTTTTGTTTGCCCAGCGATACGTTGGTCTCCCTGTTTGGGGATGTCTTCTTGTATCTTTGATATTTGTGACTATTGTCGTGATGATAGAACGACAAATAATTCTTGCTATAAATCCGACGAAGAAATTGGCTGTGTTCAGACTGTTTATTGCTGTTATAATGGCGATAGTTGGTTCTATGATATTTGACCAGACTATGTTCGGAAAAGATATTGATAAGCAATTGGCAGACAATATTGAGATTCAGACGGCATCATTGACTCAAAAGCGAGTTGGAGTCATTGATGCTAAACTGAATGCATTGCAGAATGAAAAAAGTGTGCTGGATAATGAAAATGCTCAGATGCAGGAAGATGTTAACAATCATCCTTGGGTTATCCAGAAGTCTGTAACGAATAGTCAACAAACTGTGGTTGTTGGCGGAAAAATGAAAACCGTCAATAATCCGTCAGTTACAACAAATCAGGTCGCTAATCCGAAGATTGAAACGATTAAGGAAAACAATGAGAAAATAAAGTTGCTGAATGATCAGGAAAAGGAGTGGAGTCAGAAAAAGTTGAACGTGGAAGAAGACACGAGAGCGGAGTGTAAAGCAAATGTCGGCTTTTTGGAAGAATTGGAGACAATGTTCTCTATCGTAATGACCAGGAAAGTGGCTGGAGTGTTTTATCTTATATTCTTTGCTTTGTTGATGAGCTTAGAACTGTTTGTCGTGGTGAGTAAGATGGGTGATCAAGAATGCGACTATGAAATGGCAATCAAGGGGGCGCAAAGAGTAAAGGTTGCTCAGTTTGCTGCTGCGTTTGGAAAAGTTAATGATTTTAAAGTTTAGGCCGTATGAAAAAAATTCTTTTAATAATATTGACACTTTGTTCGCTTTGTGGTGTGGATTGTTCTGCATTTACAAAGTATGTTGCGAACAATCTTAATTTGCGGTATGAGGCGAATGCTCATTCATATATTCTGACAGTAATACCAAGAGGAACCGCAGTAACTATAGATGAAGATTGTGATTGCAAGTGGGTCCCTGTTGAATATAAAGGATATGTCGGATATATTTCTACAAAGTATCTGTCTAATACACCTGTTCGCAAAACTTACAAACACTATACAGGCACCTCAGTACGAAAAGGTCGTTATTCTTCATATAACCGAAGAGGTGGTGTGCGATATTACACAAACTCATATGGCAACAGAGTTCAATCTCCAACCTATTATAATTCACGACCAGCAGGTGCTACTGCTCTTTGTAGGGACGGAACTTATAGTTTCAGTCAAAATCGGAGAGGAACTTGTTCGCGTCATGGCGGAGTGGCAAGATGGTATTGATAAAATACATGGATTGTTATAGACTAAAATATTCATGAATATAATATGGAACAAAAACATCACTACACTGGCTTAACCGATGCCCAGGTGCTCGAAAGCCGCAGAAAGAATGGTGCCAATGTGTTGACACCACCAGAGAAAGAACCTTTATGGAAGCAGTTCTTGGAGAAGTTCGGCGATCCGCTCATCATTATCCTGATGATTGCCGGTGCGTTGTCGATAGGTATATCATGCTATGAGTTCTTCGGACTCGGACAAGGCGCAGCCGTATTCTTTGAACCGGTAGGAATATTCGTAGCCATCCTTCTCGCAACGGGACTTGCCTTCTATTTTGAGTTGCAGGCAGACAAGGAGTTTACCATTCTTAATCAGGTGAACGACGACGAGCCTGTAGAGGTGATTCGCAACGGCAACACTACGCAGATACCTCGCAAGGATATTGTTGTAGGTGACATCGTGATTCTCAATACTGGTGAGGAAGTTCCTGCAGATAGCGAATTGCTTGAGGCTACGTCATTGCACATGGACGAGTCAACATTGACTGGTGAACCGATGTGTGGCAAGAGCGTCGATGAGAAAGATTTCGACAAGGCTGCAACCTATCCTACAAACCATGTGATGAAAGGCACTAAGGTTATGGAGGGTCATGGCATCTGCCGTGTACTTGCTGTTGGCGACAAGACAGAACAAGGTAAGGTGTTCGAGGCAGTACAGATTGACGACAGCGTGAAGACCCCGCTCAATGAACAGCTCGACGGTTTGAGTGACTGGATAACCAAGGTAAGCTATGGTTTTGCTGCACTTATTGTCATCGGACGTATCATTATGTACTTCGTGACAAATGGAACCGACTGTTTCGGTTCAATGGAGCAGGTCGCTCCGTTCATAGCATACGTTCTTCAGACATTGATGATTGCTGTAACGCTTGTGGTTGTGGCAGTGCCGGAGGGCTTGCCAATGGCTGTTACCTTGAGTTTGGCTTATAGTATGCGTCGTATGCTCAAGACCAACAACCTTGTAAGAAAGATGCATGCCTGTGAAACTATGGGAGCAACAACTGTCATCTGTACGGACAAGACGGGAACGCTGACGCAGAATTTGATGAGCGTGGATGAGATGAAGATGTATGGCGATACTCCAAAGGAGGTTCTGGATGAGGGTATTGCCGTAAACTCTACTGCGTCCATTGATTTCTCTGATAATAAAAAACCGCAGATTCTTGGCAACCCTACAGAAGGAGCTTTGCTTCTTTGGTTGAATAAGAAGGGCGTTGACTATCGTGCGATACGTGAGAGTGTAAAGACTGTTGCGGAGGTGCCATTCTCTACAGAACGCAAGTATATGGCAACCATAGTAGAGTCTGTAGCGTTGAAAGGCAAGAAGGTGCTTTATGTGAAGGGTGCTCCCGAGATAGTGTTCGGTCTTTGCAAAGAAACATCTGTAAGCAAAGAGGATGTTGAAAAGCAACTGACAGAATATCAGAATCGCGCAATGCGCACTCTTGGCTTCGCCTACCAAGTGCTGAATGATGGCGATAAAGCGATTGAAGACAACAAGATAGTCGCAGACAAGCTCTGCTTCATAGGAGTTGCTGCCATTGCTGACCCTGTAAGATTGGATGTACCTTCTGCTGTTAAAGAATGCGTTGATGCAGGTATAAGCGTGAAGATTGTAACAGGTGATACTCCCGGAACAGCAAAGGAAATTGCACGCCAGATAGGTCTTTGGAATGATGCGAAGGATACGGAACGTAATATCATTACTGGTCCAGAATTTGCAGCATTGTCAGATACAGAATTACAGGAGCGCATTCTTGACTTGAAGATAATTTCTCGCGCCCGTCCTATGGACAAGAAACGTATGGTTGAGACCTTGCAGAAGAAGAATCAGGTAGTTGCTGTGACTGGTGACGGAACAAACGATGCACCAGCTCTCCGTGCAGCCCACGTCGGTCTGTCAATGGGTGACGGCACGAGCGTGGCAAAGGAAGCATCCGATATTACAATCATCGACAACTCGTTCAGCAGTATCGGAAAGGCTGTTATGTGGGGACGCTCGCTGTATCAGAACATCCAGCGTTTCCTCCTGTTTCAACTGACCGTGAACGTTACAGCTTGTTTCCTCGTTCTATGCGGTGCTTTCATGGGAACAGAGTCTCCTCTTACCGTTACGCAGATGTTGTGGATAAACCTCATCATGGATACCTTTGCAGCTATGGCTCTTGCCTCACTGCCGCCATCTGAGAGTGTGATGAAAGACAGACCTCGCGACCGCAATGCGTTTATCCTGAACAAGCCGATGCTTAGAGAGATTATAGGTGTAGGTGGTTTCTTCTTCCTGATGCTGCTCGGAATGCTTTATATCTTCCAGCACGCTGAGGTGAACCAGCTTACTGATCTGCTTCACCTGCAGTTGGGAGCCAAGGGACACGTGTCTACATACGAGCTGACATTGCTCTTCACGACTTTCGTAATGACCCACTTCTTCTATCTTTTCAATGCCAGAGCATTTGAGACAGGGCGCAGCGCTTTGCATTTCAAGGGATGCAATGGTTTGCTTACGATTGTGGCAATTATCCTTATAGGTCAGATTGCAATGGTTGAATTACCAGGTTTGCAGCAGTTCTTCAATGTTGAGGGACTTAAACTGATAGACTGGGTGATTATTACACTTGGATCTTCACTTGTGCTTTGGGTACGCGAGATGTGGCATATATTGACAAAGAAATAAACATATGGATGGAACTACGCAATTCGGATATTGTGTAGTTCTATCCCTTTACGTCTTTCTTTACCACAGATCCTAAAAATGAATCTAATACAAAGTCGCTATAATTATTTCAGACAGTAGCATGGGTGTCTAAAAGATTTTAGATATTAAATCAAATAGAAAGTTTGAGGTTGATATAATTCTGTGATTGAAAATGAAAAAATGCGCTATATAAGATATATTATGAAACTCCGTTGAGCCATGTGCAGTTGATAGACAAATGGACGCACACAGCCATGTATTTGGGATTGGGTCTTGTCATCGCTTTCGAATATGAGCGAGCACACCACCCACAGGCGAGTAGTTGGTCGCTATTCGTCTATGTCGGATTGCTACCCTCGTTGATGGGCGGTCTTATAGAGTTGCTTCAAGCCTACTGCACAGGTGGACGTCGCAGTGGCGAGTGGCTCGACCTTCTTGCCGACGTGGTCGGAGCGGTCCTGGCCACGATTATTGGAATGCTTTGGGCAAGGTGGCGCGCCAGTTCTTAAACGGGTTCGCCCGCATCTGCTTGTTGTAGAAACGGTGGTCGCCCGTCACTTCGGGACCGAGGAACGGTGGGCGTGCAAACGCCTCGTCGCTGTGCTTCAGTTCCACCTCCGCCATCACCAGTCCCTCGTTGTCGCCATAGAACTCATCGACCTCGTAGGTGTGGCCCTCGTAGGGAATGAGGTAGCGGCGCTTGTCGATGATGCCCGGTTCGCAGAGTTGCAGTAGGTGCTCGGCCTCGTCGGTCGTTATCTCCTTCTCAAACTCATAGCGGCTCAGTCCGCCGTCCAGCGACGGACCTTTGATGGTCAGGTAGGCTTTGTCGTCGCAGATACGGATGCGCACCGTGTTGACAGAGGCGAAATACCCCTGTCTGATATGCGTACTCGACGTTGCCTGCTCTTTCCATTTGGCATCCTTGCGCACAAGAAACTTGCGCTCTATCTCCAGTCCACTCATCGGTATATGCTGGTTGGAATCTGTGATTCCGTTGTTAGTTCATAAGGATGGTGGTGTAAACCAAGAAGCAAAGTCCCAAGAAAATCAATGCGCCAAAGATAAACGCGATGACCTTTTGTGCCTTCTTCTCCTGCAACTCCTCACGCTGCTTGCGGTTCAATTTGCTCTTCTCGCTCATAATGTTATTTCGATTTTAGTTGATTTCTCTTTTATGACTTGATCAAGGAAGTGCTCTTTGACTTCCCTGTACACACACGGTTTCACCCCGTAGCCTTGGCTTATTCCTTCTCTGCGTCGGCAGCGGCAAACTCCATGAGGTATGCTTTGATGAAGCCGTCGATCTTGCCGTCCATGACCGCGTCGACATCCGAAGTCTGATAGCCCGTGCGGTGATCTTTCACTCGTCGGTCATCGAAGACGTAGCTTCTGATTTGGCTGCCCCATTCTATCTTCTTTTTCCCAGCCTCTATCTTGGCCTGTTCGGCCTGTTTCTTTTTCAGAGCGCGGTCGTAGAGTTGGCTCTTGAGGAGCAGCATGGCCTTGGCGCGGTTCTTCGGCTGGTCGCGTGTCTCGGTGTTCTCGATGAGGATTTCCTCCTTCTCGCCTGTGTCAGGATCCTCGTATTGATAGCGAAGGCGAACGCCCGACTCCACTTTGTTGACGTTCTGTCCACCAGCACCACTCGACCGGAACGTGTCCCAGCTCACCTTGGCCGGATCGACATAGACCTCTATGGTGTCGTCCACCAATGGTGTGACAAAGACGGAGGCAAAACTCGTCATGCGCTTACCCTGCGCGTTGAACGGACTGACGCGCACGAGGCGGTGTACGCCATTCTCGCTCTTGAGGTAGCCATAGGCATACTCGCCCTCGATGGTCATCTCCACACTCTTGATGCCGGCCTCGTCGCCCTCCTGAAGATTCGTGACTGTCACTTTATATCCCTGTGCCTCGCTCCAGCGCATGTACATACGCATGAGCATCTGGGCCCAGTCCTGGCTCTCCGTGCCTCCTGCTCCGGAGTTGATCTTCAGAACTGCGTCCATCGGGTCCTCCTCCTGGCGCAGCATATTGCGCAGTTCGAGTGCCTCGATGGCTTTGACCGCCTTGTTGTAAAGGGCGTCCACCTCCTCTTCGCTGACAATCTCGTCTTTGAAAAAATCCACGGCGAGTGTCAGTTCGTCGGTGAGGGTACTCACCTCCTTGTAGTCCTTGAGCCATTTCTCGATGCCCTTGACTTTTTTCATCTGCGCCTCTGCGCGCTTGGGGTCGTCCCAAAAGTCAGGCGCCTGTGTGCGGAGTTGTTCCTCCTCGTATTCTATCTGCTTCTGATCGATGTTCAAGTACCGGTGCAAAGCCTCGGTGCGCTGTTGCACATCTTTCAGTTGTTCGGCTGTTATCATAGCTTTCTCTGTATGATGGTGTGGAGGCTACTCCTCGTACATTTTGTCGATATCCTCCGCGTAATTCTTGTAGATCACTCTTCGGCGCAGTTTCAGCGTGTTGGTCAGTTCTCCGTTCTCCATGGAGAAATGGCGGCTGATGAGCTTGAACCGCTTGATCTGCTCGTAGGGAGCCAGTTGTTGCTGGAGCGTCATGATGCGCTCGTTCATCATCTCGCGCACGGTGGTGTTCTCGCACAATTCTTCTCGCGAGCTATAGACCACTCCGTTTTTGTTCGCCCAGTCCTCCAGCGTGCCAAACTCCGGCACGATGAGGGCGGAGACAAACTTCCGCTGATCTGCGATGACGACCACTTGATCGACAAATTTGTCCACCAGCAGCAAGCCCTCCACCATCTGTGGGGCGACATATTTTCCGTTGCTGGTCTTGAACAAGTCCTTGATGCGCTCTTGGAGGAACAGCTCGCCGTCCTTCATGTAGCCCGCGTCGCCCGTATGGAAGAAGCCGTCGGCGTCGAATGCCTCCGCATTGGCTGCGTCGCGCTTGAAGTAGCCCTTTGTGATGGTTGGGCCTTTGAGCAGAATCTCGTTGTTCTCGCCGATCTTGATCTCGATGCCCTCAATGGGCCGACCTACGGATCCGACGGTGAACGGCTTGCCCAAATGGTCGCAGGACACGGTAGCCAGACTCTCGGTGAGGCCGTAGCCGACATCGAGGGGAATGCCGATGGAGTGGACAAACTCCTCCACCTCCGGTGAGACATAGGCTCCTGCCGTCGGGAAGATATGCGGGTTCTCCAGGCCGAGCTGCTTTCGTATCAGGCTGAGCACAGTGCGGTTGTACACCTGGTATTGCAACTCCAGATGGATCGGCACGCGCTTTCCGCGTCCAAGGTAGTACACGTTGCGCTTCCGTCCCATGGACATGGCGGCTTGCATCAGCTTGCGCTGCACGGGCGACGAACTCTCCATGCGTCCTTTGACAGCAGTATAGACTTTTTCCCAGAATCGCGGCACCGCCGACATACATGTTGGATGGGTCTCGCGCATGCTGTCCTGGATTTCCTTCGGATAGGTGTTGACGATCAACTGTGCGCCGACAGATATGCAGAGGTACGACCATGCGCGTTCGAAGATATGGGTGAACGGAAGGAAGTTGATGGCGCGGTCCTGGTCGTTGATAGGCACGCACTGCTGGTTGGCTGCCAGGCCTGCGCGGTATTGCCCATAGGTGAGGATGACACCCTTGCTCTCGCCCGTCGTACCACTGGTGTAGAGGATGTCGCAGATGTCGTCGTCGCTGGCCTCAGCCCATAGTTTCTCCACCTCCGACTGTCTTGGCAGGTTCTCGCCGAGCTTGATGAAGTCGCTGAAGTAGAGGGCGTTGGGGTCGTTGCTACTGATGCGCACACTGGGATCATAGACAATCACGCGCTCCAGTGTCGGGCAGAGGGCGATGACCCTGTGTGCCTTGTCATATTGCTCTTGCTCTCCGACGAACAAGAAGCGCACGCTGGCGTCCTGGATCATGTATTGTATCTGCTGCTCGGAGCTCGTAGCATAGAAGGGTACTGTTCTGACGCGCACACCATAGGCTCCAAAGTCCGTGTACAGGTACTGGATACAATTCTGTGAGAACACGGCTATCGTGTCATGCGGTTTTGCGCCCAGATTCAACAAGGCGTTGGAGACCTGCTTGACACGTGTCGAGAATTGGTTCCACGAGACGCTCTTCCACTTCAAACTGCCAAAATTGCGAAATGTGATGGCTGGTTTTGCGCCGTAGTGCTTGGCCACTTCGTGGACGAGAACGGAAAGATGACTATTCAACTGCATAGCGTATTCTTGTTTACTATGCAAAAATACCACATTTTAACCGAATTTGAAAATTATTGGGAGACTATTTTGTCTTGGACCGCAAAAAAGCGTCTCTCGTAATGCGGTTTGTAGCGATCCATAAGCTCTCTATGAGGCATTGAGGCCAGGGTGTCAGTCCAGAAAAATGATGACCCACATGGCTGTTTTGCTCCACCTCTTGGCCAGGGCAAAAACTACTCCAAAAAAGAATGTTGCCTTCATAGCCCGATGAAGTTATATTCATTGGCTTATGAAGTTAACTTCGTCGGCCTATGAAGTTAACTTCGTTGGCCTATGAAGTTAAGTCCATAAAAAGGGGTGAAAAATAGCCTTGGCCGCCCCTTGCGCCAATCGGCCGTTCGTTTGCCCAAAAACACCATTTTTGCTGCTGCTGCGCCACGACCGTTTATACCCTTGGGTGCGTATCAAAACAGCGATTGGAAAACATGGCTGCTTCCCAATCGCTGTTCTAAATCATGCGTCCTGTTGTCTGTATCTTTTATCGGAGCCACGACTCCGGATTGAGCTTGGCAGTCTCCTTACGGAGCTGGAACTGCAGTACGCCGTCCGATCCTACCGTGCCCAAAGTCTGTCCCGTGCCAACCTTCTGTCCCTGTCGCACACTCACGTTGCGCAGGTTGGCATAGACGGTGATGTAGGCACCGTGGCGCACCATGACGACCATCGTGCCACCATAGCCGAAGATGCTACTCACCTCGCCTTTGAAGACACTCTTCACGGCTCCACCCGCGGCACCCTTGATATTGATGCCCGAGTTGCTGAGTTTCACGTTGGACATACCCTCGACGTTGTAGTTGCCGAAGTGGCTGACGATCTTTCCTGCCAGCGGCATGGGCAGTCGGCCTTTGGCGTTGGCGAAGCTACCCGTCATCGCCATATCCGCTGATGAAAGGTTGGCATCGTTGGCTGCATCAGCTCGCTGCTGTTCCGCGCGGACGTCGCGATCATGGCGCTGCTTCTCGGCTGCGGCCTTGCGCTCTGCTGCCTGACGGTCGGCCTCTGCCTCCCTGGCCTGTTGCTCGGCCCGCTGCTTCTGCTCCTCCGCCTTCTTTCGTTGTTGTTCAGCTTCGCGTGCACGCTGCTCTGCCTTGGCACGGTCTTGTGCCCTGGTGGCTGCTCGAGCCGCTTCTTCGGCCCGCTTGCGCTCCCGTTCTGCCTTCTCGGCTTCCTCCCTGGCTTTGCGCTTTGCCTCTGCTGCGCGTCGCTGCGCCTCCGCCTCTCGGCGTTTGGCCTCGGCCACACGGCGGGCGTTCTCCTCGGCAGCTTTCTGTGCCGCTGCGCGCTTCCTCGCGAGGGCTTCGGCACGTGCCTTGGCTTGAGCCGCACGTTCCGCTGCGCGTTTCTTCGCCTCAGCGGCTGCGCGCTCCCGCGCCTTTTGAATCTCGATGTTGATCAGGCGGTCGATCTGTGCGTCCAGGGCCTGCTGCTTCTTCCTGCGTTCAGTGATCACGCCCTGAAGTACCTGCTGGTCTTGCTTTAGCGACGCGACGACACTCTCTTGCTCAGCCTTCTTCTGGGTGACGGCGGCCTGTGCCTGTCGTCCCTTGTAGCGGAGGTTGTTCTTCTGCTGTCGGATCTGTCCCAGTTGCGCCCGCTTCTCGTCGATCTGTTCCTGCTGTTGCTGCAACTTTTCGCCCTGCGCCCGTTGGTAGGCTGCATACTCGCGGACAAAGCGCAGACGGCGGTACATCTGTGAGAGGCTCTTTGCAGAGAAGATAAACATCAGTTTGTCCTGGATGCTGCGGTGGCGCGCCATGTAGCGCATGGAGCGGATGAAGCGCGCACGGCGCTCGCCCAACTGCAATTCCAGGTTCTCGAGCTGCGACTTGAGGATACCGATGTTGTTGTCGATGCCATCGATGTCGTGAGTGATGTGGTCGATGTCGCGCTGGTGCTGCCCGATCTCCGTATCAAGTGTGATGATGCGCTTCAGACGGTTGTCAACGTCGCGCTGCTTCTCCTGATACTCGGCCTCGTGCTGCTTGATCTCCTGCTTGATACGCTGGTTCTCCTGCTGTAAGCCCTTGATCTCCTTGGTCGCTGTGTATTTCGGTTGCTGCGCAGCAGGTTTCTGGCGCGGCGTACCCTTTTTCCTCTGTGGTGCAGGCTTTTTCTGCTGTGGTGCGGGTTTCTGTCCGCGTTTGTGCCGTGGCTGTGCCGGCTGCGCCTTCTTGGTGGGCGTATGGCGTGCGGGCGTCTTGCCCTTGGCCTCCGTCGGCGCATGCTTCTTGCGTCGCGTGTGCGTGCTTTGTGCCGTGGCGGTCTCCAGCGTGCAGCAAAGGGCGACGATAAGGTATAGAATCAACTGTTTCATTTAGAACTGGATGAGTTTGCCAAGCACCTCCTCCAAAGGCACTTGCTGATATTTTCCTGACAGCGAGGTGCGCTCCTCCCAGTTGGCGTCGGCTTTGACGTCGCTGAGTGTGAGCATCACGCGGAGTGTCATCTGCTTTCCCGTCGCTTCGGTCTGGGCCGTCACGTCGTGGGAATATGGAAACTGCTTCGAACCGAAGGCTTTGAAGTCGCCGTAGTTCCATCGTAGTGTCGAGGTGCCGTGGGCGATACTCTTGTATGTGATGAGCGAGGAGAGGATTTGCGCCTTGTCCTTCGACACCGTCCACTCATAGTCGAGCTTGCCATCGTGGAGTCTTACGGGCACATTGTCAGCACTCCCTATCTCTGGTGTGAATCTGCTGAGCTGCGCCTCTCCCACGCGCTGTTCTCCAGGGAGCAGCAGTTGGTTCCAGAAGAGCGACTGGAGGGAGTAGAATGTGATGCCGTTGTCGCGCAGGAAGTCCACCTCGTCGTAGGTTGTCTTGACATACTGGTGGTGGTAGCGGTCCACGAAGAGCACCCCCTCGGGTGTAAACTCGATGCGTCCCACCTCTGATCGTAGCACGGGAATGAGCAGTTGGAGCCGGATGACGTTGTCCTTGCGCATTCTCAGGATGCCTGGTACGGAGATCGCGTTTCCGTTGCGCTCCAGGGTGAAGGTGAGGTTCGACACCAGGTTCTTTTGGTAGAGGGCATTGTCAGCCACGCGCTGCATGAAGCGCAGGCCTATGGCCTCTTTGTCCTTGTCTGCATGGACGGTGTGCCCCTTCTCCATAGCAGGGACCTCTCCGCCCACCTGCCGCTGCGTGCCACAGGCTGCGGCCGCCATCATGAGCGAGGTGAAGAGCAGGATATGTCTTGTTTTCATTCTTCTATGTATTTTTTGAGTTCTATTTTCCGTCGCAGGATGGCGTTGTTCTCGTCCTCCTGTGCTGCCTTCTGCCACATCTCCATGGCCCGGTCTGTGTCTCCCGCCATGTAGAAGATGTCACCGCAATGCTCCACTACTACGCTGCTAAGCGTGGAGTCGCTCGCGATGGCTCGTTCGGCGATGGTCTTTGCATCGTCGTAGCGTTTCTCCTTGAAGAGAATCCAGGCGTAGGTGTCGAGGAAGGTAGCGTTGTCCGGTTCCTTCTGTACCGCCTTGAGGCTCATCTGTTCGGCCTTTTGCAAGTCGGCGGCAGAGTCGAGGGAGAGGTAGTAGGCGTAGTTGTTGAGTGCCCCGACATTGTCCGGTGCATAGTGCAGGCAACTGTCGTAAGCCTCGTAGCAAGCCTTGTCCATACCCTTCTCGCGGTAGATCTCCCCCATGAGGGAGTAGCAGTCGGACATCATGCCCGAATCGGACTCCTCGTCGCGCAGTTCGACTGTCTTCTGGAGGGAGGCAAGGGCCTCGTCGTTTCTCTTGAGCTGAAACAGAGAGAAGCCTTCGAAGTAGCAGAGCTGCTGGTTGTCGGGGGTGTATTGCAGCGAGGTCTTGCATAGATCGACGATCTCGTCAAACCGCTCCTCCTCTGCAAGGTTCTGCACGAGCAGTCCTTGCGCCATCTCGTTGTCTGGCTCCACGGCCAGTGCCTGGCGATAAACCGCGTTGACCTCGTCCCTTGGGAAGTCGTGTCTCGCCATTAGCATGGCTTTTACCAAGTAGATACCCGCGTCTTCCTGCGGGACGGAGAGGGCGTCGTCGAAGATAGCCATTATCTGGTCGGTATTCTCGTCCTTCAGTTGTCGTGTGGCCTGCAAGATGAGTGCGTAGCGGCTCTCCTGAGGAGTGTCCTTGTCGCGCAACAACTGCCTCAGCAGGGCCTGTCGCTTCTCCTTGCGGTGGGTGGCCTGGTAGTAATCGAGGAGCAGCATTCGTGCCGAGACGTTGTGTGGCTCCTCGGCGAGCACACCTTGACAAACTTTGTATGCCTCCTTGGTATGGCCGTTCTGTAGCAGCCAGTTGCCCAACATCAGCTTGTAGCTGCTATCGTAGGGGTTCTTCTCCACGAGGTCTATCAGCACTCGTTTCGACTTCTCGCTCTCTCCCTGCATGTCGTAGATTTGCATGCGGGTGAGGGCCGTCTGCGCACTTACTCCCTCGATACGCTCCATGCGGTCGATGACGTCGAGCATTTGGTCGTATTGCCCTTCTTCGCCGTAGAGCTGGTAGAGGAGTTGGAGGATGTCTGTGCGGCTTTTGTTGCCCTTGTAGAGACGCTCATAGACCGTGATGGCGCGCGCATAGTCCTTGCGGTTGATGAGCATTTGCCCCAGATACTCCAGGTAGTTGTTGTTGGTGGGGTCGAGGGCCACGGCCTTCTCGTAGCATGCCAGCGCTTTCTCGGGCTGCTTGAGCATGAAGTAGAATCCGGCGAGCTCGTAGTGCACCTCGGGAGCGTTGGGGTTGATTTCCAAGGCATGGCGGAAGAGGTCGAAAGCTGCCGCAAAATGCTCACGCTCCTGCTGGAGAAGGGCTTCGAGATAGAAGTAGCGATATCGCCGCTGGTCGTTGTCGCTTAGTGTGCGGACCACGGTTTCGTCCTGCTCGGTCTGTGCCATAGCCTTGGGCATTGCTACGGCCATCAGTGCCGTCAGCATCATCAGGCGTGCCGTCGGCCACTGGCGCAGGAAAGATATATTGCCCATGTGTTATTTCCTCCTTATATATATAATATGAGAAATCCTATTCGCTTATTGTGCTCACTCCACTCCCGTATGGCCATAGCCGCCAGCTCCGCGCTCCGTTTTGTCGAGCACTTCGACTGCGGTCAGCACCGCCTGCTCGTGGCGTGCGATGACGAGTTGCGCGATGCGCTCTCCGTCGTTGACGGTGAAAGGATCCTGCGAGAGGTTGATGAGCAGCACCATCAGTTCGCCACGGTAGTCGGAGTCGATGGTTCCCGGAGAGTTGAGCACCGTGATACCGTGCTTCAAGGCCAGTCCGCTGCGGGGCCGCACCTGTGCCTCATAACCTTCGGGCAGCGCGATGTAGAGCCCCGTGGGAATCAGGCGACGCTCCAGGGGCTGGAGAGTGAAGGACTCGGGAATGTTGGCGCGCAAATCCATGCCCGCACTCTGTGCCGTAGCATACGCGGGCAGCGGCTGCCGCCCCTTGTTGATGACCTCTATCTTGACCATAATAGCTGAATAATCGGCAAAAGTACAAAATTTCCCTTACAACACCGTCCATTTTAGGAAATTTTAGTTTTGGGCGTAAGGACAATGGAAAGCGGGGAGACCGCCTGCCCTTGTTCTGGCAAACTGTCTCCCCGCTGTCTTGCGTCAGTTTTTTTCAACTGGCTTACTGCGGATTGATCTCCTGCAACAGGCGGTCGGCATGGCCCCACTTGTCCATCAGGTAGAGCATGTAGCGCACATCGACACCGATGCAGCGTGCAAGCTGGCGGTCGAAGTTGATGTCCGAAGCCAAGCTGTCCCAGTTGCCATCGAAGGCGAGACCGATGAGCTGGCCCTTGCCGTTGAAGATCGGTGAACCGCTATTGCCACCGGTGATGTCGTTGTTGGTGAGGAAGCAGAGCTGCATCTTGCCCGTCTTCTTGTCCAGGTAGCGACCGTAGTCGGAAGCCGTCATCAGCTCACGCATCACGGGCTGTGCGGCATATTCCTCGACTTCTGCGGCGCGGTCCATCTTGGTGACGATGCTGGCAGCGTCGGTGTAGTAGCCACTGTCATGGTTGCCCATGCGGAAACCACCTACCTGGCCGTAGCTCAGACGCATCGTGAAGTTGGCGTCGCTATAGTGGGGCAGATCCATCTCCATCTGTACCTTAGCCTCGCAGAGCTTCTTCTCCTGAGCCTCGATGGCGATCTTCAGCGGGCGATACTCACCAATGATCTGGTTGTACACAACGATGATGTCGTTCATGGCCACAGCTGCGGGATCCTGCTGGGCTCTCTCCATGTCTTTGATCATGAACTTCTTGCCCTTCTTCAGCAGCTCCGACTTCTTGTAGAGCCACTCCGTGTAGCGTGCGAAATCGCCATTGAACTTCGCCTGTACCGTGTTCTTGAAGAAAGCGGGCCAGTACTTCTGCGGCACCTGCTCGTAGTAGTTCTTCAGCATGGCGGTAGTCAGTTCCTTGTCGAGGGCGAGGTTCCACTCATCGCTATTGTCCTCAAACTCCACATACTGCTTCTTCGGGTCGTTGCCGCCCTTGACCTCCATGCCGCGCATGGTCCACAGGCGCAGTCCGCGGTTGAAGAGCTCTGAGACACCGAAGAACGACTCCTGGGCATAACCCAGCGCGTGGGCGGGTTCGGCGCAGTCGGCGTAGGCCTTCTTCAGTGCGTCGAAATCGACGTTCACATACGGGTCCTTCGATGCGCCCGAGGCGAGCCACTGCTGAATCTTCCGCTCGAAGGAAGCCTTGTCGCTGATCAGTCCGATGGAGTCGATACAGTGGTTCATACCGATGGAGTTCTTGTAGTAGTTGGCTGCTCCCACATAGGAGTCCTCATACTGGATGCGCGTCTTCTCGCTCATGGCCATGTGCTTCTTCATGATGCCCAGTTTGATGGCGCGGCTCTGAATGCGGATGGCGTTGCCGATATCGCGACGCTCCTGGATGCCGTAGCTGGAGAGGTAGCGGTTGGTGGAACCCGGGTAGCCGATGGTCATGGCGAAGCTGCCCGGCTCATAGCCCTGGAGGCTCACGGGAGCCCACTGCGTGGGGTGATAGGGCACGTTGTCCTTGGAGTAGGCTGCAGGACCGTTGGTCTTCGGGTCGGCATAAATGCGGAAGACGGAGTAGTCGCAGGTCTGGCGCGGCCACATCCAGTTGTCGGTTTCGCCACCAAACTTACCCATCGACTTGGGTACGGTGAAGACCAGGCGCACGTCGGTGAAGTCCTGGTACGTCATGGCGTAGTATTTGTTGCCCTCATAGAAGGGCTTCACGACGACGTGGAGCGTGGGGTCGATAGCCTTCACCGAGTCGGTCATGGCGTTCTCCAGCGAGTCGAGGAGCTCGCCTTTGCGCTCGTAGGTCTGGCCGTTGAGCATAGCAGTCACCTTGGGGGTGATGTCGGCCTGATGCTTCATGAATGAGACGAAGAGGTCCTCGTTGGGCAGCTCCTCCTCGTAGGTCTTGGCATAGAAGCCATTGAGCATGTAGTCGTGCTCCACGGTGGAGTGGGCGTTGATGGCAGAGAAGCCGCAGTGGTGGTTGGTGAAGACCAGACCGTTGGGGCTGACGACAACTCCAGAGCAGTAGCCGCCGAAGTTGACGACATAATTGCTCAGTGCGTCGGGAGCACCGTAGAGACGGTCCTGACTCAACTCGAAGCCCTCGGCCCGCATCTGCTGATAGACGGCCTCGGGGAGGTTGTAGAGCGTCCACATACCTTCGTCGGCCTTCGCCTGCGTGCCCATAGCGAGCAGCGCTGCGGCGAAAAGAAGTGATTTTTTCATACCTTGATATTGATTTTTGCGTAATATATTTTTAGGCGTAACTATATAAAAACGCGTATGCGCGATGATTATTGTGTTGTGTGCTAAAAAAACTTAGCTGACGCAGCCCGTCAAAACGGCAAAGGCAAAGGCGCATAAAGCGTCCTTGCCTTTGCTGTGCGTTGTTGTGTCGAGGCTATTTGTCGAGCTTCCACGTCACGCCGTCCTTGGTGTCCTTCACCTCGAAGCCGGCTGCGGCGAGTTCGTCTCGTATCTTGTCCGACGTGGCCCAGTCTTTGTTCTTCTTGGCCTGTGCGCGCAGTTCGAGCACCATATCGACGACCTTGCCGAAGGCGTTCTCCCGAGCGGAGGAGTTGTCGCCCTGCTCGCTTCTCAGTCCGAGGATGTCGAAGATGAAGATGCGCTGCACGTCGGCAATCTCCTTTATGTCCTCTGCCGAGAGCTGTGATTTGTGGTCGAGCGCGCTGTTGACGACGTGGCATGTTTCGAAGAGCACGGAGATGACGGCTGGCGTCATCAGGTCGTCGTTCATCGCGTCATAGCACCGCTGGCGAAGTTGGGCGACAAACTCGTGCGACTTCTCGTCGCTTTCGCTGGCGGCCTGCACGCGGGCCAGGTCGCTGACGCTGTCCATGAGGCGCTTGTAGCCCTTCTCGGCAGCCTGCAGGGCCTCGTTGCTGAAGTCGACCGTGCCACGGTAGTGGGCCGAGAGGGTGAAGAAGCGGATGGTCATCGGCGAGTAGGGCTGGGTGAGGAGCTCATTGTTTCCGGTGAAGAGTTGCTCCAGCGTGATGAAGTTGCCAAGGCTCTTGGCCATCTTCTGTCCGTTGATGGTGAGCATGTTGTTGTGCATCCAGTACTTCACCATCGGGTCTCCCTGCGAGGCCACGGCCTGTGCTATCTCACACTCGTGGTGCGGGAAGATGAGGTCCATGCCACCTCCGTGGATGTCGAAGTGGTTGCCGAGGTATTTGCGTCCCATCGCCGTACACTCGCAATGCCAGCCAGGGAATCCGTCGCTCCACGGACTCGGCCAGCGCATGATGTGCTCGGGTGTGGCCCGCTTCCAAAGGGCGAAGTCCACCTGGTTGCGCTTCTCGCCGATGCCGTTGAGCTCGCGCGAGTTGTTGATCATGTCGGTGAGGTTGCGTCCGGACAGGATGCCATAGCGGTGGTCGTTGTTGTACTTCTCCACGTCGAAATAGACGCTGCCGTTGCTCTCATAGGCGTAGCCGTTGGCGAGGATCTGCTTCACCAGCTCCTCCTGCTCGATGATGTGTCCCGTGGCGTGGGGCTCGATGGAGGGCGGCAGGCAGCCAAGCTGTCCCATCGCGTCGTGATAGCGGTTGGTGTAATACTGTGCTATCTCCATCGGCTCCAGCTGCTCCAGCCGTGCCTTCTTCTCAATCTTGTCGTCGCCCTCGTCGGCGTCATGCTCCAAGTGTCCCACGTCGGTGATGTTGCGCACATAGCGCACCTTGTAGCCGATGTGCTGCAGGTAGCGGAAGAGCACGTCGAAGGTGACGGCGGGGCGCGCGTGGCCCAGATGCGGGTCGCCATAGACGGTGGGTCCGCAGACATACATGCCCACGTGGGGGGCGTTGATAGGCTGGAACCGCTCCTTCTGGCGGTGCAGCGTATTGTAGATGACCAGATCTTGCATTGTCTTTCAGTTTTTATTATCCAAGTGCAAAGGTACTGCTTTTCCCCGTAATTACCGCCATATCCCGTGAAAATGTGCCAAAACGCCCTTGGTCAGCTCTTCTAAAGGTCGTAGTAGTGAAGTCCGTAAGGACGTAGAGTTTTGGTGCTTTGAAAAATAATAATAAAAAAGATGCAGAAAACTCTTTCCAAATTAAGTATATTTCCGTACTTTTGCACTCGCTGACGAAAAAAACAACGAAGTAATGAATCATTCATCCCACTACAACCCTCAGCACCGCCATCTCTTGCGGTTGCTTTTCGCCCTCGTACTGTCCTGTGTCGTTGTGCCCTCCATGGCGCAAGTCGGCGAGGAAGCAGCTCAGAAGATGAGCGACGTTGACATGGATTCGCCCACCTTTCGCCCGACCGTACATACAGGAAAGGCCCTGGTGGATGGTGACAGTGTGCAGTATGTCAAGACCAACAATGTCTATGTCTTTCCCAAGATAGAGTTTAAGACGCCCGAGGAGCGTGCGAAATTCTACCGCCTGCTATACAATATCAAGAAAGTGCTGCCGATCGCCAAGGAGTGTCACCAGATCGTCATCGAGACCTATGAGTATATGGAGACGTTGCCCAACGATCAGGCACGCAAGGAGCACATGAAGCTGGTGGAGAAGGAAATCAAGGCCACCTATGGACCGCGCATGAAGAAGCTCACCTATTCGCAGGGCAAGCTCCTCATCAAGCTAATCGACCGCGAGACCCACTCCTCGGGTTATGAGTTGATCAACGCTTTCCTCGGCCCTGTGCGTGCAGGTTTCTATCAGGCTTTTGCCTGGGTGTTTGGCGCATCGCTCAAAAAGCGCTATGACCCGATGGGGGCAGACCGCCTCACCGAGCGCATAGTCCTACAGGTAGAGGCAGGCCAGCTATAGTATTGTCGGCGCCTTGGCATAAGTATGGACAAGGCGCCAACAATGCTTTTGTCAAATTCCTCAAGGTGAAAACAACGCTTATGCCTGGTGGTATAAGCTAAAGAGGATTCATCTGCCATGCAGTCGCCTATGGTTTTTGTTTTGCATGGAAAACGATGAAAAAGTTTAGTTTTTGAAAACTTTTTATCAAAAAGTTTGCTGTTACAAATGTTATTCGTAAATTTGCGCAGTCTTGCAGAAGGTTTACCCTGGTTTTTGCAGCACTGAGTAGGGTAGTCCTTTGGCATGGCAGAAGACTGGACGGCGCTGGCAGCCTGATAGTTTATACTTTTAGGACAAAAATGATAGTGCTGTGAAAAGAAATGCCCTATGAGAACTTATTGCTACATCGTATCCACATGGTTGTGTACACTCTTGCTTTTTCCCCTCGTCACCCACGCTCAGCGGAATCCTGCAGGGAAGTTTTCCCGTGCAGCGATGACCCTCCAGCCCCGAGGCACGGTGCAGGAACCGTCGGCGGTCCTTCGTGCCGATGACGAAATACCGACCAAGACGGTCATAGACCAGCATTTTGACCTATGGACGGCTGGCACCAACGCCACCCCCGATGGTACGATGCTGGGTGGAGGCACTGTCAACTACGCGTTGCCCGAAGATATGATGGGTGTGCGTGGCTGGACAGGCAACGCCGTCTATCAGGCAGGCCAGGCTTGCGCCATCCGCATGTACCTCGACTCCTATGACGAGCAGCGTGGTGGATTTATCAGTACGCCAGAGATGGACCTCAGCGGCGACGTCGTCCTTACCTTCCGTGCCCGTGCGCTGAAGGCCGGGGAGAGTGGCATCATCCGCGTCGCATTGTGCGACAACTATGAGGGACCTGTTGACGACCGCGACTTCAACGTCAGCGACGCATGGCAGGACTATACCTTCAGTACTGATCAGGCGACGTTCAACCCGAACAATATCTTCCAGTTTTCGGCAGAAGACGTAGAACTGCTCCTTGACGATATCGTCGTGACGCGCAAGGCCAACAAGATTCCCGCACCAGGCATCCTCACCCCCATCAACCACTCAGCTACCTCGTTCACGGCGCGCTGGAACTCCACCCCGACGGCAGCCTCCTACCTCCTCCACGTCTATCGCAAGGAGATGCCCAAGGACTATGTCGAGCCCGGCACACTGACGGAAAACTTCGACGGTATCCGTCTCAATGCCGATGGCAAGACCATCGACCAGTCCAACCCCAAGTATCCCGAGGGATGGACGATCAACCTCTCGTCGGCGGGATCGCAGGATGTCTATACCACCGAGGGCGACTACTGCTCGGCACCGCTCTCCCTCTGTTTCGATGCGGAGGGCGACGAGGTAGTCTCGCCCGAGGCGCCCGCTCCCATCACCTCGTTCTCATTCTGGGTGAAACCCAGTTCGATGGACTATGAGACCGACTACACCTACTCCCTGTTGCAGGTGTCGGTATATACGGAGAAGAAAGGATGGACCCCCGTTGCCAACATGCCCAACTATTATATGGAGGCTGCTGGCGGTCGCTACTCCTTCACCCACGACCAGATTGGCGACGGCGTGAAACGAATCAAGTTCTTCTTCATACAGAAAAACTCCGTCAGCTTCGCCCTCGATGACGTGCAGATGGACTATGCCACCCAGACCGTGCCCGTGAGCCAGCTCGACAAGGAACTGACCGATACTTGCTACACGATGGAGATAGACCCCAACTATGAGTACTACTACAACGTGCGGGCGAAGAACGGCAGCGTGATGTCCGTGGCAACACCCGACATGTGGGTGGATGGCATCCTCGGCGTGAAGGTAGAGGCCAAGGAGGCCACGGGTGTGTCGAAGACCGCTTTCACCGCCAACTGGACCGAACTGCACAATGCCGATAAGTATAAGCTCAATGTCATCAAAATCCTGGAGGCCAAGGAAGACGTGAAGGATGTCGTCGTGCTCCACGAGGATTTCAATGCCATCGACCAAGGAACGATGGACAATCCCTACAATCCTTACACCTATGTCTATAATCTGGCCGACCTCGGCTATACGCCGACGGAGTGGGTCCTCCAGTTGCCCTACCTTGTGGAAGGAATGGCAGGAGCGCAGCAGACCAATGTGTGGATGGGACTGGCTGGCCTGGTCACTTCTCCCACGCTCGACCTCACCTGTGATGGTGGAGCCTTCGATGTCGATGTCAAAGCCTACAACACTTATGCTGGCGACACGCTCTTTGTGATGCTGATGAACAAATATACCGACAGCCAGGCCATCGATCATCGCATCATGCCGCTGAAACTCGACGGTACGGGTATGACCTCGGCTACTATCCATTTCGACGCCACGGACAATAAGGCCCTGCGTTCGAATGTGATCCTCGCCTTTGTGAGTATGTATGGACAGCCCTACTTCATCGACGAGGTGACCATCCGTCAGAACGTGCGCAAGGACGAGACGCTCACGGCGCCCTACGCGTCGCTCTATCCCACGGCGAGCGCTTATGAGGTTGCAGACCTCGATCCGCAGTATAGTTACGCCTATGAGGTGACGGCGATGGCTACGAAGGACTATACCAACTACGTTTCAGAGACTTCCGACCGAATCTATGTGGGCAAGTCTGTCAATGCCATCGACGCGCTTGCCGCCGATGCGCTGAAGGTCAGCGTGCGCGCAGGTCAGGGTAGTCTGACCGTTCGTTCCGATGCTGTAGCCATCGAGGTCTATGACCTCCAGGGACGCAGTGTGGCACGTGCTGAGGCGGGCCGCCATACGTTCCGCCTTGCTCCTGCGGTCTATCTCGTGAGGGTAGCTGGAAAGACCGTCAAGGTGGTCGTGCCGTAGTGACGCAGAAATCTTCGCCCCATCATGGCAAAGGCAGTATGACCCACTTGGTCGTTCGTGCATTCCCATGATGGGGCGATTGTTTTTGGGTGTGTGAAGGGCTATGCGCAGCAAGCAAAATCAAGCTGGGATTTAGTTGCAACCCACTCATCATCTTGGTTTTCGAAAAATGCCCCAAGTAAGCAAATATTGCCCTTTTGTAGAGAAATAACGTTAAAATGGTTTGCCAATTCAACTAAAATGCTTAGTTTTGCAGACAAGTTGCGCAGCAAGCCAACTTCAACCAGAATAGCGACAGACCATTATGGATAAAATCGACAAATTAGACAAAAAGATTCTCGGAATCTTGTCCGCCAATGCCCGCCTTCCTTTCAAGGACGTGGCTGCAGAGTGCGGCGTTTCGCGAGCAGCTATCCACCAGCGTGTGCAGCATCTCATAGAGAATGGAGTCATCACGGGCAGCAGTTTTGAGATCAATCCCAAGGCGCTGGGCTACTCCACCTGCACCTATGTCGGAATGGACTTGGAGCGAGGGTCTATGTACCGCGACGTGGTCAACCGTCTGCTCTCTATTCCGCAGGTTGTGGAGTGCCACTTCACCACAGGTCCCTATACGATGCTCGTCAAGCTCTACGCCAAGGACAACGAGCAGCTGATGGACCTCATCAACGGGCAGCTGCAGAGCATCCCCGGTGTGGTGAGTACAGAGACGCTGATCTCCCTGGAGGAGAGTGTTCACCGCGAGATACCCATTGATATCGAGAAATAACGCATGGTCAAGGCGGGCAGAAGGCTTAGGCACACTCCCGCCTTGATGCTTTTATGATCTGGTATAGACGATTAAAACATGGATTTTTCCCTCTCATCACATCTGGACGCTTTCTATGCGGAGTTTCCCGAAGGGCACAAGCAGCCCGTCATAGGACTCACGTTCAACTATAACGACTCCAACGAGATGCTGGCCAAAGCCTACTATGAGCAGGTGATACGTGCCGGCGCTACGCCACTCCTCATCCCGCCGACTACCGACCGCAACGTGATAGTCGGTGTGCTCGACCATGTCGACGGACTGCTGCTCACGGGTGGTGCCGACGTCAACCCCCTCTGGGTGGGCGAGGAACCCTCGCCACGTCTGCACAACATCAACGCGCGACGTGACCTCTCGGAGTTGCTTCTCACCCGTCTTGCTGCCAACCGTCAGATCCCCATCCTCGGTATCTGTCGCGGCATACAGGTGCTGGCGATGGCTTTGGACGGGACGGTGCAGCAAGATATCTATGAGAACTATCTTCCCACGGGGCCTGCGGGATCCCTGGGGCCTTCTACCATCAAACATAGCCAGGATGCCGTGCAGGCTGAGCCGACCCATACCGTGCGCATCGAGCGCGACAGTATCCTCTTCTCCTTGTATCATAAGGAGCGGATGGCGGTCAATTCGTTCCACCACCAGGCCGTCAAAGACCCTGGGGCGCGCTTCCGCACGACGGCAGTGGCTCCCGACGGGGTGATAGAGGCTATCGAGAGCACGGAGTTTAAATCTATTATGGGTGTCCAGTGGCATCCCGAACATCTGGGCGACGAGGGACAACGTTTGTTTCGCTGGCTCGCCGATGAGGCTGCGGAGTTTCAGAAAGCCAAGGACGTACACCGTCGCGTGCTCACACTCGATACCCATTGCGACACACCGATGTTCTTCCCGCAGGGGGTGGACTTTGGACGGCGTGACCCGCGCATCCTGGTGGATCTCCACAAGATGAGCGATGGACGGCAGGATGCCGTCACCATGGCGGCCTACCTCCCTCAGCCGAAGATGGGAGAGACGTTCTCATCCAAGATAGATCTAGCGGGAATCATGCGCTATAACCCACGCCTGGCGGAAAAATACGTCTCCAACCTTCAAACTGCGGTGGGCATAAGCGGCAGTTCCATTTCCCCCGCCCACTATGCTGACCTGATCTTCGACAAAATAGAGGAGATCGTGAAGGCCAACCAGCGTTGTCTGAGTATCGCACGTCGTCCGTCCGATCTCTATGAGGACAAGCGGAAGGGACGCAAGTCGATTCTCTTCGCCATAGAAAATGGACTGGCGCTGGAGCACGATTTGGCCAACGTGAAGCATTTTGCCCAGCGTGGCGTGACCTATATCACGCTCTGTCATAATGGCGACAACGATCTTTGCGACTCGGCACGTGGGTGCAAGACGCATGACGGCGTGAGCGATTTTGGTGAGAAGGCCATCCGTGAGATGAACCGCTGCGGCATCATGGTGGACCTCAGCCACGCTGCGGAGAAGAGTTTCTGGGACGCCCTTGACATCAGTGCCAAGCCTATCGTCTGTAGCCATGCCAACTGCCGTGCGCTCTGCGATCATCCGCGCAATCTCACCGATGACCAGTTGCGGGCCTTGGCACAAAAGGGTGGTGTGGCCCACATCACGCTCTATCATGGTTTCCTGCGCAAGGAGGGTGGCGAGGCCACGGTGCTCGATGCCATCGCTCACCTGGAGCATGCCATTCGTGTGATGGGTATTGACCATGTGGGTATCGGTACAGACTTTGATGGCGACGGTGGAGTGCGTGGCTTTGCTGACTCCTCGGAGGTGATCGCCTTCACCCGCCGCCTGCTACAGCGCAGGTATAGTGAGCGCGACATCGAGAAGATATGGGGTGGCAACTGGTTGCGTGTCATGGCTGCGGTGCAGCGGTAGGCAAAAGCTGTCTTTATTATCTATGATATAAGGAGAAATGAATAATATAATATAAGGAGAAATGACCAAGAAAATGAAGATAATCTCTGGTGGCATTCTTGTTGCCGCCGTCGTCGCCGGTTTGGCGGTCCTGAAGACGAAGGATAGTCAGACAAGCGATGAGGATACGGAAATGACGGAAACGGTGGCAAAGCCTGTCGGCCCAGCCTTCAATCCCGACTCTGCCTTTGCCTTTACGGCGAAGCAATGCGATTTCGGACCAAGGGTGATGAACTCGGAGGCGCACGACCGCTGCGGTGCGTGGATTGTCAGTAAGTTTAAGGCCTACGGATGCACCGTCGAGGAGCAGAAGGCTGACCTCAAAGGCTATGACGGCACAATGCTGCATTCCACCAATATCATTGCCCGCTTCCGTCCCGAGGCCAAGCGGCGTGTGATGTTGTGTGCCCACTGGGACGCCCGTCCCTGGGCTGACAACGACCCCGACTCCACCAACCATCGCAAGCCCGTGATGGCAGCCAATGATGGTGCCAGTGGCGTGGCGGTGATGATTGAGGTGGCCCGTCAGTTGTCGCTTATGGAAAAGGAACAGGATGGCGCTAAGCGTCTGCCCGCAGACGTCGGCATTGATTTTGTCTGCTTTGATGCTGAGGACTGGGGACTGCCACAGTGGGAGACCAATATGGAGGAGGTCGGTGACACATGGGCCCTGGGAGCCCTTCATTTCTCCACCAACCTTCCGGCAGGGTTCTCTCCTGAGTTCGCCGTGCTGCTCGACATGGTCGGTGGCGAGGGAGCTCAGTTCTACCGTGAGGGCATGTCGGTGCAGTATGCGCCCGACGTGGTCAACAGGGTGTGGAATGCAGCCAGGGAAGCTGGATTTGGCAGCTACTTCCCCAACGACGTGGGAGGTATGGTGACGGACGACCATATTCCGCTCAACGAGAAGGCCGGCATCCCCACTGCCGATGTCATTCCCTATTATCCCGACTGCCAGCAGAGCAGTTTTGGACCGACGTGGCACACCATCCATGACACGATGGATCATATCGACAAGGGCGTACTGCAGGCAGTAGGCCAGACGATGATCCAGATGCTTTGGACGCTGTAGTCGGCAGGAAACGTAATACGCAGAAGTGAATAGCTAACAATATTGTAACTAACAACTGACGATTATGACACTCAAAAAACTCTTTCTGGCGGCAATGGCCAGTGTGTTGGTATCGACGGGCATGCAAGCCCAAGTGGAAAACTTTGAAATCTTCCGCCATGTCGGTGGCAACCTGAATGTGGGTACGGAGGGTATTGGCTTTGATGTGGCAACTCCCGTCACCGACTACCTGGAGGTGAGTGCGGGAATGAGCTTCATGCCCGGTTTCAAAGTTGATGGCGACGTCAACGTGAAGCCCATCCGCATCACGGATGTCACGACCATCCCAATGGAGTCTGTGAACATCGAGGGTAAGTTTGCGCGCACCACGGCCAACTTCAAGGTGAGCTGCTATCCCTTTGGTACGCAGAACGCCCTCTTCGTAGCTGCGGGCTTCTCCTTTGGCGGCAAGAAGATTGCCAAGCTCAAAGGACACTCCGAGGATGTGAAAAACTTTATGGCAGACCCGCAGTATCCTGCCGACGTGAAGAACCAGGTCTATGCTGAGATCGACAAGTATGATGTCCGCTTCAATGAGAATGGCGACCTGCTGGGCGACGTGCGCGTCAACGGTTTCCGTCCCTACCTCGGACTGGGCTACGGACGCATGGTGCCCAAGGGTCGTGTTGGTTTCCGTGTGGAACTGGGTTGCCAGTTTATGGGCCACATGAAGGTCTATCAAGACGATCAGGAGCTGAACATCGATGACCTGCGCGACAAGGCCACCGACGACCTGTCCAAACTCATCGACAAGTGGACGGTCTATCCCGTCTTCAAACTTGCCGTCACGGGCCGCTTCTTGTAAAGACCCTGTATGGTATAGAAAAAGCGGGTGGTGGAACCAGAAAAGGTTTCACCACCCGCTTTTGACTGTGTGCAGGCCTTGGTCTATAGCAGCATGGAAGAGCTGCTCCTGTCCTCGTATGGACAGATGGTACATTACCCGAAAAGCACCTGCAACCACCCCTCTGTCGTCAGACCGCGCACCACCTGCGACAGGTCATGACCCTGAAGGGCCGCAGCCACTCCCTCACGAGTGAAAGGCTGATGGCGCAGCGGAGCGATAATCTCACCATCGACGTCGCCCATGATGAAGAAGTCGCCCACCAGATTGAGGTCCAGAATTTTGCCATCCTTGATCTCTAAATAGACTTCGACGCTTCCCACGTCGGGCAAGCGCAGCTTGCGCACCTCCGTATGTTGCGGCATGCGTCCGTAGATCCATTCCTTGCGGCCCATCAGTTCCTGCGTCTTGCGGATCTCCTCCATGTCCTCCATAGTGATCTCACGGTAGTTGTCACCGCAGAGCACACGGCGCGCATGCTCCTTAAACTCCTCCACGGTCATGTCCGGGAGGTAGTCGGCCACGTTGGCGACACGCTGTGACACGCTTGCTACGCCCTTGCTCTTGAGTTTCTCCTTCGAGGGGGTGAGGGCGCTTTGTAGTGCTGTTACGTCGCTCTTGAAGAGAAGCGTGTTGTGCATGATGCCTCGTCCCGCTACACGGTAGAAGGCGGCTCCCGCCACCTTGCGTCCATCGACGATGATGTCGTTGCGTCCAGAGAGTGTGGCGTCGATGCCTAAATCGCGGAGTACGTCCGCCATCTCACCCATGGCCCAGCGAAACATCTTCTGAACGTCAGGTTCGGAGGAGATAAAGGAGAACATCACATTGCCCTTGTCGGAATACATCGCACCGCCACCACTCTTTCGGCGGGCGATAAAGACATCGTTGGCGTTGCAATAATCGACGTTGACCTCATTGACCAGCAGTTGGTTGCGTCCGATGATGACCGTTGGGCGAGTCTGCCAGATGAAGCAGTAGTCGTCGTCCGTGAAATGACGGGCGGCAAACTCCTCTATGGCAAAATCGAAAGTGATGGGGGGCACGGGACCCACCTCAGGGGGGATGACAATGTACTTCATGTCTTGATTTGAATAGTTATAAGATAGATAGTTGTCAGTTAACGTTCTAAAGACTTTTGGTGTTATGGTTTCATGCTCAGTGCCGCCTTGACACCCGCCTCCACGCTGTCCATGGGTACGGACGGTTCGAAGCGGTCGATGACGTGGCCCTCGCGGTCGATGAGAAACTTGGTGAAGTTCCATTTCACGTCTGCGCTCTGATCGTAGTGCGGGTCTTTCTCCCGAAAGGTTTCGTCGAGATATTTACCCACCTTCGTCGTCGTGTCGAAACCCTTGAAGGGTTCTTTCTCCTTGAGATAGGTGTAGAGCGGCAGGGCGGTCTTGCCATTGACCATCACCTTCTGAAACTGGGGGAAAGTGATACCATAGTTGGCCGTGCAGAGACCATGGATGGTCTTGTAGTCGCCTGGGGCCTGGTAGCCAAACTGGTTGCAGGGGAAGTCGAGGATCTCGAATCCCTGGGCATGATACTGCTCATAGAGGCGTTGCAGGTCGGCGTACTGAGGTGTGAAGCCACAGCGGGTGGCGGTATTGACAATGAGCAGCACGCTGCCTTTGTACTTCTTCAGTTTGACTTCTTTGCCCTTGCCGTCCTTGACCACAAACTTATAGACATCCTTCTGGGCGGATGACGTCAGTGCGTGGCCACAAGTGAGGATGGCGAGGAGGATGAGGACCCGCAGGAGTGAATGACGTTTTTTCATTGTAGGCTGTTTTGATGCGTTGGGTTATGACGATAAGGATCACTATCGCTTAGTCGGTATGCTTGCCAGGCTTCTACTACTTCTTGTCGCCAAGTGGTGAATCCTTGAGTATGGCTACGAGCTGCCGCATACCTTCCGACGCACCTGCCTTGATATGGGTGACGTCGCGGTAGCCGCTCCCCATCACGTCGGCAGGGTCGATGAGATAGACAGGCACGTTTTTCCGCGTGTAGGCAATGAGTCCTGCGGCGGGATAGACGTTGAGCGACGTGCCGACCACCACGAAGATGTCGGCCTCCTTCACGGCCTCGGCGGCAGGCTCTATCATCGGGACGGCCTCGCCGAAGAACACGATGAACGGGCGCAGGAGACTTCCGTCGCCCGCCTTGGCACCTTTCGCCACTTCGCAGTCCTGCTCTGACAGTTCGCGGATGTACTTCGGATCGTAGGGGTCGATGGTGGAACACACCTTGGTCAGCTCGCCGTGCAGGTGGATGACCTTGTGGGAACCAGCTTTCTCGTGCAGGTTGTCCACATTCTGTGTCACTACCGTCACGTCGTAGTCCTGCTCCAGGGCTGCGATGAGGCGATGGCCCTCGTTGGGTTGGGCGCCATAGAGCTTCTTGCGAAGCCCGTTGTAGAACGCGGTGACGAAGTCGGGGTCAGCATACCACGCCTCATGGGTGGCAACTTTCTCCACGGGCACGTTCTCCCAAAGGCCGTCGTTGCCACGGAACGTCTTGAATCCACTCTCCACCGACATTCCTGCGCCGGTGAGAAAAACGATTTTCTTCATAGCAAAAACATTTAACATCTGCAAATTTAGCTATTTTTTCTTGAAACGCCGTCATACTATGGTGAAAAAATATTACCTTTGCAACTCAATACAACGAGAATAAAGAAAAAGAATGGACAAATTAAGCTATGCCTTGGGCATCGGCATCGGCCAGCAGCTTGCCCAGATGGGTGCAAAGGACCTGAATGCTGATGACTTCGCACAGGCCATCAAGGACGTCATTGCGGGCGTCGAACTCAAAGTGAACAACCAGGAGGCGCAGTCGCTCGTACAGCAATTCTTTGCCGAGCAGGAGGAGAGACAGCGTGCCGCTATGGCTGAGGCTGGCAAGGCTTCACGCAAGGCTGGTGAGGACTTCCTCGCAGAGAACGCAAAGAAGGAGAATATCGTCACGCTTCCCAGCGGATTGCAATACGAGGTGCTCGTAGAGGGCAACGGCAAGAAGCCGAAGGCTACCGACCAGGTGCGCTGCCACTATGAGGGACGACTCATCGATGGTACGAAGTTTGACAGCAGCTACGACCGCAAAGAGCCGGCAGTGTTCGGTCTCAATCAGGTGATTGCCGGATGGACCGAGGGCGTACAGCTCATGTCGGAGGGCTCTAAGTATCGCTTCTTCATTCCCTACAACCTCGCCTACGGTGAGCGTGGAGCGGGTGCGTCGATTCCCCCGTTCTCAGCCCTCGTCTTCGACGTTGAGCTGCTGGAGGTGAAGTAAGCACAAACGAGTCGCTCGGGCCACCCAGCCTGTGGGCAGCGGTGGCCGATGACTTCTCCTTATATATATAGGGACAATTGATAGACACAAAAACCAAAAAACAAAAATAAACAACATGATGAAAAAGCTTACTATCGTGGCTGTGGCCGTAGCGGCTCTGGCCTCGTTCACGGCTTGTGGCAACAAGGCGAAGAAGGCGGAGCTGAAGACGGATATCGACTCACTGTCGTATGCTGCCGGTGTGGCCAGCTCTCCGATGATGAAGCAGGCCATGATGTCCATGGAGATCGACTCTACCTATGAGGCAGAGGTCATCAAGGGTATCTACGCCGGTATCAAGGGTGCCGACGACAAGAAGAAGGCTGCCTACAACGCGGGTGTCATCCTCGGCGAGCAGCTCGCCATGATGAATAAGGGCGCAAGCCTGGATGTCTTCGCTGGCGACTCTACGCAGACGCTCTCGCTGGAGAATATCGTGGCCGGATTTGTTGCTGGTGCCACCAACAAGAACTTGAAGATGACGATGGACCAGGCGCGTGAGGTCTCTCAGACGCAGATGACGGCCATCAAGGCCCGCTATGCTGCCAAGAAGTACGGTCCGCAGAAGAAGAAGGCAGACGCCTTTATGGCTGCCAACGCCAAGAAGGCTGGTGTCAAGAAGCTCGGCAAGGGTGTGCAGTATGAGGTGATCAAGGAAGGATCGGGCGCAATCCCCAAGACCAACCAGTCTGTGAAGATCAACTATGAGCTGAAGACCATCGATGGCAAGGTCATCGAGACCACCTTTGGCAAGCAGCCTGCCATGATGCCGGTCAATGGTGTCATTCCTGGTTTCACCGAGGCGCTGACCCACATGACCGTCGGTTCCAAGTGGGTGGTCTATATCCCCTATAGCGCTGGCTACGGCGCACAGAAGACGGGTCCGATCGAGCCGTTCTCTAACCTGATCTTCACGATCGAGCTCCTGGAGGTCAATCCGGCCCCCCAGGCTCCGAGAGAATAAATCATACGAGCGGTGTGCAAGGAGGCGGCGAGCAAGCCGTCATCCTGGCACACCCTCTTTTTAGATAGTGTCTATAAAAAACGTACAATGAAAAAGACAATCTTTTTGTCACTTGCCCTCGTCGGAGGTGCAATTTGTACTCCGGTGAGCGCACAGAAGGTCAAGAAAGTGTCGCCCAAGGCGAAGGCAGTCCAGACGCAGACGCTCAAGACCGAGGCCGACTCGATCAGCTACGCTGCCGGTTACGCCGTGACCAATGGTCTCGACAGGTATCTGAAGGAGCAGTTTGGTGTCGATGAGAGCCAGATGGCCGATGTCATCCGTGGCTTCAAGGAGGCTTATGCCAAGCGCAACGACAAGGCATACCAGGCTTTCGTGGCAGGCCAGCAGGTGGCTACGATGCTCGACAAGCAGATGTTCCCGCGCATGAGTGCCGACTTCGAGGGCGCTTCCCAGCCCCTCAGCGAGGAGATGGTAGTCAAGGGTTTCGAGGCCGCGCTCCGCAAGGATACCACCACTTATACGGTGGCACAAGCCGAGACGAAGTTTAAGGATGCACGCGAGGCTGCCAAGATCGAGCGCGAGCAGGCCAACAAGGCTGCTGGCGAGAAATTCCTCGCCGAGAACAAGCTGAAGCCTGGGGTCAACACCCTTCCCGACGGTTTGCAGTATAAGGTACTGGTCAAGGGCGACGGACCGATTCCGAAGGCGAGCGACAAGGTGCAGGTCGTCTATGAGGGCCGCACCCTCGATGGCAAGATCTTCGATGCCACGGCCAACCATGGCAAGGAGTTTGATGAGTTTGCTGCCGACCGCCTGATCAAGGGTTGGACGGAGGCACTGACGATGATGCCGGTTGGATCGAAGTGGGAGATCTACATCCCGCAGGATTTGGCCTATGGCGCTCGCGGTGCTGGTCGCGACATTGCTCCTTATTCTGCCCTCATCTTCACGCTCGAGCTCAAGGGCATCGTGCCTGCCGCACCGAAGCCTGAGCAGGTTGCTCCCGCAGCTCCTGTCCAGGTAGAGAAGGCTCCCGAGCAGACTCCTGCTCCCACCAAGGGCAAGGCCAAGGGAAAAGGAAAGAAGAAGAAGTAATAAGACAGGGTAGGTTGCCTTCGTGAGATAGGATAAGCTATCTCCGCGAAGCAAGGTAAGTTACCTATAAGAGATGGGATAAGTTACGTCAATGAGACACGATAAGTAACCTGTCCTACCTGCATCTATGCTATCGTGGGCTTCAGCCGAGGGACGCATCCTTGGCTGAAGTCCATGCTTGTTGTTAGGGTTGGAGGCTTCACGTCTCATACTTCTCGCTGCATGCTTCCCCGTGCGTGTGAGGTCCGTCTGCTATCCTGGGCAGCGTAGCGTCGTCTCCGTGGTTTCAATGCAAAAACTCGGACCGGTTCCGCCTCCCGCATCTAGTACTAGATGAGGAGCGAAGTATTGCACCAGGGAGAGGTGATTACGGTTTCTGCCCTTACTAATTTCGGAAATAAGTACTGTAACCCGAATCAAAATCGGGCATATTGACCTAATAACGGGACGTTAAACGAATTTTAACGCTATTTCTGTTTCCCGTTCAATCGGAATTATCTATTTTTGCATTCAAAATAACTGAAAAATAGTTTCATTATGAAGAAAGTAATCTTTTCCCTGTTTGTGCTGCTTTCCGCATTTGCGACAACTGCGAGCGCACAGCTTCCCTCAGTCATGCTGAAGGACATCAACGGTAACGCCGTGAAAACCGACACGCTTTCCAACAATGGTAAGCCTTTCATCATCGATTTCTTCGCCACATGGTGCAAGCCCTGCAACCGCGAGCTCAACGCCATCAACGAGGTGTATCAGGACTGGGTGGACGAGACTGGTGTCAAGATCTACGCCATCAGCATCGACCAGGGCCAGAACGTCAACAAGGTGAAGCCGCTCGTTGATGAGTACGGTTGGACTTACGACGTGCTGATCGACGCCAACTCTGAATTCAAGCGCGCACTGGGCATCCAGATGATCCCCTACGTGCTCGTTTGCGATGGCGACGGCAAGATCGTGTACAAGCACAACGGCTACACCGAGGGTGCCGAGAACGAGTTGATCGAGAAGGTTCGCGAACTGGTTGCAGCTAAGAAGTAACACAGATGAAGCATCCTTATTATATATTAGGCTTGGCCGCCGCCTTGGCAGTGGCCACGCCTTCTTTTGCTCAGAATGATGGCGACCGCAATGACGGAAAGTACAATCCGACCGTCAGCGGTTCTATCCAGAGCGACATGTTGGCGCCTACGGGCTCGCAGTCTGACGGTTCTCACGAGGACTTCCGCACGAACACCTTCGTCGATCTCAACGTGATGAGCAAGTATATCGATGCTGGCGCGCGCTTTGAATATCGTGAGCATCAGCTTCCGGGTTATGAGGACGGGTTCAAGGGCTACGGCGTACCTTATGTTTACTTGAAGGCTAAGTTGAAGAACTTCGAGGTGACGGTAGGTAACTTCTATGAGCAGTTTGGCTCAGGCTTCGTCCTCCGCACCTACGAGGAGCGATCATTGGGTATCGACAACTCGCTGTTGGGTGCCCGTATCGTCACTACACCTGTCAAGGGTGTGCGCCTTAAGGCTCTCACGGGCCAGCAGCGCCGCTACTGGGCCCACAACGACTCCTGGTTGTCAGGTGCCGACGTGGAGTTGTCTCTCGACAGCTGGTTCAAGGGCCTCGCCCAGAGTGGTACGAGCCTGACGCTCGGTGGTAGCTTCGTCAACAAGAACGAGCGCAACGACGAGGACGTACCCTTCAATGGCAACTACCGCTTGGTGATGCCTCGCAACGTCAATGCCTGGGATGCCCGCGTCACGCTCAACACCCACGGCTTCAATGTCTTGGCAGAGTATGCGCAGAAGACGGCGGATCCCTCGTTCAAGAACAACTACATCTATCGCAAGGGTACGGCAGCCATGCTGTCGGCTTCTTATTCGAAGAAGGGCTTCAGTGTGCTTGCCCAGGCGAAGCGCAGCGACAACTTCTTCTTCAACTCCTATCGTGCTGAGAGCGATAGACAGTCCGCCATCAACCACCTGCCAGCCTTCACAATGGACCAGACCTACGCGCTCGCGGCTCTGTATTCCTATGGTACGCGCCTGGATGGTGAGTGGGCCTACCAAGGTCAGCTGGGCTATAAGTTCAAGCGCAAGACGGCCATCGGTGGCAAGTATGGCATGATGGTGAAGGTCAACTTCTCCCATGTCCGTGGTATCGACCAGAACCCGCGCTCCTTGACGGTCAATGTGCCGGAGCCGACAGTGCTCACGGGCAAGGGTACGGACGGCTACGGATCGGCTTTCTGGAAGTGGGGCAAGGGTGGCATGTACTACCAGGACCTCAACGTCCAGATCGATCGTCGCTTCACCCGCGACTTCAAGCTCTCGCTCATGTATATGAACCAGTTCTACAACAAGACCGCCGTAGAGGGTGAGGGTGGCATGATCCACTCCAACATCTTCATCGCCGACGCGCTCTTCAACCTCAGCCCGAAGACGCGCCTGCGCACGGAGCTGCAGTATCTCACCACTGGTGAGGACGAGCACGACTGGCTCTTTGCCCTGGCCGAGCTTTCATTGGTTCCCCACTGGATGTTCACCGTGAGCGACCAGTACAATGTCGGTCTGACCGATGCCCACTATTGGCAGACGTTCGTCACCTATAATACGGGTGCGCACCGCGTACAGCTCGGATGGGGTCGTACGCGTGCCGGATTCAACTGCTCGGGCGGCGTCTGTCGCCACGTGCCGGAGACCAAGGGTTTCACGCTGTCATATAACTACAACTTCTAATCATCTATCATAAGGAGAAACAAAAATATGACACGCAATACAAGTAAATTCTTTGGTTATGTGAAGATGGCTGCTGCCGGTATGCTCCTTGGGGGCGTTCTGTCTTCGTGCAGCGACCTCGACGAGCAGGATCGCTTCGTCTATATCAAGCCCGCCGATGCAGCCCGCAAGGTGCTCATCGAGGACTTCACGGGTCAGAAGTGCGTCAACTGTCCGAAGGCTACGGATGAGATTCACCACTTGCAGGAGACTTATGGCGAGGACAATGTCATCGCTGTCGGCATCCACTCGGGCCCTCTCGGCTTTGCTGGCAACAAGAAGTTTGTCGGCCTCCTGACCGATCTGGGCAATACCTATTATTACCACTGGGGTCTTGATCACCAGCCCGTCGGCTTGGTCAACCGTGAGGCACCATCGGATTATCCTGCTTGGCAGGGTCAGGTGCAGCGCCTCATCGCGCAGAAGGCTCCTGTCTCGCTGGCTATCAGCAACGACTACAACGCCGATTCGCGTACGGTCAGCATCACCGTCAGCTCTGAGGGTACGACAGGAACGACTGCTGGCAAACTTCAGATCTGGCTCGTCGAGGATGGCATCACGGCCATGCAGATGATGCCCGACGGCAAGAACAACCTGGAGTATGTCCACAACCACGTGCTCCGCGCTGCCGTCAATGGCGACTGGGGTACGGACTTCACCATCCATGAGGGTGAGGAGAAGGCTCAGACCTTCACCTACCAGCTGGACGAGAAGTGGGTGCCCGAGAATGTGTCGGTCGTAGCTTTCGTCTATACCAACACTGGCGTGGCACAGGTAGAGAAGGCCAAGGTCGTCTTCACGCCCGTTGCACCAGCAGAGTAATCTATGACCATAAGAACTTGTCCATCCTGAAAGCCTGGCTTTCGGGGTGGGTAAGTTCCATTTCATAAAATGATAAACAATTAAATTAAATGAATATGAAGAAAATTACTACACTTTGTTTGTCACTGTTGTGCTTCGCCGGTGTGGCCCAGGCTCAGCAGACCAACAAGACTTTCCGCTTCGTAGAGAAGCACGCTGATGGCACCACGAAAGAGATTCCCGATGGTTCCACGCTCAACTACACTGCTGCCGACGCCGAGGAGACTCCGTTTGGCACGCAGATCAAGCCGGCGCTCTACGTAGAGAACACTACGGGCGATCTCAAGGCCATTGCTCTGACGCTCAACATTGCCAGCATCAATGAGGGCGCTGCTATCCAGTTCTGTGCCGCTGGCAACTGCCAGTCATTTGACGCTGCTGGTGAATATGTGAAGAACGGTATGGAGGCTGGCAAGAACCTCGACGACATGATGCTGGAGTACATCCCGAAGAGCGACATGGACGACGAGGGCGACATCATCTGCTTCGACGGTGCTGCTGCCATCACGCTTCGTGCCGACGTCTGCGAATATACCGAGGAGGAGACCAAGTGGGGTACCAAGAAGTACACCTATGGCGATGTCATCGGTGTTGGTCCGCAGATCTCCATCAACTTCAACTTCAACTACACGGGCATCCAGGACGCACAGAATCCTGACAATGGCATCGTGAAGGAGGTGGCCCGCTACAATGGAGCTGGTCAGCGCGTCAATGGTCCGGTCAAGGGCTTGAACATCGTCAAGCTCGCCAACGGCAAGACCGTGAAGCAGATTTACAAGTAAATAGCGAATCCCCGACAGGGATTTTTTAAAAAACATATTATGTGCAGGGCGTAGTTAATGGAATACTTAATCATGTCCCCGCACATAATTTACCCCTTAATTCAATGAAGAAAACGATTCTTAGCTTGGCATTGGCCTTAGTCGCCCTCGCGGTTTCGGCACAACGGCCCTTGGAGGCCAACCAGCGGTTGGTGGGCTACTATACCTCGGACGATATTGACAACTCTCTCAGTTTCACGAGTGCGCCGGGCAAGATGCAGGCTGGTGCCTATCTCGTGCCCAACGACTATGTGCAGTACGTAGGCGCCAAGGTGGTGGGTATGCGCTTTGCCCTCGGCAGCGATGGTACCTCGACGGGTGTCGCGGTCTATAGCGTCAATAAGCAGAGTACCTACACGCAGCTTGTGGCAGTGGATGCCGAGAATAAGGAGCCTGGATGGCACACGGTGATGTTCCCCGAGGACAAGCAGTTCACGCTGTCTGACCAGTGGAAGGCCGTGGTCCCGTCCTTCAAATATACGCAGACCCGCTCCAACAGCCCGGTTGCTGTCTATGCTGCTGGTCCGAAGCGCGACCTCTATATTTATGGCAAGATTCCCAACTCCGCCGGAGGTACTGGACGCGAGGAGTGGAACAACCTCGGTGGCGACTACGGCTCGGTGGCTATCCAGCTGATCGTAGAGACCAATGGTGCAGCGCAGAACGCGGTCACGCCCCAAGACTTTGGTACCTACCGTGTAGGTCTGGGACAGACGAAGACCGTCGATGTGACTTTCAACAATTTTGGTGAGTCGCTCAAGAACCTTGATTATACCGTCACGATGGACGACAAGACATCGGACGAATATCATATTGATCTGACCGAGACGGACAATGCCCTGACGGGTACGGGCACGGCGACAGTGCCGGTGGTGCTGCCTGCCGCTTCCGCGATGGGCACCTATCCTGTGACGCTGACCGTCACCAAGGTGAATGGTGAGGAGAACCAGGCCGCCCGCAAGGAAGCCAATGGCACTTGCATGACTGTCTTCAAGGACTTTGTTCAGAAGGTGTTTGTCGAGGAGATGACAGGTACGGGTTGTGGATGGTGTCCGCGTGGCATCGTTGGTATGCAGCTCATGAAGCAGAAGTATGGCGACCGCTTTGTCGGTGTGGCCATCCATCGCTACAACGCCAGCACCGACCCGATGGCTCCCCGCGAGTATCTCACGCTCGACGACCTTCCCGCAGGCAATGCACCCTTGTGCATCATCAACCGCAATGGCAACCAGGCCGTTGATCCTTATTTCGGATCAAGTGGTGAGAAGTTTGGTATCTCCCGCGATATCGAGAAGGAGCTGTACTATGGCACTGCCGAGGTCGGCGTGACGGTCTCTGGTGTCTGGAATGCTGATCAGACCGAGGTCACGGCCACGGCCGTTGTCGAGGCCAATATTGCTGGCGATTTCGACGTAGCCTTCATCCTCGTGGCCGACAGCGTAGTGGGCGACAATGCCGCCTGGTATCAGAACAACAACTATGCGCAGTATGATCCCGCCGACGGTGGCTATGCTGCCGATCCCAACCTCGCACAGTTCTGCAAGGGTGGTACCTACGGAACCAGCCAGATCAAGCAGTATCCTTTCGAGGATGTGGTGATTGCGTCTTCCTACAACACGCGCTCCACCTTGGCTACGCTCGATCCCGTCTCTGCTGGCGGTACGGTCTATTCCACCTATACGTTGAAGCTCCCGACGAAGAATACCCTCAAGCCTTATATCAATAAGGACAAGGTGTCGGTTGTGGCCGTGCTCACCGAGAAGTCCACGGGCTATGTCCTCAATGTGGATCGCAACGAGCACATCACTCCGCTCACGGGCATCGTCGATGCTGCCCAGACCACTGGCGAGACCGTGGAAGTGGCTCGCTACAATGCCGCAGGTCAGCGCATCAGCGCTCCCCAGAAGGGCTTGAATATCGTCAAGTTGGCCGACGGCCGCACGCTGAAGGTCATCGTCAAGTAACTATTAAGCAGTCTCCCTTTTCCTCCGAAAAGAGGGAAGGGAGACTGCTCACACATCTCAAAGATTGGTTAGCAACACGATCGGGTGTTTTAACTCCGTATTGTCGCCACGAAGCCAGACTTTAACAATAAGCAGAAATCCTATGAAACGAATATTACTTTTGGCTGCCTCTTTCTTCTTGGTAATGGGCATGAGCGCCCAGGAACGTCGTGCCGACGGTGCTGGATATGAGCGCAAGGTGGTTGTCGAGGAACTTACGGGTACGGCCTGTGGATGGTGTCCGCGAGGACTGGTCGGTATGAAAATGTTGCGCGACCTCTACGGCGACCGCTTCATCGGTGTTGCCGTCCATCAGTTCAACGCCACCGACCCAATGTACACGCCCGACTATGCCGACATCGACTGGAGTGATGGTGGATTGAAAGGTGCTCCGTGCTGCATGATCGACCGCAATGGCGAGATCATCGACCCTTTCTATGGATCTGCCGGCGGTATGCGCGATGTGGCCAAGGACTTCGAGCGCGCCATGGAGGAGAAGGCCGTCTTAGGTGTGACCGTTTCGGGTGAATGGAACGCCGACTATACGGCGGTGCAGACGACCGCACAGGTGGAAGGCACGGAGGCTGGACACTATGAGATGGTCTTCGTTCTGGTCGCCGACAGTGTGGCGGGCAATACCCAGCGCTGGCGTCAGCTCAACAACTATTGTGGCTATACCCGCGACAGTTTCGACGACGACTTGTTGGCTCCCTTCCTCAAGGATGGATCCTACGGTCAGCAGGGCGACTACTGTAAGTATATCTTCGAGGATGTATTGGTGGGTAGTTCTTATAAGAACAAAGGCACACAGTATAGTAAGGACATAGAGAACCTCGGTGGTTTTGTCGATGTGGTGCCTGGCGAGACGTCGGTTGTTACCTATACGCTGACACTTCCCACCAAGGATCCGTTGCGCAAAGCAGTGGCCAAGGCCCATGTGGCTGTTGTGGCTATGGTGCTCGACACCGCAACTGGCCGCGTGATGAACGCGGACAAGTGCTATCTTGACAAGACGCCGACTGCCGTGGAGCGAATCTCTACCTCGGAGAAGATGGAGACAGCTCGCTACAATGCCGCGGGCCAGCGTCTTGACGCGCCGCGACAAGGTCTCAACATGGTTCGCTTCTCCGATGGCACGGTCCGCAAGGAGGTTGTCAGATAGCCTCTGAGTAGTGTGTCTCTTCATGAGAGTTTTCAAATTATCAATAATCATCCGCCCCTTCGTGGGGCGAAAACCAAATTATCAACAACAAGTAAAATGAAAAAAGTATTACTGTCTCTTGCGGCTGCCGCTCTCGCTCTGAGTGCTTCCGCACAGGTGAGCACCCGCGTGGTGTCAGTAGGTCCTTCGGCTGTCCAGTATGCTGGCGCAAAGAAGGTTGCCAAGATTGCCTCCAACCAGCGTTGGGCCGGCCTCTATTCTTCTGATGCTCTGGGCGAGTATGGTATTGGTATCCCCAACTACCCGGGCGATAACAAGTGCGCTGCCTACCTTTCTCCGACCGTGATGTCTGGCTATGTGGGCAAGAAGATCGTCGGTATGCGTTTCGGTCTCTGCGCTGCTTTGGACAATTCTCGCGTCTTCATCAACTCGGCTACTGGCGCTATCAACAATGTTCGCATCGGTGACGAGCTCTTCGCAAAGGATGTTGCTGCCCCCAATAAGGGCTGGAACGAGGTGACGCTCGATCAGCCGATCACCATCGAAGACGCTACGGGCTTCTTCGTCGGCTTCGACTATAAGCAGCTCAACACGACGAGCGGTGGCAAATACACTAACGACTGCTACCCCATCTCTATGGTGGGTGAGGGTGACACTGAGGACAACAAGCTTTGGTTGTATTGCAACATCACTTCTAAGCAGGGTGGTCAGGGTCTTGGCTGGTATGGTTTCAACGGCCAGAACGAGAATGTGAGTATTCAGCTTCTCGTTGAGGGTGACTTCCCCGATTACAACGTCGCTCCGTCTGACTTCGGTAGCACCACGGGTGCCGTGAATACCGATGTCAACTTCACGGTGTCTTTCTTCAACAACAGTAAGGAGGCCGTCCGCGACCTCGACTATGTGGTCACTGTCGATGGCGAGGCTCAGGCTGAGCAGCATGTCACTCTGGCCAATGCCATTGCTGTTGGTAGCAAAGGCGAGTTCGACGTGAAGGTTCCTTGTGGCTCTGAGGTGAAGAACCGCGACGTCAAGGTCAAGGTGACGAAGGTCAATGGCAATGCCAACCAGGCTGAGAAGGCTGAGGCCAAGGGTACGCTCATCGTTGTCTCTAAGGTCTTCAAGCGTGGTGTCGTCGTTGAGGAGCTGACGGGTACGGGTTGCGGATGGTGTCCGCGCGGTCTTATCGGTATGGAGAAGGCTGGCAAGAACTATCCTGACAACTTCGTCGGTATCGGTATCCACCAGTACAACGCCAGCGACCCGATGTATACGGCCAACTATGCCAACGTCGGCCTGCAGGGTGCTCCCTCTTGCGTCATCAACCGCAATGGCAAGACCATCGACCCGTATTATGGTTCTAAGAAGTCTATCCTCGACGACATGGCTGCTGCTGTCAAGGAGGTTCCGATGGTCGGTGTAGAGGTCAATGGTGTTTGGAACCAGGATTCTACCACTGTCACGATCAACGCCAGCATCGACTCTTATGTCTCTGGCAATTACGAGATCGCTTACGTACTCATTGCTGATAGCTTGACGGGTGCTGGCTCTTCTTGGCGTCAGGGCAACTACTATGCTCAGCAGTACACGAAGCAGCAGCTGATCAACTCGGGTGAGGAAGACCTCGCTATCCTGGGTAAGGGCGGCGACAAGGGCTCTTCATACATCCAGTGGAACTTCATGGACGTGCTCATCGGTAGCTCTTATCGTAACACGACCAACCAGGCTGCTCCCATCACGCTGACTGCCAACGAGACGACGACTGCCTCTTACGAGGTGGCTATGCCGACCAAGGCTGCCCTCAAGAACGCCCTCAAGGCTACGGGTAGAAAGGTAGCTGCTATCGCTATCATCATCGACAAGCAGACGGGTCAGGTCGTAAACGCTGGCAAGAGCTACAACATCACCGCTGCTACCGGCATCCAGGGCGTCACGGGCAACGTGAAGGCCGATGCTGTCGAGGTGGCTCGCTACAATGCTGCTGGTCAGCGCATCGAGGCTCCGGTGAAGGGTCTCAACATCGTCAAGATGAGCGATGGCCGCACCATGAAGGTGATCGTGAAGTAAGCTCCACAATGACTCTATGCGCCAACCATTGAAGCTGGCGTGATAGCATAATCAAAGGAGGGTGTGTCAAAACTCTCTTATTCTTAAAAAATCACAAAGCCCTGACTTTC